>JAEEGL015011267.1_pt1 | contig 14444 bp, 29 predicted proteins | sample 9134231 | NCBI WGS metagenome assembly JAEEGL01 (sample SAMN16246548, study PRJNA631951) | gut metagenome | biome: gut microbiome; feature: rumen; material: fiber-attached | host: Bos | place: Iran: Karaj | collected 2018-10
ATGTCAAGAAAAAGAACAGACGACAAAGAGCTTGTTAAGATAGTCATTCACGGATATTTAGTAGGAACGTTTTATAAAGACATAGCAAAAGAAACGGGGATGTCGGACATATGGGTTTGTAAGCTCATAAGACAGTTAAAAGAAAGCGGAGCAATCCCAAAGGTTAGGCCGACAAACAAACGGGCAAAGGTTAAAGAAGCAATCGAGAACCAGCCCCAAGGAACTGTAAGGTGTACGCCTTGGAGAAGTAAAAAATGTATTTACGGAGTAGGCGGAGATACAAACATTAACGCATTAACACCTTTGTGCAATTACCTTTTATGCACGGGACACGTAAGAGGATGCCCGGCGGAAGCTTGCACGAAGTATCAAGAAGGCACAAAGAAAAGAGTTAAGTATTAGGGGGTATACATGGCACACATTTTACTTTCAAAGAAGTTAAAAATCAAAAGGAATGAATCAACGGTTTTAATCGTATCGGCAGACTTTAAGAAATGGGCCGTGCCGGTGATGGTTAAATGGTACGTTGACAAGTGGCAAAAGGGATTAAATAGAATGATTGAGATTAGGGTTCTATGCGTAAGCATTATCTATGACGCATACGAAAGGGCAAAGAAATGATTGAGTTAATAGGGTTATGGATATTGGCACTCAGTATACAAGCAGACCTTGAAGCAAAAGCAATCATTTTCACATACCTGATATTTGCAACAGGCTTTAAGTTCATGCGACACGTAGCAGGAGGTAAAAGGGATGAATAAATACGATGAAGCTTTGAAGGAAAACGGAACGGTGCTTTATAAGTGCAATCCAAGCAAAAACGGAAAATGTCAAAAGACATTCTGTGCCGAGAACGGCGGAGAATGCGAAATGACTCCCAGTGAAGAGTTTTCCATAAACGGAAAGAAATACATTTTTGATGCAAGGATAGGCCGTTACACTTACGCAGACCAAGAAGAGAAGCTTACTTTAACGCAGGCGTTGCAGGATATGAAGTTTTTCTTAAGAACGGCACAAGAAGCAGCACCGCCTGAGAGAGTGACAAAGAAGATTGTAGAAGCTGCGGACAAGTACAACGATGCAGTCAACAAGTACGAAGACGAAGTAAACGCAAAAGCTTATATCCAAGGCTTACAGGACGGAATGTTTCAAGAGCGTTTAAACATCATTGAAAGTTTAGTTGGGGAGCTGGAAGAAGTAAAGAAGGCAGAGCTTGACGGAAACGGCTTTATAAACGTTGTGGGGCTTTCCTTCGCAATCGAAACGCTAAAGGTAATGAAGCAGACACTTAAGGAGGAACAGGAATGCAGGTTAAACACAAATTAGAAAGCAAGAAGAAAGTTTTAATGATTGAGAACGAAGTTATTTCAAAGCTTAGGGGCGTAGAAATGACCGAGTTAGGGCTTGCGATCGAAGGCGCAAAGGACATAAAGGACACTTGGCTTAAAGGTAAGATTTCAGAGATTAAGGGAAGACGCTTAAAGAGGTTTAAAGAGCATTCCGGGAAGGACGAAAAATGAAACAACCGAAGGTTAGTATCATAGTTCCTGTTTATAACTCGGAAAAACACCTTGACGAGTGCATTTATTCAATAGTCAACCAAACGTTAAAGGACATTGAAATTATATGCGTGGACGATGGGAGCACAGATTCAAGCAACGCAATGTTGCAGGAGTGGAAGAAAAAGGATCCACGGATAAAGGTAGTAAGACTTGAGAACAGCGGAACGGGCCACGCTATCAACACAGGGATAATATTTGCCCGTGGTGAATACATCGGAGAGGTTGACGCAGACGACTTCATAGAAGCGGATATGTACGAATCGCTTTACGAGCTTGCAAATCACAAGGCGGATATAGTAAAGGGCGGTTATTACTGTTACTTAGGTGAAAAAGAAATCCCGGTAAATTCGGTTTCGATAAAAACTGAATTTTGCCCTACGGAGCTTGACTTTACGGATAGGTTAAGAGTGTTTGCTTTCCAGTGCTTATTTTGGAGTGGAATTTACAGAACAGAATTTGTCAAAGAGAATCAACTCTACTGGAGGGAAACTCCGGGAGCAAGCTTCCAAGACACAAGCGCAATATTTAAGACAATGGCAAAAGCTAAGCACATGATATGGACTGAAAAGAATTTCTATCACTGGAGATGCAACGAGGCCCACACGATAACAAGCACAAAGTATCCATATGCAGTCATAGGCGAGTACAGAGAGATAGAACGCTTCTTGACAATGTATCCCGACAAAGAAGCAAAGTTAAGACGCATCTTAAGCGCAATGAGATTCGGCACGTTCTGCTGGAACCTCGGAAGGATAGCTCAAGACGATAAAAAAGGATTTATCGAAATGGCATCGGATGAATTTAAAAGGGATTGGGAGTTTCAGGACGCAAGGTTTTATGCGGAAGATAAATGGGAGTTATTGAAGCTGTGGACGTATCATCCTGAAGAAATAGCAAAGTTATTCGAGGAGGATAAAAAATGATTGACTGGGGAATGGCATTTTCAATCGCAATAGGGATAACAATAGCAAACATCGTAAGAGGCTTCGTAAAGATGGTCATAGGGTAGCCAATAAAAGAAAAGCGGAGGATCACAAATGAAGAAATACATCGAAGTAGTAAACGGAAACGAAGAAAAAGCGAAAAGGTCGCTTATAAGAAAAGACGCAATCATCGGCGTTGATGATATGGGAGAAAAGGCAAGAATCGTAATTGCAGATCAGAGCGAAAGAAAAAGCATTCTGTACACGCCTACATCATACGATGAAATCAAAGAAGCATTGAGCGATGAAGAGTGGGCCGAGAAGACAGCCAAGAGAGCAACTCACGAATTGCAATTAATTGCTGGAAGCGAAGGCACCACGGCTGAGATTTACAAAGCATTTGAACGCAGATTAACGGAGATATTAAAAAGTGAAGATTAAGAAACTTAAATGCTCGTGTGGGGCAGCAGACTTGACGTTTATAAGCTCCGACTTCGGGAACACAGTCGGCATTTACTGTAAGAAGTGCGGACGCTTCGTCAAGTGGGCCACCAAGAGCGAAAAGAAAATATGGATTGATAACCGGGAGGATAAACGATGATTAAAGTATATTGCGATATGTGCGGTAAGGAATTAAAGAGCGACTACTCGAACGTTGTTAACCTAGATTTTAATTGCTACGGCACGGTAGATTTTGACAGAGGACACACATACAACCTTTGTAAGAAATGTGCCATTAAAGCCAAGGCGTATTTAAGCAGAGCAACAGGCGAAAGCGAGGCAGACGATGAACAGACGACAAAAGAAGAAACTTAACGGACGCACTGGAACCGTGTACGGAGTAAAGGTTACATTGACACTTTCCGAGTGTAGGAAGCTTAAGAAGAGGAACTACGTTGATAAGGTTGAATTTATGATTGATAAAGCGAGGGCGAAGAAATGAATCCGTTGGGGTTTGGCTTTTACAATATGGACTGCATGGAAGGCATGAAGCAATTTCCTGACAAATATTTTGATTTGGCCGTGGTGGATCCGCCGTATGGTGGCGGAGCGAAAGCAGACGCAGAAGAGACTTTCAACGGAGCAATACAAGGACGTTTCGGAGGGCACTTTGAGAAGTATATCAAGGCCGAACGAACGGGAGGCGGATATTTCAAGAAATACGGCAAAGATATAGCGCACTGGGATGTAGCGCCTTCCAAAGAATACTTCAAAGAGCTTTTCAGAGTTTCAAAGAATCAAATTATCTGGGGGGGGGGAACTACTTCGAACTACCTCCGACAAGATGCTTTCTAATATGGCGAAAGACAAACATCCCGGAAAACTTTTCAATGGCTATGTGTGAATACGCTTGGACGAGCTTTAACGACAACGCAAAAATAATTGAGTGCTCAAGCCTGCGGAACGAATCAAGCGGAGGATTCCACCCGACAGAAAAGCCAATATCTCTATACGAGTGGATTTTAAACAAGTATGCCAAAGAAAACGACATAATTCTTGATACACACGTAGGAAGCGCCTCAAGCTTAATTGCCTGCAGGAAAACAAATCATAAATACGTTGGATTCGAATTGAATCCGCAGTATTACGAAAAAGCCAATGAGAGGCTCAAAGAAGAACTATCACAAATAAACATATTTGATTTAATGAACGGAGGGACAGAATGACACACATATTAAAGCTAAGCGAAGATTACATAGAACCGGTTCTAAACCGTGAAAAGACTTTTGAAGTACGTTTTAACGATAGGGGCTTTCAAAAAGGCGATTTAATAAAGTTTACCGCAATATCAAGACACGGCGTGCCTTTTATGGACGAAAGGCTTGAAAGCAGAGTATACGAAATAACCTACGTGCATAGCGGTTTAGGACTAAAAGAGGGTTACGTAGTGCTGGGAATTAAAGAACCAACGATAAAGCTGAAATTAACATTCGCAGAGCCTGACAGCTTAACGCAGGACATAGAAAGCGAGGACGACTTATGCCAATAACAAAACGACATCAATACATAAACGAGAAAGCAAGTTCCGGGAAGCTGGCAATAGGAGACACAATCAAGTGTTACAGCAAAAGAGAGCTTAACTCCACGATGCTTTATCTATCAAGCGAAGGTTACGGAGTGGCGATTCTCGGATATGCGAACTATTTTGACAACAGGATAACAATAACGGCGGTGCCAAAGGAGGGGTAAGAATGACAAAAGAAGAAATGGAAAAATACACCACATTAGACATAAATCAGTGTAAATGGTGGGTTAATCATTTATTCAACATAGCAAAAGAAAAAGCCTTCAACGCCAACGTTATGGATGATGCAAAAGAAATAGAGTCAGCACAAGATAAGATTATCAAGGTGTTAGAACGAGATCCCAAGTGGATTCCTGTTAGTGAGAGATTGCCCAAAGCAGAAGGGGATTATCTTGTGACGGGGGAGAAATATTTTGTTCCAGACCATGTTAACGACATAGACCATTACAAATGCGTTGGAATAGGACATTACAGTGATTATTCACATCGGTTTGAACCGTCTAACGGCATAGAGAAGTTTTATGCGTGGATGCCTTTACCCGAACCATATAAGGAGGCCCAGTAAATGAGCGCACAAAATAAAAGCACTTGGAAAAAGGTAACACCGATTCCACCTGAATTTAACGGACACACATATTTGTTTGAGTGCAAGAAGTGCCACAAGGTAACACACTATTGCGGAAAGGAAAATCTTCCACCGTATGAGTGCAAAAACTGCAAAGAGAGAAAAGGCGAAGGGGATTAAACATGACAAAAGGGGACATCGATTCTATAAGGTGGAATAAGAAAGAAATTGAAGAGTTGGAGAAGAGAATTAACGAGCTGAGGCAGCAGTCGTGTTTAGGAAATAGTATAGGAGACGGAATGCCTCACGCAAGGAACGTAAGCTCAACGACAGAACGAATCGCACTTCAAATTTATGACTTGACGCAAACGTTGACCGAAAAAAAGTTGACACTTATTAATCTTGTTGCCGAGTGCATAAATTATATTTATAAAATACCCGATCCGTTGCTCAGAATGATTGTTAAGTACCGTGCGCTTGACGGTATGAGCTGGGGCGAAATGTCCGATATATTGGGGCTTGACAGGACTTCGCTAAGCAAGAAATATGATGCCTTTTTAAAGTCAATTTAAAATTCCCACTTTTCCCATTTCACCTGTGTTACAATGGTAGTGTGAAAGAACGGCTTAGAGAATCTAGGTCGTTTTTTTACGTGTGATCTTCTGCCGGGTGGACGGTGGAAGGCTGTCCACCTACGGAAGAGGATAACAAATGGAACGCATAAAGAAACCAAAGACTTGCATAGGATGTCCATTTAAAGAAGGGGTAACACGTAATTGCGGAGAGCTCAAGAAAGAGCAGAACGCAAGCACAGGCGCAAGAGTAACAAAGGTGCCTGACAGCAGATGCTTACTCCAAGGAATCGAAATATCGGAGAGATTGAAAAAGGCTTTAATCGAGTATGGCACAAGATTTTAGTAGGGGGTTCTATAATTCTAAGCAGTGGCGCAACACACGGAACGCATATTTCAAGTATCGTGGCGGACTGTGTGAAGAGTGCTTGAGCAAAGGATTGTATCGACAAGGTGAAATCGTTCACCACAAGATAGAACTCACGCCTGAGAATATAAACAATCCGTTGGTTGCTTTGGACTGGAACAACCTAAAGCTTGTGTGTCGTGAATGTCACGAACGAGAGCACGGAGCAAAACAACGCAGGCGGTATGACATAGACGGGATGGGAAATATTATTTCTCGATAGCCCCCCTAGGTCGAAACGAAAAAACACGCCCACGGAAACCGAGCGATGGACTTTAGAATTTCTCTCTCAAGTTTCAGGAATTTTTTTGGATTTTGTTGGTTTTGGTTTGGTTTGAACTGACACGGCAGGAGGTTCACGAACATGAAAAAAGTTACTTACGCAAGTTTAGTAAAAATGGCCAAAGATTACGGCGTAGACAAGAATCCGTTATTCTTGGCACAGCTTAACCAGTTTGAAACGCAACAGAAAGTTATTACAAAGATGCGTGAAATGCTGGACGAAGAAAACGAGCTTTTAATCGTAAAAGAATACGTTAAAACACGGGAAAATGTATACGCACATCCACTCATAAGAGAGCTTCCAAAGCATACAGACGCAGCAAACAGAACGGCGAGCACGATTCTTGATATTATTAAGACGCTCGGACATAAGAAAGCCAAGGGCTCAAAGCTGGAGGCGTTTCTAAGTGACGAAGACGAATAAAAACTACATCCTAGAGTATTACCAGCAAATACAAAACGGCTCCGTAATTGTTGGTAACTGGATTAAATTAATATATAAATTCTTAGTTAAAGGGCTTGAAGACAAGCTCTTTTTTTATGACAACGCAAAAGCAAATAAGGCGATACGCTTTATTGAAAACTTTTGCCACCACTGTGAGGGCCGTAACGATTTAATTAAATTAGAGCTTTGGCAAAAGGCTTTAATCGCTGCGATATTTGGAATCGTTGACAAAAACGGAATACGACAATTTAGAGAAGTGCTTGTAGTCGTTGCAAGAAAAAACGGTAAGTCTTTACTTGCAGCAGGCATTTCAGCGTATCACCTTTTCTTAGAGGGTGAATACGGAGCAAAAGTGTTTTGCGTAGCTCCTAAGCTGGAACAGGCTGACATTATCTACAATGACATTTGGCAAACGGTACAAGCTGAGCCCGATCTTGAGCAGTTAATCAAGAGGCGCAAATCTGATTATTACGTAGAGTCAACGAACAGCTCAGTTAAGAAGATTGCATTCAATCATAAAAAGAGTGATGGTTTTAACCCTTCGCTTGTTGTGTGTGACGAAATATCATCTTGGCCCGGAGCTCCCGGACTTAAGCAATACGAAGTTATGAAGTCGGCTTTCGGAGCAAGACTTCAAGGCTTGCTTTTGTCGATTTCGACTGCCGGCTATGAAAACGAAGGAATATTTGACGAGTTGATGAAAAGAGCAACTCGTTTTTTATTGGGCGACTCCAAAGAAAAAAGGTTGTTGCCCTTGCTCTACATTATCGATGATGTCACCAAATGGAACGACATTAACGAATTGATGAAATCGAATCCTAACTTAGGCGTTTCGGTTTCGGTCGATTACTTGCTCGAAGAAATAGCAGTTGCGGAAACTTCACCGAGCAAAAAGGCGGAGTTCTTAACTAAGTATTGCAACATTAAACAATCAAGCTCCCAGGCATGGCTTAACACGATAGACGTTGAAAAAGCATGTGGCCCTGAATTAAAGCTTGAAGACTTTAAGAGCTGCTACTGTGTCGGCGGTATCGACTTATCAAGAACCACAGACTTAACGGCTGCGGTAGTAGTCATTGAGAAGAACGGCGAGCTTTACGTTTTCGCAAAGTTCTATTTGCCAGCCGAAAAGCTACGGGACGCAATAGAACGGGACGGAGTTCCCTACAACATTTACGCTCAGCAGGGATGGCTCCAGCTCTCCGGGGATAACTTTATAGATTACAAAGACTGTTTCGAATGGTTTAACACTTTGGTTAGCAGACAATATGAAGTGTTGCCTTTGCAAATCGGTTACGACAGATATTGCGCTCAATACCTTGTGCAAGACATGAAGGGCAGAGGCTATCACATGGACGATGTTTTTCAAGGTTGGAACCTTTGGCCCGTGCTCATGGAGTTTGAAGGACTTCTTAAAGATGGAAAGATTCACATCGGCAACAATCCATTGCTTAAGATGCACCTTTTAAACTGCGCTATCAAGATGGACGTAGAGCAAAACAAGGGACGCTTAATCAAGCTTAGCCAAACAGACCACATCGACGGAGCAGCGGCTTTGATAGACGCTTTCACCGTTCGTCAAAAGTGGTACAGCCAAATAGGGGAACAGTTGAAGAACAAAAAGAGGACTTAAAAACATGGGATTATTTGAAAATCTTTTCGGCTCAAAACAGAAGACCGACATCAAGGCAGATGCTTACTTCAAAACGCTTACAGCATACGAGCCTGTTTTCAGAACATGGAACGGCGCTTTGTATGAATCGGAGCTTGTAAGAAGTGCCATTGACTCAAGAGCAAGACACATTGCAAAGCTTAGGGTTGAAGTCTTAGGCACGGCAAGAGGAGCGCTCCGAACGAAACTAAAAGCAAGGCCGAACGAGTTTCAAACGTGGTACCAGTTCCTTTACAGACTTGACACCATTCTTGATATGCACAATACGGCGGTTATCCTTCCTGTGTTTGACAAGTACGGCGAAGCGGTGGGAATGTTCCCGGTGCTTCCCGACAAATGTGAGTTGAGACAGACGAAGGACGGAACCGCAGTTCTTGTTTATGAGTTTGCGAACAAGCAAAAAGGTGCTTGCTACTTAAGAGAAGCAGGCATAATGACAAAGTTTCAGTATCGCTCAGATATATTCGGTGAAAAGAACGATGCCTTACATTCGACCATGCAGCTTATAGACATGGAGAAGCAGGGAATTATTCAGGCAATCAAAGACGGTGCAACATACCGCTTTATGGCTCAGCTTACGAACTTTTCAACTGAAGACGATTTGGTTAAAGAGAGACAGCGCTTTTCAAATGCAAGCTTCAGTAAAGAAAACAAAGCCGGGGGCGTACTTCTCTTCCCGAATACTTACTCAAACATCCAGCAGATTAAATCAACGCCTTACACGATAAATCCCGAAGAGCGAAAAGCCATTCAGGAAAACGTCTTCAACTACTACGCTACGAACGAAGACATCATTCAGTCAAAGGCCGTTGGTGATAAGTGGGATGCTTTCTATGAATCCGTTGTTGAAACCTTCGCAATTCAGTTTAGCGAAGTAACAACAAATATGTTCTTTACAGAACGAGAGCAGAGCTACGGTTCAAAGATAATGGCAACATCGAACAGGCTTCAGTATATGTCAGCTAAAGACAAGTTGGCCGTATCTTCTCAGATGGCTGACCGTGGATTAATGACACGAAACGAAATTCGTGACATTTGGAACTTGCCTCCGTTCGATGAACCTTACGGAAGCCAAATCCCAGCACGTGGCGAGTATTACAGCTTAAACAATGAGAGCGAAGAAAACAACGAAGATACAAAAGAAACTGAAACAGAGGAGGAAACAAAGGAATGAGCGATTTAATGGCGAAAGTCAGTCAGGGCAGACAGTATCGCAACATTAAAGAGATAAGAACAGCAGAAAGAGCTGAAGGCGAAGAGAAGAACTTTAAAGTAAGGGGTTACGCAACCACTTATAACGAGCCCTACACTCTCTATGCTGATGAAGACATCGAAATTCGTGAACAGGTAGCACCGAGCGCCTTTGAAAATGCGGACGTTACGGACGTTATTTTCCAGTATAACCACGAAGGAAGAGTCTTCGCTAGAACACGCAACAAAACCTTGCAGCTCACATCGGACGAGCACGGTTTGTTGATAGAGGCTGATTTAGGCGGAACCGAAACGGGACGCCAGTTGTACGAAGAAATTGAAAAGGGCTATACCGACCGAATGTCTTTCGGCTTCACAGTTGACGCTGACGAAGTGGAAGAACAGAGGGAAAAGGGCAAGCGCACAATTTACCTTCGCACTATAACAAGAATCGGCAAGCTTTATGACGTTTCGGCCGTATCGATTCCGGCAAATGACGGAACCGAGATTTCGGCACGAAGCTTTATTGACGGATTGATTGATAAAGACAAAGCGGAGCGACTTATCGAAGAGAAGCGCCAGAAAGCCAAAGAAGCTTTGGAACTTGAGCTCGAATTATTCAAGGAGGTTTAAAAATGAATATTGACGAGATGAGAATCGAAGATATTGAAAAAAGAATATCTGAAATCGAAGAAGAAAAAAACTCTCCCGAAGCTGATTGCGCAGCTCTTACAGAAGAAGTAAGAAGCTTAAGAGAGCAAAAAGAGAAGCTCTTAAACGCAGCAGAACAGAGGGCTAAAGAGTTAAACGACATCGCAACAGGCGAAACAAAAACAGACATCATCGAAAAAGTTGAGGAGGAAAGAAAAACTATGAGCAACTTAGAAGTAAGAAACTCCAAAGCGTACATCGACGCTTTCGAAAAGTACATCAGAACAGAAAAGGACGATGAGTGCCGTGCACTCTTAACAGAAAACGTTGCTGGCGGTTCCGTTCCCGTTCCTACATTCGTTGAAGAAATCATCAGAACAGCTTGGGAAAGAGACGAAATCACAAGACTTGTTAAGAAGACATATATCAAGGGTAACCTTAAGGTTGGCTTTGAATATTCAGCAACAGGCGCAGACGTACACACAGAAGGCGCAGCAGCTCCCTCAGAAGAAACCCTCATTCTTGGCATCACAGAACTTGTTCCTGCTTCAATCAAGAAGTGGATTACCATTTCAGACGAAGCAATGGACTTAACCGGCGAAGCATTCCTTCGTTACATCTATGATGAAGTAACATATCAGATCGCCAAGAAGGCAGCTGCACTCATCATCGCTGACATTGAAGCTTGCGGAACCGTTTCCACAACAAGCGGAAACACACACCTTTGCGGAGTTCCCAAGGTAACAGAAAACACAATCGCAATCGGAACAGTTGCAAACGCACTCGGTAAGTTATCTGATGCAGCAACAAACAACGTTGTTATGATGAACAAAGCTACATGGTCAGCTTTCAAGGCTGTACAGTATGCAGGCAATTTCAACGTTGATCCCTTCGAAGGACTTCCCGTTGTGTTCAATAACACAATCAAGTCTTACGCAGCAGCAACCACAGGCGAAACTTACGCCATTGTTGGTGACCTTGGCAACGGCGCTCAGATGAACTTCCCTAACGGCGAGGAAGTAAAGTTCACATTTGACGGCTTGTCACTTGCTGAAAAAGACCTCGTTAAGATTGTTGGCCGTGAATACGTAGGCCACGATGTAGTAGCTCCCAACTCATTCGTTAAGATCGTTAAGTAAAAAAAACTCTTTGGCAGGAGGACACAACATGAAAACATTAATAGCAATACCTTGTATGGATATGGTGGCGACTGGCTTTTGTCAGTCGCTTGCCATGTTAAGAAAAGTCGGAGAAGTAGCAATTACGCACGTTTCCGGTTCTTTGATTTATGACTCACGAAACAAAATCGCAATGAAGGCCATTGAGCTGGGTTGCGATTTTGTCATGTGGTTTGATTCTGACATGATTTTTAATCCCGACACTATGGAGCGCTTAATTGCTCACATGGAAGATAAGGACATTGTGTCAGGACTTTACTTCAGACGAAGCGGAAAATATACGCCCGTTATGTATAAGTCGCTAGACTTACAGGACGATGGCGGAATATACGTAGAAGACTACAACGACTTTCCAAAAGACAAGCCCTTTAAGGTTGCTGGAATTGGTTTCGGTTGTGTCTTAATGAAAGCTAGCGTGTTACTTGAAATGGCGGCCACTTATGGAACGTGGTTCACTCCAAACGGCCGAGTAGGTGAAGACTTGAGCTTTTGCTTAAGAGCTTCGGAGCTTGGTTATGACATTTGGGTTGATCCGTCAATTAAGTGTGGCCATGTAGGTAGCATTATAGTTGACGAAAGTTTTTACAACGCTTATGAACAAAGCAAAACGATGATGGCGGAGGCAAAACATGAAAGTAAGAGTTAAGACTCCGTTTTTTGATGATAACGGGGTTCATAGAAAAGGTGAAATTGTCGAGGTTAAATTATTTAGCGCCGACAGAATGGAACTTTTAAAAGAAGAAAAGCAGGCGGAGCCCAAGAAAGCAACGCCTAAAAAGAAGGGATAAACAATGTTAGAGAAAGTTAAAGCAGCTTTGCAACTTACCACAACTACATTTGACACTGAGATTAACGACCTTATTTCAGCCGGTGTCACTGATTTAAACATTGCAGGAGTAACGGGCGACACGGTTTCAACGTCAAGCACTGATGCCGTAGTGCAAAGAGCTTTAATCTCTTATTGCGTTTATCAGTTCGAAGCGCTTCACGGCTCACTCGATCGTTCAAAGGCTTTGAAAGCTTCCTACGATGAACAGAAGGCTCAACTTTCAACTCATACAGGTTATACAGACTGGGGAAATGTCAATGAATAAAATAATTGAACTTGCTCTCATCAAAGAGACAATATCAAAAAATTCAATCGGCGTATCTGTTAAGACGGAAACCAAAACCAACTTAATAGGAAACTATCAGTCAGTATCGGATCAAGAGATTTTTCGAGGCGGAGAAAAGGGGTTAAAGCCTGAGTGTGTTATTAAGGTGTGGCAAGCTGAATACAAGGGCGAGAAATTGCTTGAGTATAACAGCGAGCGCTACATCATATATCGCACTTATAAAACAGAAGACGGAAAGATTGAGCTTTACTGTCAAAAGGACGTAGGAGCATGAACGAAACTATAAAAGTAAGTGAAATGGAATCTGTGATAATGGATGCCTTGGAAGAGTATTCGGAAAAGGCATCTGAAGTCATTGCTGAAACCCTCCCGGATGTTGGGGCGGAAACTGCTTCAGAATTGAGACAGACTTCGCCTCAGCGCACCGGAAGGTATGCGAGTTCATGGACTTACGGAATGCGGACAAGTCGAGGAAGCAAAAAGAAAAACAAACTTATTGTTTACAATAAGCTCTATTACAGAATCGTTCATTTGCTTGAAAAAGGCCATGCAAAGCGAAACGGCGGAAGAGTGGAAGGCACTCCGCACGTTAAGCCAGCGCAAGACAAGGCCGAAAGAAAAGCGATTGAACGAATCAAAGAAAAATTGGAGAACTTAGGCGTATGAGTTTAGCAGAATTTTACACTTTATTAAATAGTATAACGGGTTTTACTGATAAGGTGGCTTACCGTCAATTCGAAGAGAACGCAGCGCCAGCACTCCCTTTTATCGTGTACTATGAAGATTCGACTGATAACTTCAAGGCTGACAACAAGGTTTACCAAAAGAGGCGAAACATTGTTGTAGAGCTTTACACACAGGAAAAGGATCCCGGCTCAGAGGAGCTTGTAGAAAAGCTTTTTGATGACAATTCGATTCCGTGGGACAAAATCGAGGAGTACATCGACTCGGAACATATGTACATGGTAAGTTACAACACAATAATTTAACAGGAGGCAAAATAATATGTCTGATAGCAACAAGGTTAAATTCGGCTTAGATAACGTTCATTATGCAAAGATGCACGTTACAACAGCAGGAACAATCGAATACGACACACCCAAGCCTTGGCCCGGAGCAGTTGATTTGTCACTTGATCCACAGGGCGAACAGGTTGACTTTTATGCCGATAACGTAGACTACTTTTCGGCTAATTCAAACACAGGTTACGAAGGCGACTTCGAATCTGCAAAAGTTCCTGAAAGCTTCAAAACGGACGTTTACGGCGAAGTAGCAGACGCAGACGGCGTAGTTTATGAAAAGGCAGAAGCTAACAGCGTTCCTTTTGCTCTTTTATTCCAGTTTTCAGGAGACAAGAACAAAACACGTCATGTACTCTTTAACTGTACAGCTTCCCGTCCTACACTCGCAAGCCATACCAACGAGGAAGGCATCGAAGTTCAGACTGAAACAGTTACAATCAGAGCAGCTTCTATTCTTAGCTCAGCGTTAAACGCTAACATCGTAAAAGGAAGCTGTTCCGAAACAGAATCAACAGCTTATGCAAGCTGGTACACAACAGTTCACCAGCCTGTTTAATTTCCGAGGAGGCAGAAGACACCATGAGAAAAACTGTAAAGGTAGGCGGGGAGGCTTTAGACCTCCTCGCTACTGGAACAACGCCGATTAGATATAAAGGCGTGTTCCATGAAGATATAATGATTAACTTTAGTCAAATATGCGATGAGAAGAAAGACGGGGCCGAGCTTTTAGACATGGCAAGTAAACTTGCTTATGTAATGAACAAGCAGGCCAAAGACGAAGTTCTTACAATGTCTTATGACGATTATTTGACATGGTTAGACACATACGAACCG
>JAEEGL015570243.1_pt1 | contig 14444 bp, 11 predicted proteins | sample 9134231 | NCBI WGS metagenome assembly JAEEGL01 (sample SAMN16246548, study PRJNA631951) | gut metagenome | biome: gut microbiome; feature: rumen; material: fiber-attached | host: Bos | place: Iran: Karaj | collected 2018-10
AGCGGCGACGGCATGGGTCCGCAGATCACCAACGGCCGTGCCGCGGCGAAGGCAGTAAAGGAAGACCTTGAGAAAAAGGGACTTTGGACAGAGAAGGAGGCCGCAGGAAAAAGAGCATCAAAGTCAAAGGATTTCTGAAAGATGTGGGCGGAGCCTCCCGCGTCACCAAACTGAGAGAAGAGAATTTTGCCGCCGGTTCCACCATCATCGACCCGAAGGATCCCATCCGTGAACTCGCAGACAAACTTCATCCGAAACACATGGTGTTTAAGGTTGTGGACATTCGCGAGGCCTCTCCCTCGTCCCGCGTGTTTCGTTTTGAATCTGCTGACGGACATATTCCCGTCTTTCAGAGTGGTCAGTATGTCAACTTTCGGCTGAAGATCGGCGACAGTGTTCTTTCCCGTCCCTATACAATCTCCTCCGCTCCCTTTGAGGCACGCGGAGAGCATTCTTTCTTTGAAATTACCGTTCGTCGGAATGTTCCGTATCTCGTTCCCGATTATCTGTTTGAGCATGTAAAGGTCGGCGATGTTCTGGAAGGCGCGCTCCCCTTCGGGTTCTTCTATTGGGAGCCCATGCGTGACAGCAAAGAGCTGGTTGCTCTGGCCGGCGGCTCCGGCATCACTCCCTTCCATTCCATGGCGAAAGAAATTGCCTATGGTAAGATGAAGGGAGTCAAGCTCACGATTCTCTATGGATCTGTCAAGGCAAACGATATTGTCCTGAAGGATGAGCTGGAAGCGATTGAAAAGGCCTGCCCGGATGTGAAGGTCGTGCACGTTCTTTCAGATGAGCCGGAATGGGAGGGTGAGAAAGGCTTTATCACCCGCGAGATCATTGAAAAGTATTCCACACCCGACTGTACTTACATGTTCTGTGGCCCGCTTCCCATGTTCCAGTTTGTAAAAAAGGCCCTGGATGAGATGCAGGTTCCTGTCCGCCGCTTCCGCCACGATGTGGTCAACAACCCTGCCGACGTCTCCACACTTCCCGGTTATCCCAAGGGGACGGAGACAAAAACCTTCCAGATCACGGTCATCCGCGGCATTCATGAGGATGTTATCTCGGCAAATGCTGCCGAACCGGTTGCCGTGGCGCTGGAGCGTGCCGGGATCGCCATCGATACACACTGCCGCAACGGTGAATGCGGCTTCTGCCGCAGCCACCTGCTCTCGGGCGATATTTTCGTCTCTCCGATCGGCGACGGCCGCCGCAGAATGGACAAGGAGATGGGCTGGTTCCACGCCTGCTCCTCCTGGCCGCTGAGCGATTTGAAAATCAAGATTCCCATTATGTAATAAAAACCATCCGCTGCTGAGCGGATGTTGGAAAACAAGTGAATCAGGTTTAGCAGGAACGGCATGACAGATAAGTCATGCCGTTCCTGTATTGTCCTTATGTAAGATCATTCAGCAATCCCTGCAGGCCTTCTTCTTTATAAAACTGCCGGTACCAACTGACTTCATCATGGATCAGATCGTCAATCACACGCATGCCCAGCAGTTCCACCGGTGCCTTGTCGTCGGTCATGATTTTATCGCCGCCCGTGTACAGAACAAGGCCGGCAGCGATCCTCTCCAGCAGCCCGCGCAGCTCCGTGTTGCTGCAGAGGGCGGTGTTGCGCCGGAGTACTTCCGGCAATTCTTTTTCCCGGGAAGCGAAGAGTTCGCGGTTGGTGTTGTTTGGCACATCCACGGTCAGGACTTCCGGGAACACCGAGGCAATGGTATCTGCCAGATATTGGTTGATATTCCCCTCGGCGTCACTGCGCATGTTCATATTGACCACCATCACGCCGTCTTCCTTCAGGTGATCCCGAACCAGTGTGAAGAATTCCACCGAGGACATCTGAAACGGAATCGTGATGTCCTGATAAGCATCCACCATTATGACATCATACAGGCTGTCCACGGTATTCATCCAGGCGCGGCCATCATAGGTGCTGACGGGAAGCTCTTCCGGCAGTTCGAAAAAACGGTGGGCAAGATTCGTAATCTTTTTGTCGATTTCCACGCCTTCTACATGGATATCCGGGTAGTAGCGTGCACACTGGGATGCGTAGGTACCTGTCCCCATACCGAGTACCAAAATCCGGAAATCGGACAACTGCTCCCTGTTTTGCTGCTTTTCCTCGATCCCCGCCATGAAGGGCGCCGCCATGGCATAATCATAATACATGCCTGTGAGTGCCCGGTCTTTGCGCATGACGGACTGAACGCCAAAAAGCACATTGGTGGAGAGAATGACGCTGTCGTCCGTTTCCTCCACCTGCAGGTAGTTATAGATTGATTCCCCTTCGTAAAGAAGATTATCTTTCCAGAATGCAAAATCCGATCGGTATCCCAGCACACAGGACAGCAGAAACAGCAGTGACGCCACAATTCCCGTGACGGTTTTCTTCCGGGCACTGAAGAAATACACCAGTCCCAGAAGCAGCAGGATCCCGGCAAAAATCAGAAACGTCACTGCTGTACCAACTGCCGGGATGGACACAAAAGTCGGGACAAAGGTTCCTATAATGCTGCCGACGGTGTTGGCGGCTCCAAGCCGCCCGACAATCCGGGCGTTGTCTTCCAGGTTCTCCATTGTGTATTTCGCAAGAGACGGCGTTACCGTACCCAACAGGAACAGCGGATAGACAAATACTACCATACATGCGGCGAAGGCCGCCCAGATGAGATAATTTGCATTCACGGAGAAGATCATCACACCGGAAATTGCAAGAATGATGTATTTTCCCAGTACGGGGATCAGGGCAATCCACGCGGCTGCAACGAGAATGCGCCGATAGAGCCGATCCGGATTCGGATCTCTGTCTGCACTCTGTCCCCCGTAAATATTTCCAAGTGCCATTGCGATCATGATGGTTCCGATGATAATCGTCCATACAATCTGTGAGGAAGAGAAATACGGTGCCAGAAGCCTGCTTGCTCCCAGTTCCACCGCCATAACCGCCATTCCCGCGAAAAACTCTGTCAGGTAAAGATAGTACTTGTTTTTGAGTATCGGTCGCATTCCAGATCCTTTCGTTTTACACGGAACGGCTCAGTCTTTCTTCAGGATAATATCGCAGATATGCTCGACAGTATCCAGCTCAAGATCTGCGTACATGGGGAGCGTCAGAACCCGCCCGGCAATATGCGCCGCCACCGGGGTCAAAGACGGATCAAAGCCTTCTCTCCCGGAATAGCAGGAAAAGGCGCTCGTCAGCGGGTAAAAATACTTCCGTGCAAAGATGTCCTTTGCTGCCAGCCGCTCGAAAACCTCATCCCGGTTCAGGCGGAATCCATCAAAAACCACCGGATAATAAGCGTAGTTCTGCTTTACACCGGGCTGTTTTCTGCAGAGGCGGATTCCCTCTGTGCCCGAGAGCCTGGCGTCGTAGCAGGCAGCCACTTTTCTGCGTTTTTCGATCTCTTCCTCCAGATGACGCAGGTTGCAGATCCCCATGGCGGCACAGAATTCATTCATCTTCGCGTTGCCCCCAACGTAAGGGACATTTTCTTCATCATGAATGCCGAAGTTCTTCAGATCACAAAGTCTGCGCTGCAGTTCCCGGCTATGGCAGCAGACAGCGCCGCCCTCAATCGTATTGAAAACCTTCGTTGCGTGGAAGCTGAATATCGCCGCATCCCCAAGGCAGGCAGAGCTGACGCCGTCCCGGAACACTCCAAAGCTGTGCGCTGCGTCGTAAATAACCGGAAGGCCATGCCGGCGCGCGATCTCTCCGATGGCTTCGATGTCACAGAGGTTTCCGTAGACATGCACCGGCAGGATCGCACAGGTGTGTTCCGTGATCAGATCCTCCAGCTTCGACGGATCAAGGGTGTAGGTATCCGGATCAATGTCACAGAAAACCGGTTTGCAGCCGCGGCGGACAATGGCATGTGTGGTAGACGCAAAGGTAAAAGGGGTTGTGATTATCTCCCCATGCAGATCAAACGCTTCAATGACGTTCTCCAGCGCCAGATGACCGTTGGTAAAAAGCGCCATTTCCTCACAGCCCAGATAGTTTTTCAGCTCTGTTTCCAGCTTTTGGTGAAGGCTGCCCATGTTGGTCAGCCAGTGGCTGTCCCAAAGACCGCGAATTTCCCTGCAGTATTCTTCAAACGACGGCATGGATGAACGTGTTACCAAAGTGCTCATGCTGTTCTCCTTGTCTGCTGCCACGCTCTTACCCTGGCGGCGATAAACTCCATCTCTTCCTTCCCGTAGCGCTGGTCGCAGGGGAGAGGGAGAATATTTTCCGCGAGGGCCCTGGCTGTCCTGTTGGCGGGCTGCTCCCGGATGACATTGGGCCACAGCTGCGGTACGAATATCTTCTGCGAAATCAACTCCTGCCTGCACGAAAGAGCGTCTTCCAGCATCAGCGGATAGGCGTAAGGCCCCTCCGGCGTGTGCAGACAAAGCAAATTCATTTCACCGAGCGCTTCCTGCAGTCGCAGGTAGTTCTCTGTACGGGTTCTCTGTACCCGTTCATAGTCCACCACACGCAGAAGATTCTCCGTCAGTGCCGACATTCGTCTCGGCTGCAGAGGCAGCAGGTCATTGTTGCGGGATGCCTCCTCATAGAAGGCTCCTGCAGACTGCTCAAACCTGCCGAGCACAAAACGCATCCTCTCAAGGGAAGCTGCTCTTTCTGACGGCTTCATCCGGATGTCGGTATACAGAAAGCCTCCGTCCGGAACCCCGAGGAATTTCCTGCAGGTATAGAGCGTGTCAACTCCGGGAATGGGCGGCGTAAAATAGGCCTGCGCGTTGTCTACAATCAGATGGCTGCCTGAAGAACGGTACCCGGCGATATCTTCCGGGGTCAGCTGTCCATAGTAATTTACCAGATAAAAGCTCTCTCCCTGTTCCGGTGTCGTATTTTGCGGCAGCAGGTTTTCTCCCACCGGGTATTCCCGAATCTGCACGCCCTCTGCCCGGCAGACATTCGCGACCACATCACAGAGGAAATCCGGCAGTGCGATACGGCGGATGTTTTTCTGTTCAATCAACCATGCAAGACAGGCCCTGCCGCTTTCCATCGCAAGCGCCTGCTCATGCAGCAGGGAACCATCAAACCACTCAAGTTCGAGATATCCTCCGATTTCATTCTTCATCCGGCGCTTCCCCCACCAGAATCTTCGCCCACGCAGATACATCCGCCATACGACTGTCGCGCTCTTCCTCTGTCGGCCAGTTCATTACGAGAGTTCCCACCGCTTTATTCGCACCGGTAAACCCTTCCACCGGATCTCCTTTTGAAACCCATAGGTCCTTTTCCACCAGCGAGTTCTGCACATCTTCCGCAAGCTGCAGTTCACGGAAGCAGCCGCTTTTTTCCGCGTGCAGAATCACAATCGACCAATGGCCGCGGTAAACAGGGTCATGCATTTCATCCACAGGAAGGCCGATGGCAGCACGGACAGCGTTTTTTACCAGCGGAGCGCCGGAGCAGTACTCCAGCATCTCAGACAGGCGGTTTCCCCCGCCCCGCGGTGATACTTCCATCAGATAGGCCTTTCCGTCGGTTCCCAATCGGGTTTCCACATTATATACGCTCGTTCCCATATGCAGAAGCCGCAGGAGACGCTGCAGCTCTTCCCGCAGTTCTTTCTGTACATCTGCAGGCATCACGGACGGCCAGGTGTAACCGTCCGGTGCATAGGGATTATCCGCCCGGCGGTCGAAATACTGGTTGTCAAAGGAAGCATAACAAAGCTTGCCATCCACAGAAAAGCAGTCCGTATCGGAGGAAAAGCCCTGCTGCTGGATAAAGTCCTCGATCAGAAAGCGTCCGCAACGGGAAAAATCGAGTGCATGTTCGATGGCAGAATCCAGCTCTGCCGGGGAATCCACCCGACTGACACCTTTGCTGCCGGCACTGTCGACAGGTTTGACGATCTTCGGCCAGACAGCCGGCCAGGTGTCGTCAGCGGATCTCCCCTTCGTCGCCTCCGCCAGAGCGTCTTCCTTTTTCCCGTACTGCCTTGCCTCCGGGACCCGGAAGCCGTTTTCTTTCAAAAAGGTGCGAAACAGCCCCTTGTCCTGCAGAATCTCAACCGACTTGAGAGGCCCCGGGGCAGGCAGGCCCATCTGCTCTGCAATATACGCCGCCGTCACCACGCCCGGGTCGCAGGCGAAGGACATCACACCATCTACCTGAAGCTCTTTTGCCAGCGCCAGCACGGCCTCCCGGTCAATGATGCTGACGTTGTGGTATTCGTCCGCATAGCGGTGGGCGATGTTGTTCGGAAGATAGTCACAGGTGATGGTATGGCAGCCCAGAGCCTTCGCCTCCCGGATCACCGGAAGGAGAAAGCGCGAGCCTCCGAGCAGCAGCAGTTTTTTCATTGTTCCGGCTCCTTTCCGCGTTTGCGCAGGTTTTTTGCGGTTTCCAGAACATACGCAAAGCTTTCCAGTTTCATCAGGCGTGAGCCCAGTATATATATGCCGACCCCCAGCGGGATCTGAATCAGCAGCGTCAGGATATCCGGCAGCTGGAGAAGCGACACAGCATATACACCGCACGCCATGATCAGCGAGAGCAGTACAATCGGAAAAATGTCCTTCATCTGCTTCAGCCAGGAATAGTCCAGAATTCTTCCGTTTGGCCAGGCATTGATGCCCAGCGAAGCCAGTTCTGAGCACAAAAGTCCCAGTGCCATTGCGTAAGGACCGTACCGTACTGTGATAATCAGGACGACAGCTTCGACACCCCGCTTTACAATCTCCAGAATCAGAAAGGTCCCGCTCTCTCCGACTGCCTTGATAGCGTTCAGATTTGCCAGGTGCATCGGGGTGAAAGCATAGATGATACAGAAGATCCGCAGATAGGGAACTGTCGGAAGCCACTTTGCCGTCACCGCCAGCCGCACCAGGGGCTCAGCACAGGCGGCAAACCCGGCCATCGCCGGCATTACCAGATAACTTCCGATCTGAATGGCCCTGCGGGTCATTTCGCGCAGGCGGTCTTTTTGGTTCTGCTCTTCCGCCATGGCCGGCAACAGAACGCCGTCCATTGTCGTCATGACAAGATCATTTGCCGTATTGGGATAGTGCTGCCCTTTTTCAAAAAAGGCCATCTGTGCGTTTCCCTCCGTGACCCCAATGATCAGCGGATAGATTTTCTGATATCCCACGTCCAGCAGAGATGCCCCCAGCAGTTTTACGCCATACCGGAACAGCCCTCCGAGGCGCTGCCACGAGAACATACGCTTCGGCCGCCATCCAACTGTAAACCACAAAATCAGCGTATTGACCGTGACATTCGACAGCTGCTGCCAAACGAGCGCCCACACGCCGTAGCCCTTCAGCGCCAGGAAAATCCCCAGCGCTCCCGAAAAGATCGTTCCGCCGATGGTGGAACGGAAGAAAAGCCGGAACTGCATAGTCTTGCGGACATAGGCTTCCTGCACATTCTTCAGACCGGAAACCAGCACCGTCAGCCCCAGAACCCGCATAACCGGGACAAGGCGAGATTCCTTCAGTACAACGGCAAGCCACGGAGACAGCGCATACAGCCCCAGGTACAGGAGCAGGCAGAAGACAATATTAAAATAGAAAACCGATGAAAAGTCCAGGTCATCCGGATCCTTTTTCTGGATCAGGGCGTTTGCCATACCACTGTCCACAAAAACCAGCAGAATCGCGGTGATGACCGTCACCTTGCTGACGATCCCGTACATTTCCGGCTCCAGAAGGCGCTGGAGAAGAACCGTCACGCAAAGCGTAATGATCTGATAGCTGGAACGCTCCAGAAAGCGCCAGAAGAACCCCGAAAAGACTTTTTTGCTCACATCTCAGTCCTCATATCCCCGCCGCCGGCGATACAGTCTGTGCAGATGCGGGAACATGCGTTTCACCTGTGTGGAAACGATTCGGCCGCGGCCCATCTTTCTGTGAATAGCGTCATAAGGAGGCTTCACCATTTCGTCCACACGTCCTTCAATATACAGGAGTTCATATTCCCGTTCCAGCAGAACCTGATTCGCCGCCTCCCGCTGTGCATCTGTCTGCAGATGCGGCATCAGGGTATGCAGCATGGCAATCTCCCCCGTAACAAAGCGTTTCAGTTTGCCATACTCCTGCCCGACTCCCTTGCTCCAGGCAGAGGGATTGCTGCCGATGCGGTAGACAGACATGTTTCGGTCCAGGAAGCGCACTTTTCCTCCCAGCGCAAGCCGCACACCGATGGCATAGTCCGTAAAATAGCCCTGTTCATAGGCTACATTCCGATAGTCCGGCGGGTTTAGAATAAACTCGCTTCTCGCCAGAATCGAGCTCGTGTGGTAAGCATGCGACATGCCCTGGATCACCTGCTCGAACGGGATATCCCGGTCCCCGTCCTGCGCAAACAGGACTCTGTCAGGTTGGTCGGAGAAGTGCCCAATGCTGTTGTGCACACACGCGGAATACTCCGGATGGCCATCCAGCCAGTCCACCTGCCGCTGAAGCTTTTCTTCATCACACCAGTAGTCGTCGCCTTCGCAGACTGCGATATACTCGCCCCGCACCTCCGGGAAGAAAACCTCGTCATAGAGATTGATTCTCCGGGAATATAAGTTTTCCGTCTGATAAAAGGGCCGGATAATCTCCGGATACCGGCAGGCGAACTCCCGGATGATTTCCGCCGTTCCGTCAGTGGAGGCATCGTCGTTCACCAGCACCTCAAAAGGAAAATCTGTCTTCTGTGACACAAAGCTCTCCAGCGTCTGCCGGAGGAATTCCTCATGGTTGTATGTGGCGCAGAGTACCGAAACCCTGCAGGCATTCTGTTCGTTCATCGTGCAGCCGCCTTTTTGATTGATTGCCCCTGCCCCAGTAAAAAGCAGATGGGCACTTCGCTTACACTTTTTTCCGGATAGACTCTTGTTTAATTCCACGGCGGATTATATTTTGGATCGTTCTCCGCTGTTGGAAGGATATTCCAGTAATTATCATACTGCATCTGCTCCCGCAGAAGGGTATACCGCTCGGGAACACCGTTACCCTGATCATCTCGCCAGCTTCCCACTGCAGCGCTCGGTTCGGTGATGTTGATCTCTGTATCCGGCAGTGCTTCCTGAAGTTTTTCTACAGCCCCCTCCGGGAAGGAAGCCGCGGTAAAGATACCGAGCCAGAGCCGTTTCAGATTTGTCAGGTTCAGCAGAGCTTCCCAGCCGTCCGATTCCCCGATACCGCAGATATTCAGATGTTCCAGACTGGTCAATCCTGCCAGCGGGGAGAGATCCAGATAGGTGTGGCCAATCGGGCAGGCTTCCAGGAATTCCAGATGTTTCAGGTCTTTCAGCATCTCCAGATTGTCCCATCCGCTGTCGGTGATGATACACACCTCCAGATTCGGCATATAAGACAGAAAACTCCAGTCATTCAGGCTCCGGTTGTGGCCCATATCCAGATACCGTACTTTTGTCAGATACTTTAGATCCTGTGTCTGGTCATCGGTCATGTATCCGGCGAATTTGCTGTTCACAAACAGCTCGATGTCCGTGCGGCAGGTAAAGGTGTTCATCGCAAACCAGATACGCCACACCACATCCATATCCGGGTAGGCATCACGAATTTCCGCCATTTTTTCGGAAGAAACGCCGCAGCTGTCCATATCCAGATAGCGGCAGTTGCGCATCAGGGGAAGTATCTCCCTCACCGCGGCTCCTTCGTCGGTCATGGTACTGTGGTTCAGATCCATAGCTTCGTCCAATGTCGTAAATTCCCGCCCGTAGAAGCAGAAACGGTAAAGAAGTTCCGCCTGCGGCGCCGCTTCCTGCAGCATCCGCAGATCTGCCCAGGTCAGATCGCGGTTCGCCTCCGCCGGCCTTTCCACCATGGCGGTCTCATAGGTCAGTGCAGGGGGATTGCCTGTCCAGGCGCCGTCGCTTCCCACATCAATTTTTTTCAGTTCCGGCATCTGACGCAGCAAATCGGCAACCGCGTCCGCGTCCGTATGGCGGAGTGCGGAAAGATCCAGTGCCTCTTCATCCGCACGATGAATACTGCCGTCCGGAAAAGTCAGATTCGGTATCGGTGTAGGGGTTGGTTCGGGTGTTGGTGTGGGTTTTTCCGTCGGCGCAGATGCTTCCAAACCCATATCGGCTGTTTTCTCGTTTTCCGCTTCCTCTGCTTCTGTGTCTCCGCGGTTCACGCCGGCAAAACCGCAGGCGCAAAGACTGAGAAGCATCACCGCGCTCAGAAGAAGGCAAAGGATCCGGAGTTTTTTGTTTTTCATGTCCTCATTGCTCCCAGGGTGCTTTGTATTTTGGGTCGTTATACGGATAAGGCGCCACATCCGGCCAGTGGTCATAGTCAAACTGCTCCCTCAGCAGGGCATAGCGCGGGGGAATGCTTCCGTCCGGATCCGTCCGCCAGGAGCCTACTGCCGAGGTATCGGTTTTATACACAATTCTGGCATTCGGGAGAGCCTCCAGGATTTGCTCCATGGCTCCTTCCGGGAAATAGTACGCTGTTGCACGTCCAATCCAGAGTCTCTGCATTTTTTTCATGTTCAGCAGGACTTCCCAGCCTTCTGTTTTTCCCATACCGCTCATATTCAGGTGCTCCAGCTCTGTCATTCCTGCAAGCGGATGGAGATCAAGCTCAATACGTGCCATCGGAATGATTTCCAGATATTCCAGCTTCGTGCAGCCTTCAAGCATATCCAGCGTGTCCCAGCCGCTGGCAGTGATAATCAGAACTTCCAGATCCGGCATATAGCGGATAAAGTCCCAGTTATGCAACTGAAGATTATGTCCCAGATCCATGTACTTCAGATGGGTCAGATACTTCAGGTCCTGCGTGTATTCGTCCGTCATATAATTTGCGAAGAAAGCACACCAGAGACGCTCTGAATCCGTGCGCATGGTAAAGGTGTTATTTGCGAACCAGATACGCCAGACTACTTCCACATCGGGGTATGCGTCCCGGATCTCTGCCATCTTTTCGGAGGGAACACCGCAGCTGTCCATGTCGAGATACTTAAGCTTCTTCATGCATGGCAGCAGCGCTTTTACCGCCGCGCCGTCATCGGTCATGGGGCTGTGGTTCAGGTCCATCTTTTCATCCAGCGTGGTAAAATTACGCCCAAAAAAATGGAATCGGTACAGCACATCCGCATCAGGAGCTGCCTTCTGAAGCAGTTGTATATCTTCCCAGCTGAGATCCCTGACCGCCTCTGCCGGGCGTTCCACCGAGGCTGTTTCCAGCGTCAGCGGTTCTTCCTTTTCAGTCCAGGCACCGTCGCTTCCCAGATCGATTTTGCTCAGCGCCGGCATATGCCGCAGCAGGGAAGCGGTTTCCGCAACCTCGGCGTGTCGAAGCTCGGAAAGATCCAGTTCTGTCTCCTCCACGAGGTGTGTACTCCCGTCCGGGAACACAAGTTCCGTTATCGGGGTCGGCGTGGGTTCCGCCGCCGTCTCTGCCTCCTCCTTCGGTTCTTCGTTGTCGGCTGCCGCCGAATTCTGACTGTTGCTTTGAACGCCGCAACTGCAAAAACACAGTATTACCGCAAGTACCAGCAGTGCCGCGAGCAGGGCAGTTGGATGCTTTCTGTTTTTTCCGTTGTTTCTGATAATATCTTCCATATTCTTTCTGTCGGCTGCTCTGTACATGTTATCCTTCTTTTCAGTACTGTATTTATTCTTTGTATTATACCATCTCTTCCCAGACGCTTCAACCAAATTCATGGCAGAAAGCCGTCCTGCGGCAGAATTTCACATGATTTTTATAAATCTTTATTTTTCCATGCTTTACAGCCATTCCCTACATGGAGTATAATGCTGATTGCATATTGTACAGCATATTGTACTTTTGTATATTTCTCAGGAAAGGAGGAAAAACAGCATGAGAAAAAGACTTTTTGCTCTGTTCATGATTCTCGCATTGCTAGTCTGCCTGCTGCCCGTCGTTGCCATGGCGTCCGGACGCTCCGCCCGCCCCGGTCCCCGGTCAATGGACAGACCCATTCCAACGCTGGTTCCCCAGCCTGACGAAGAGCTTAGCGCGGAAGCAGAAGAAACAGTCGTTTTTCTCCCACCCCGGTCTGATGCCGAAGCGGAGGATGCTGCGGAGAATTCTGTCGACGAAGTAACAGCAGCTGCCGATGCTGCGGATGCTTATCTGACGGAAGCTGCAGAAGGCTTCGAAATCCCGGATCTTCTTCCGCCGGAAGAGGAGCCCGTTCCCGAGGAACCCATTTTCGAAGAATCTGCTTCCGTGGAACCCCTTCCTGTGGAACCGCAGGAGCCGGCACCCGTAGAGACAAATCCTGCCCCTCCGGAAGAAACCGAGGAAAGCCTTGCAGAGGCGAAGGCCCTGGCTGAGCAGATTCTGCCGGACGGTCCTGTAAAGCCTGAAAGCGACGTATCAATGCCGGATGCTGAAGATGAAGCTGCCGATGCGGAAACGTCTGAGGATGAGGCTGCCGATGCGCCGAAGCAGGTAATCATCGGCGAGGATGAGAGCGTTTACGCCTATGAGGGGACAGTTGTTTTCAACAACGGCGGTACAGTTTATAACAACGGCGCTCTTGTCTACAACAACGCCGGCACCGTTTACTCCAATGCAGGCACGGTCTACAACAATGCCGGGATTGTGTACGCGAACGAAGGCAGTGTCTACAACAATAACGGCACGGTTTACAACAACGGCGCTTTTGTTCATGGCTTTATAGAAGGATCTGTTGTGGAAAGCCGAATTTTCGGTTATTATGCCCTTCATTTTGCCGAGTACTACGACCCGTACATCACGGTAGAAGGCACCGTTATTGAACCGGACGGAGGCAACCGCATGGTTCTGCAGGATAAGGAGTGCCGCATCACACCGGATCCCGGGTTTACTATCAACAGCGCCACTGCAAGCAACTGCAAACTCGTCTGGAACGGAGACGGAAGCATCTCTCTCATCGATCTGGTCGGAGAAATCAGCGCAAAGCTTGAGCTGCAGGCTTCAGCGCCGATCTTCATGCTTGCAAGCGGCACCTATGCACAGCCTCAGACGGTATGCTTCGATACCATCCCCAATTGTGAGATTCTTTACACAGATGACGGCAGCATGCCTGGTGCAGGAAATGGAATGGTTTATGTTGAACCTTTTACGGTTTCCAGCAGCAGCGTGATCACCGCTGTAGCGTCTCCGCAGGGTGCAAAGATGAGCGAGCCGGTTCGAATCACCCTTGCTTTCCCGCAGTTCACCGCACCTGTTTTTGCACCTGTTGAAGAAGACTATGGTCGTGTAGAGGCAAAACCGGTTACCGTGAAAGCCGATATGCAGGCTGTTATCAAGGGTGTTGCACTTGATGGCCCGAATGCCGATTGCTTTGTTCTCAGCACCGGTGACGGCCGGCTTCTGGAACGCGGCGCCGTCAATACGGCGACATGGACTGTCCAGCCTGTGACCGGTCTCAGTGAAGGTGTATATGAGGCTGCCGTGGTATTCACCCTGGAAAGCGGTGAAACCGTGTCTGTTCCTGTGCAGTTCATCGTACAGGCAGCTGCAGGGGATGACATTCCCTTCGAAGACGGCATCCCCGGCATTGCCGAGAGCTGACTGCCCGAAGCGCAGAATCCGATTCGTATTGGCCCCTTGATCACAGAAGACCCCGGAAGCTTGCGCCTCCGGGGTCTTTCTTGTCTTGATTCTGCGGAATTAATAATTCTCTTCGCGGACTTCAAAATAGGCTTGCGGGTGGTTGCATACAGGGCAGACATCCGGAGCCTTGGTGCCGACAACAAGATGACCGCAGTTGCGGCACTCCCATACCTTCACGCCGCTCTTCTCAAAAACTGTCTTCTCTTCGACGTTCTGAAGAAGCTTGCGATAGCGCTCCTCATGAGCCTTCTCAATCGCAGCAACCCCGCGGAACTTTTCGGCCAGTTCTGCAAAACCCTCTTCCTCGGCTTCTTTCGCCATGCGCTCGTACATGTCGGTCCACTCAAAGTTCTCGCCCTCAGCAGCATGCAGGAGGTTCTCTTCCGTGGTGCCGAGCTCGCCGAGCTCCTTGAACCAGAGCTTCGCATGTTCCTTCTCGTTGTCCGCGGTCTTCAGAAACAGAGCGGAAATCTGCTCATATCCCGCCTTTTTTGCGACAGAAGCAAAATAGGTGTACTTGTTTCTCGCCTGGCTCTCACCGGCGAAGGCTTCCCAAAGGTTTTTCTCCGTTTTGGTGCCAGCATATTTGTTTGCCATAATGATACCTCCGTTATCATGGTATTCCAACATATCTTATCATAACACAGGCGCAGGTTTTTGTATAGAGATAAAAAATCAGAGCCGGTCGGTTGCCCGATCGGCTCTGTGTTGGCATTGACCTATTTTCCCGACCCGTCGCCAGGCAAGTATCGTCGGCACTGATGAGCTTAACTTCTGTGTTCGGAATGGGAACAGGTGGACCCTCATCGTTAAAAACACCAACTATTTCAGAGACACACCCTAAAAACCGAACAGAGGGGGGTTAGACAAGG
>JAEEGL015789255.1_pt1 | contig 14444 bp, 14 predicted proteins | sample 9134231 | NCBI WGS metagenome assembly JAEEGL01 (sample SAMN16246548, study PRJNA631951) | gut metagenome | biome: gut microbiome; feature: rumen; material: fiber-attached | host: Bos | place: Iran: Karaj | collected 2018-10
AGGAATGGAACCTGGCTCTTGATTGTTGAAAGGTGTGCAACACCTGCAAGATCCATCACTTCCTGTACTGAACCTTCAGCAAGCATAGCGAAACCAGTCTGACGACATGCGTATACGTCCTGGTGGTCACCAAAGATACATAGTGTGTGAGAAGCGATTGTACGTGCTGAAACATGGAAAACTGCTGGCATCTTCTCTGCAGCAATCTTGTACATGTTAGGAATCATAAGAAGCAATCCCTGAGAAGCTGTGTAAGTAGATGTCAACGCACCTGCCTGGATTGATCCGTGTACTGCACCTGCAGCACCAGCCTCTGACTGCATTTCTGTAACAGATACAGTCTCACCAAAAATGTTCTTTCTGCCTGCAGCAGCCCACTCATCTACATATTCTGCCATTGTAGACGATGGTGTGATTGGGTAGATACAAGCACATTCGCTGAACATATATGAAATATGTGCAGCTGCCTGGTTACCATCACAAGTGATGAATTTTTTTTCTTTAGCCATAATTTAATATGTATAGTTTTTTGTTTTTTCTATTCACAATAGATAAAGCAAAATTAGAAAAAAAATATAAAATAGCACTTTCTTTTTTACATTTTTTCTACAAAATGAAACTTAAATGTATAAAAAAAGAATATAAATACACTATTGGAAGAAATGAGGGAAAATCTACCCAAAATAGGCGATGATAATTTTAATACCATTCTTTTGGAGTTTCTGATTTTTTAGTAATTTTGCAATGAAAATGAAATGTGGACGGATTTGTGCGATTGCAACCACAATAAAAAAATGCTAAAACGGTAGTTTCTTCAATGTTTTTAGTTGTTTTTTATGAATCGCAGATACATCCGTATTTGCGTTTTTTGTTTTTAAACGTGAACCCGTCTTCAAATGCCTCAGGCTATCATTTTCACCGTCGTCAGAATTAATAAAAAAGAATAAAATATAGAGAATTATGGGATATTTCTTTACATCAGAATCAGTTTCTGAAGGTCATCCAGACAAAGTGGCTGACCAGATTTCAGACGCAGTGCTCGACAATTTTCTAGCTCAGTATCCTGAGTCGAAAGTAGCATGTGAGACTCTTGTCACTACCGGTCAGGTGGTGCTTGCAGGTGAGGTTAACAGCCGCGCTTACGTTAATCTTCAGGAGGTTGCTCGTGAAGTGATCAACAAGATCGGTTACACTAAGAGTGAATATATGTTCGACGGTAATTCATGTGGTGTGTTTTCTGCCATCCATGGCCAGAGCCCGGATATCAACCGTGGTGTGGACAGAAAGGATGAGGAGCAGGGTGCCGGCGACCAGGGTATGATGTTCGGTTACGCTACTGATGAGACTGAAAACTATATGCCTATCTCTCTTGATTTGTCGCACGCTATCCTTCGTGAGTTGTCGGCAATCAGAAAAGAGGGTAAATTGATGCCGTATCTACGTCCAGACGCAAAGAGTCAGGTGACAATCGAATATGGAGATGATAATCGTCCTAAGCGTATCGACGCGATTGTTATCAGTACTCAGCATGATGAGTTTGTGTTGGCTGGCAATGGTATAAACCAGGATGCTGCGGATAAGCAGATGGTCGCAAAGATCAAGGAAGACGTGGAGAAGATTCTTCTTCCTCGTGTGGCTAAACAATCTAAGGTTTACGCTGAGCTTCTAAAGGCTGGCGACTATAAGTTGTTTGTCAACCCAACTGGTAAGTTTGTGATCGGTGGACCTCACGGAGACACTGGTTTGACAGGTCGTAAGATCATCGTTGACACATACGGAGGCAAGGGAGCTCACGGTGGTGGAGCATTCTCTGGAAAGGATCCAAGTAAGGTAGACCGTTCAGCAGCATACGCAGCTCGTCACTTGGCTAAGAACATTGTAGCTGCTGGTTTGGCAAAAGAGTGTTTGGTACAGGTGGCATACGCTATCGGTGTGGCTGAGCCAATGAATCTATACATCAACACTTACGGCACTTCAACAACAGGCATTTCAGACGGTGAGATGGCAGACAAGATCAGCAAAAGCGGTTTATTCGACTTCCGTCCAAAGGCGATAGAGGAGAGGTTGAAACTTCGTCAGCCTATCTATTTAGAGACTGCAGCTTACGGACATGTAGGCCGTAAACCAGTGAAGGTTGACAAGACATTCAAAGATGCTAATGGCAATGTCTTTGAGCGTACTGTGGAATTGTTCACATGGGAAAAGACAGATAAAGTGGATGATTTGAAGAAGCTTTTCAAATAATCTGATCTTACAATATTAATAGGCCACGGTTGAAAATCTCAACCGTGGCCATCTTTTATTTATACGGAGTGAAATTACTGTCATAGGCAAAAGGTTTTTCCTGTGGAGGCATTTCTGGTTTTGTGGAAAATACTTGGATACTATTGTTTTTATTTAATGCCAAACCGAGGTTTGAAGCAAGAACACAAGCTATGTCAGCTGCTTCATCTGCGTCATTTGCCCACACTTTCACACTCATCCATGCATTTCCTTCCGGACAAACATTTGAATTGTAGTCTGTTATCTCTTTTCCTGCATAGACATCGAGCAAAACGGTATAATGTTGAAACGGAGTCTTGATTTTTCTATATTTCAATTTCAAAAACCAATCTTTTATTTCTTCTTTCATGTCACTCATTACGCATTATGCATTATGAATTAATCAGTCTGCTTGTATAACAAGACACATTTTATTGAAATCACCGTTTTTCAGATCCTGTTTCTGGATATAGAATGCGATATCCGAACCATCACCGTTAGGATCCAACCAGTCATTATTAAGATAGAAGAATGGAATCCAACTGTCTAATTGAGTGAACAACGCGCTTCTTTCCTCCCAACTCTCTGGCAAAAGGTTTCCCATGTTCCTTTGCAGACGTTGGTCTTCACAATCATATTCCATAGGTCCCTGAACAGTAAGGATATGACCCAACATGACAATCTGGAAATGTGTGCCGCACAACTCGTAATAAGCGTCCTGCTCGGCTTCTGTCATTCCCATCTTCTTCAAATCACTCCAGTCAAACGTAGGAAGACTCAGATATTCGATGAAATCAATCTTTTTAGACGGTTGTTTTCTTTCCACGTCTTCTGGAAAATCTCTACGCGACAATCCTTCTGGCTTTTCTACGTAGATCACCTTGAAACATTGTGGATCCCTATAATCCTCCACCGCATAAGTAAAACTGAAGAATAGGTAGACGATTCCATGTGCAGGCATCTGTTCTTCCACATCGGCCAGACGTGCCTCCTCAAGATTAATTTGAGCGACAAACTCCATAGGTGTCCCATTGCCTGACTTCGGCCATTCCACGTCTGAAGGAAGATCTGGACGTCCACCAAATTTTGAGGATCCTATAAGAAGTCGGCTCTCCTCTGTCTCTGTCAATCTCAAATCAATTCCCCAACGTATCAGAGGAGCGATGGAATCATAATATTTAGACAATTGAAACTTACCTAAGGCTATTTTTAACTCCATCTCATTACTTAATAGCCCATGCTTTTTTTTATAGTCGTCGATTTTCCAATCGCCCCAATGACGAACTGTATTGATGATAAAACCAAATACAAGAACTAGAGCAACAAATATATAAATATATTTAGACATGCATAAATTGAATATAGTGTTAATTATAAAAAATAAAATTATAAACAGATAAACGTATTTAGACATTTTCAAATTAATTAAATTTTTCTAATTGATTTTTTAGTTTCACATATGGAATCGCATCACAAAAATGCAACTTCATTGTTGATGTAGGAAAACATGTCATAAACGACATTGAAAACAAACAACGTGGTAAAAATATATGCGTTTTTCACCTATTATTTCTCCGTTAAAGTTTCCAGAAACAAATTTGTTTATGGCTTTCCAATGCCAAAATTAATAAAAATACTGTTTTCTGTTTAAAAAACATTAAAAAATATGCAGAAGATGTAAAATTATACAGAACATGAAGCGTTTGTTGAACCCAAACAAGCAGCAAATTCTAATTTTTCTTGCACCATGCTTCTATTTTATCATAGTTTTCCAACCGCCAACTTGCCATTGCATCGTAGACGTGGATGTCGGATTTTTCATCTTCTTTGGGATCCTCATTCCGATAATATATTTTTATGTCTTTATCTCTAAACTTTGCTATCGTCTTCAGAACTTTTTGTTTGTCTCCGGAGTGTAAATAAGTCAAAAGAGTATACTCTTCCTCACAAACGTCCTCCCCAGGGAAATAGGAATCGGGGTCGGGGTTTTCTTGAAGAAAACGATTCACTGCCTCTTCAAGTTGCTGGAATGTGTCGTCCCAGACTTTTTTTGTCTCCTCTTCTGAATAGTGTCTTATTTTATCCAAACTATACCCGCAATTATGACTCTGCTCATTTATATCCTTAAACAAAGGAAGCTCCATCAATCTGACACCTTCTACTGATGCTGAAGAAATTGGTCCGTTTTCTTCTGTGCCATCAAAAATTTTCCGCCATAAATTGTCGATATAAAGTGGCTTGACATACAAAGTCGCAGAAAAACTTATATCCAAATGTTCTAGAATAAAATAATATCCTCCTTCTGCTTTCCAAATTCTTTCTATTTTGCGGTCATGATTCCATCCATATTTTTTTAATGCGATCTTTTGGGAAGAATTGGATAACTTTTTTAATTCTCTTAACGCATTTTTAATTTCTGCTTGGTATGTCTCATTATCTATTCTGCGAATTTCACTATTCGATTTCACTTGATGTTTTTCATACATTTCTTCCATTATTCGTCTAAGATTTACAACAAATTCATCAATGGAATTTTCATCATATTTCAGATAAAAATTATCTCCGGATGTGGTTTGATAGCTTTTACCTTCAGATATCCACACATATATGTGAACATTCGCGTCTTCTTTTTGCTCCCATTTTAAGGAAAATCCGACAGAAGACAGATAATATTGTTTTAGACTTCTTATTTTCAGCTCTTTCTTTACAGCATCCCAACCTCCAGTATCGTCATACTCTTTTTCGGATATGCTACCGCTGCTTTCATAACAGATTTTCAAACTATTCAAAAATTCTTCATTGCTACAATTTCTTGGCAATCTGAATGCAGGAATACCAGCTAATTCGTGACATCCGTGATCATACAGCTCATATTTTGTACTCATTCCTATATATTTGGAATCAATACTCAACTTCATTCCCTTGAAGTACCTTTTGTACATCTTGTCATTCGATTTACTTATAAGCGATCTGATTTTGTCGATAATGCTATCAAAAAAACTCATAATCATATTTTTAGGATATTGTTGATGGATAAAGTAAACATCTTTGGGTTTATCAAAACTTCCTGTTAATTGGTAAAATGCACATAGTCGTCACCAATTTTAAGTCTTAATATGGCTCCATTTTCTTTCACCCAATTTTGACACTCAAATAATAAATCAGTGATAAGAACATCTGGAATATCATCAAAGCAGACATCTATATACACGTTTTCCTGAGGATAATCTTTCTTGAATTCTTCAGATTGAATGTGGTTGAGATAACCTTCCATTTTGTCAAGTAGGTCAGTTTGACTTTCTTTACTGCCATCAATATGTCCCGCAGCGACAAGGACCAAGACTGCACAGTTTTTTTCGTCATCTGCGTATACGATATCTATTAAAGACAAGTCACCGAAATGTTCAGTTAATTTTCCCATTGTCAAAATGATTTATATCATTATATTCTTTTTATGACGAGATTATCTTAATAGTAAGCATGATATCCATGGCCGTTTTTGCCGTAGAAAATCAGCCATTTAGCCAAAGAAAAGACGACGTGCAACTGTTCTTCCATTGAAAAATTTGCGTCACCCACGTATAGGGCAGTAAGTTCAGACGGTTCTTTCCCGTCCTCTTCAGGTGGCATCCTTTGGTCTTTTAGGTATTCCATATTGTGCTTCTTGGCAATCGCTTCGGCTACAGCCATCAGTCTGTTGCCATAATCCAGGGCTTCATCAGCTGTTTTCGACTCCCAGGCTTCATTGACCAGGTCCTCACCAATCAAATCGATACAATCACGGAGAAACTCTCCTCGGAATACGTTTTCATCTTCCATCGGAGAAATATATTTAGGCACGCCATCCAGCTCTTTGGCTAGTTCTATTACATAATAGCCATTTATATGCTTCATAAATTCCTCGAATGTAGGTTTCTCATCTGAATCGTCATACTTTTCGTGATACCTTTCCTTAGCCCATTCGTCGGCCTCCTTGTCACGTCCAACGCGAGGAGCTTTTATTGTCTCATAGGAAGGAATCTGGATGTCAAACCATTCCTGTGTCAATTCTTCCTCCGTAGGGTATTTCTTTCCAAACAGTTTGCCCCAGAATGTAGGCTTTGGATATTCTTCTTCTCTGAAAAAAATATTAAACAATTCTGAAAACCTTTTTTCATATCCTGGTTTGGGCTTGCCCAATGGTCTCATATCCAATCCCATAAGCGTAATTTTTATTAGTAAAACTTCTATTAATATTTTCTCTGTAGGCGACGATGGGGTATCCATCAAACTCGCATTAAATCTTAGCAAATATACGATTCTTCTGTAAATTATTACGGTATCTTCAGAAAAAATTATCTCATCCTATCATCCGCACGTCCGCAAGCACCACTACGTTCGGTGCATGCGGCTATGGAGATAGCGTCTTCCAGACGCGGAGATACCCCTTGCCATGTCCGTATGGGCAGGTTTCAAACCTGCCCGCTATGTTTCGGTGCATACGATTACAGATATAGCGTCTTACAGACGCATCGCTCATTCTCTCATCCGCAAGCACCACTGCGTTCGGTGCATGCGGTTACTGAGATAGCGTCTTACAGACGCATCGCTCATCCTCTCGTCCGCAAGCACCACTACGTTCGGTTCATGCGGTTACAGAAATAGCGTCTTCCAGACGCATCGCTCATTCTCTCATCCTCTCATCCTCCATCCGCAAGCACCACTGCATTCGGTGCATGCGGTTACAGAAATAGCGTCTTCCAGACGCGGGGATGACATGGTCTCATGTACCCCATGATGCAATAAACAAGAGACAATAAAAGAATGGCAAAAACAAAATGAGCAAAATTGTAAAAATTATCTTTCTTTTTTTGTCGGAAATTGGCAAATGAAGCAAAATGGTCCTCAAAATCAACATGTATATGCCTTGGACAATTAATGATGCCAAAGAGACGAATTGCCAGAATTCTCTAGTCTCAACTCTTCCTACACCCAATGATTCCAATACGACTTCCACCAAATACCATAGGGCATAAATCAAACTTACGATTAAAATGAATTTGTCCATTGTCCTTTTAACACTTCCTTTCTAGAATTTAATTTTTCAAGACATTCTCAAGTGCTAAGCAATCATTTACCCTATCATAATCATAAAATTTATCTGTATGGTTCATGTAAATCAAGTTTCCACCTGTTTCGTCTTTTTCCACAATATATTTATCACCTAAGTTTAAGACCTTGTTATGAGTATAAGACACCCATCCAAGATGGTTGCATTGCTTTATTTCCCAAAAGGAATTAGTTTGGACACAACCATAGTCTGGCACAAAATGTTTTATTATGCACCTCAATATTTTAAGCAATGTTTCTTTGTCAAATAAATCTGTGGTTTCATACTCAAATTTACAATTTGCAGTGAACAATCTTTTTAAATCATTCGTAGAGATCCTCAACGACATCCCGTTCCCTTCTATATCTTCTTTATAAAGCGTAATTGCATATCCTATTTTACTATAACCTCTTTCATCCATTTCTTTTTTATAGGAACGTAACAATTTCTTTTTTATGTACGTTGGAGAATTTTCGAATTTCCTGCTTAGTGCATCTTTTCTGCTTTTTCCCAAATTACACCAACCATTCAAGACAGGAGAAATTGTTTCAAATTCTAAAAAGAAATTGTAAACTAAATCCGTCATTTGGTCAATTGTCATCGGATTATTCCAATAGAAACGAATGCTTACTTCATCATTTTTACTATGTTCCATATTCCATTTATTAGGTTATATAACTTCGTTCGGTGCTTGTAGCGTCTTCCAGACGCGGAGTTACCCCTTGCCACGTCTTCTCATCCACAAGCACCACTGCGTTCGGTGCATACGACTGCTGATATAGCGTCTTCCAGACGCATCGCTCATCCTCTCATCCTCCATCCGCAAGCACCACTACGTTCGGTGCATGCGGTTATAGAGATAGCGTCTTACAGACGCGGGGACTCATGTCTCGTTCTCTCATCCGCAAGCACCACTGCGTTCGGTGCATGCGGTTACAGAGATAGCGTCTTCCAGACGCATCGCTCATCCTCTCATCCGCAAGCATCACTGCGTTCTGTGCATGCGGCTACAGAAATAGCGTCTTACAGACGCGGAGATGCTTATAATTCCGCATTTCATTTAGCATTCCGCATTTATAATTTAGCATTTTTTCAAATACTTTTCGATTCTGTCCAATGCCTCTTTGATGTTATCAAGCGAATTGGCATACGACAATCTCACATATCCTTCGCCGTTCGTTCCAAAATCCACTCCTGGTGTGATGCCGACGTGGGCGTTCTCTAGCACGTCGAATGCGAATTTGTAGCAGTCGTTGGTGAATTTTTTCGCGTTGGCGAAGATGTAGAAGGCGCCCTGTGGCTCTGTCTCAATCACAAACCCCATCTTACGCAGACGGTCGATCATGTAGACACGGCGTTCATTGTAGATCTCAAGTCGTTTCTTCACATCATCCTCTCCGTATCTCAAAGCTGCGATTCCTGCTTTCTGCGACATGCTTGGCGCGCAGATGGCAAGGTTTTGCTGCATTGTCTGGATATGTTTCATATATTGTTTAGGAGCGATCATATAGCCGAGACGCAATCCCGTCATCGCATATCTTTTTGAGAAACCATTAAGCACAAATGCATTGTCTGTCACTTCCAGCACGCTGACGGGAGTGCCGTTGTAGACAAGTCCATGATAGATTTCGTCGGAGATGATCGGAATACCAAGTTTGGCGATTTCAGCATAAGTCTCTTTAGAGACGAGGGTGCCGGTAGGGTTCATCGGTGAGTTGACGAAGATGGCACGTGTCTTCGGTGTGATTGCAGCCTTCAACGCATCAATCGGATATTGGAATCCGTCTTCTGCTTTCACAGTGATCGGAACAGGCACAGCGTTGGCAGCTAACGTGAAATTTTTGTAGCAGGCGTAGCCAGGATTGGTCATGATTACCTCGCTGCCCGGTTCACAAAGGAGCTGAAGAGCCATAAGGATAGCAGGGGATGATCCAGATGTTACGACGATGGTGTCTTCGTCAACCGAGACACCGTATTCGCTCTTGTAGAACTTGGCAATCTCACGTCTCAGCTCAATATCACCAAGAGAGTGAGTATAGTGGGTTTCTCCCTCTGCAAAGGCCTTTATTCCTGCCACAACAACCTCGTCAGAAGGTTCAAAATCTGGTTCACCTACCTCTAAATGAATCACGTCAACTCCTTTTTCCTGAAGTTCTTTAGCACGCTCCAACACATCCATTACGATGAATGATGTCATCTTCTCTACATTTGGATTCACCTTTGTTGCCATCTTATTTGTTCTTGATTTTCTTTGATCCGATTAGTCTATAATATCTCTCTCCAAGTCGTTTATAGTAGACGTAGATGTAATATTCATTCTCAGTCTGCCAATGGCTGATAGTCAGTCGGTCGGGGCTTGCTTTGCGTTCTCCGTTAGGAAGGAACACATACTGGAAATTGTAGCCTCCGTTCTTTAGTACGATATCTAGCTCATACTGTTTTCTTTCGTTGTTCCACTTCATTAGGTTACGTGTATCAAGATAACCATGATTGAAATCTCCTGCCACAAAGACAAATCCATCCGGCCATTCCCAGTCTGCCTTATAAGCGAAGTGAACGACGGAATAGTCAATATCAAAGTAGGACGTTATATTTTGACCATGTATTCTATAGCGTCCGTCCTGGTCTTCAAACCATTCGTAGTCTGGTTTGGCAGGGTAGTGTCCAGGTAATACTTCAACATGATAATAAGGGCGGTGGAACTGGATTTTTTTGACTTCACCATTGAAGTTGATTCTGTCAGAAAAATCAATTCTATACCATTCATTACCTGCATCAAACAGCAATTTCTCGTCGTTTTCCCAAATCAGAGTATTGGCACGGGTGAAATTAGGAATATTAAGGTAAGCTGCGTTATCCCAGCGTACATTCTGGCGGACTATCGCAATAAGTTCACGGTCGCTCGGAGTGACACCAAGTTTATCAAATCCAAGTTCCAGATTCACTTGCTGATATTTAGTGTTGATGCCATACATAGTGTTTGACTTCACTTCAGCGTCAATGTCAACAAGTCTCTCTGCGACACTGAAACAAGCAGTGAGAAGCACGCTGTCTGGTTTTTCTCTGTCGGCGATCTTCACCACATAGTTGCCCGACAATGTCATTTTCACATCATCGTTAGGCAGTAGGAGAGAGTAGTGAGTATAGTCGAAAGTAGTGTTGCGGGCATATTCATAGTCCGTAACATCCTGTTGGTCAAAACCTTCAAGGTAGTCTATTTTGTCGAGTTCTGATGATTCCCAAAGGGCAGAACAATGCTCCACGATATAAACAAGGTCACGTGGAGTGCGCGACATCTCGTCGAATGATATTTCAATCCTGTCATCTGAATCCAAAAAGATTGTAGGCTCACTCATATCAATGCCATACACTCTCACTTGCAATGATTTGTAAGCGTCATTGAACGTCTCAGTACGGTAGCCTGCAAATGAATCAGAAAGGATGCAGAATATGAATGTCAGGAATAAGAATAGTCTTTTTGTCATTTTGCGAAAAATATACTCGCAAAAATAGTGAAATTTTTCATAATGACGGAATGTCTGGATGCGTATTTGTTGAACGACATTGCATTTCATTCACCAAAACGTGGCTAATATGTAAAAAAATGAATTTAGTTGTCACCCCAATATATTATATTTGGCATTCAATCAATTATGCATTATGCATTATGAATTACGAATTATGAATTAATCCGGCCACGGTTGGGATTCATGTCAAACGAATCGCTACCGTGGCCGACAATAATATATCATAACGCAATATAATTGGTTTTCAGTCAATTATGAATATGCATTATGAATTACGAATTAAAAAGAATTATTTATTCAATTTCTTCTCTCCATTGATGATCACCAATCCACGATAATCATCTGAAACTTTTTGTCCATGAAGATTGTATCGCTGACCATCATTTATGTTTGATTGTTTGATATCATGAATGTCGGTGATTGTAATGTCGCAGTCGTACTCTATAGTTTGAGTGTCAAGGATATAGTCGCTGACAATCACAGGATTAGTGATAGCTTTTCCATTGTTGTCACTTTCCAATGCGGCATCAATGATTATCTCTTTCGACTCTCTTGGCAACAAACCTCGTAGTGTTTCGCCCGAACGAATCGATCCGATCGCAAAATAGGCATCACGATAGAGTGGAGCGACGCCGGTATTCTTCACAGTGATCTTGGTCTGCGTACCGTCGCTCTGACAACCAGTAACCACGAAATGATAGCCAGTGGCCATACTGCATTCTTTGAAACGTGAGGCCGTGTTGTATGAATTCTTTCCAGACGGATTGTTGTTGGCAATCATAAATGTGATATGATACTTTTTCGACTGTTCCTCCCAAGTATGTCCGTACATACCTGACGGATTGGTGAATTTTTCCTGATCACTGTCTTCATAATAACTTATCTCACCGCCGCAAACACCTGTTTTCCAACGCTCTTTGCCCATTGCATTCCAACACGACTCGTTATAACCATCACCTGAACTTTTCTCATGCCCCTCATGCATGAATGAGTCGTCGAACAATCCGAACTCCAACTTCTGAAGATCTTTGTCTTTCGTAAATGGAGTATAGTCATCGTCAGCAGCGTCGATACTGATAGCCCACGGAATGTTTGCCATCACATCAGAAAGGTGGAGGAAAAACTCCTTTTGGTAGTCTTTTGACGGAAAATTGCCATCGAATTTGATGTCCACACCATTCTCATCATAAATGTGGTATTCCGACCAGTGGCCGAAACCGACTTCTACAAATGCGATACGAGGATCTGTTTCGTATCTCTTTGAGAAATCTGTAAAAAACTGTTTTGTAAAGCGTTTAAGCTCACTGTTGCTCCAATCGGCATAGTGAGTAATTCCGTCGCCTTTCACCTTCTTGCTTACATCATGATAGTCGGATCTCGCCTTTATATACGCAGGCACGGCAGATGTGCCGGGTTCATTGTCGACCATCTTTTCTCCTGGATATTCGTAGAAGAAACGGAGAACAGCCTGATGGTTACGGCTTTTGATCTCATCGAGAAGATCATCAAGATAGCTCCAGTCGTACTGAATTGTGCCATCGTCATCGCAACTTTTCACCACTTTGCATGGAGCCACATACGAGAACTCCAAAGCATGACTTTTGCCATACGTCTTAAAACGATCCTCTGCTTCATCTGGCCATAACACCAAACCTGTCATTGGCTGCACATTAGACACACTAGAAGTGATGCTGATTGGTTTCCAATCAGCCGCAATACCATTCGATGTAAATGCAGCACTGATGAGAAATAGTAGTGATAAATTTTTCATCTTCATTCTAAATTAGTTTCACATTAATTTCAATAACATGACAAATATAAAATTTTTATGTATGTGAAATGAAATATACTAAAGATTTTTTACATTGACTATCAAACAAGGCTTGTTTGAAATAATCCAAACATGTATTAATTTTGTACAAATAAAACTCAACAAGTACTAGAAACTGTTTAATTTTATTAAAATATTGGGCTATTAAGTTGAGGATTGTTAAGGGCGGAACGCCCTAACCCCAACACATCTGCGAGTTCGCAAGAACGAGCAGTTGTAATTTAACCCCTTTTTAGCGAATTTAAGTATCAAAACTTAAATATCTTAATAATGTATATATACATATGAATTTTCATGAGAATCATTGAAATTTCATGATGATAAATTTGTTAAAAACATAATATTGAATTTGTTATGGAAGATTGGAGATATACGACCCCAAATATTGAATTATTTTCAGATGGTTCTGCCGATCCAAATCCAGGTCCTGGAGGATATGGTATAATTCTTAGATATAATGGAATAAGTAAAGAATTTTCTCGAGGATTTTCATTGACAACAAATAACCGTATGGAAATTATGGGGATTGTCTGTGGATTGGAAATGCTAAAAACAAAATCAAATGTACATGTTTATACGGATTCCAATTATGTAGTTAAAGCAGTGAATGACAAATGGATAGAGTCTTGGATTAGAAAAGGATGGAAAACTAGCACGGGAGCACAAGTACAAAATATTGATTTATGGAAAAGATTATGCGATATGCTAGAAAAACACAATGTCACTTTCAATTGGATAAAAGGTCATGATGGACATCCAGAGAATGAGAGGTGTGATATATTGGCAAAAAGTTCATACGCAGATAATGAAAGTCTGTGTGTTGATGAAGGATATGAACCTGAAAAAAAAGCTCCTCAAAAGATTTTAAAAGAAGGTGATCTATGTAAAAAATGCTTGACTCCAGTAATCAAGAAAACAACATCATACAAGAGCTTAAAAAGAAATAAAGCATATCACTTTGAGTATTATCTTTTATGTCCTAATTGCAAAGCTATGTATATGGTAGAAGATGCAAAAGTATTTTCCCAACAAGACAATCAAAAAGGATTATTTTAATATGAATGATTTTATGAGGATTGTTATATATTGTTTCTAACTTTTCCTCTCTCCATGAGTCCAAATGTACGGTCAAAAAATAGATATTATTCCATATCAAGATTGATTTCAATCTCTTTTTCTCAAAAAAAGTCGTAGACTTTCTCTTATGACTCTGAGTCTCTGTGGTTATTTATGTGCTCGCCTTCGGCTCGCACTTAGTGAGAGGTTAGGGCGTTCCGCCCTTAACAATCCTCAACTTAAAAGTACACTTTGGAATGGGGAAGTTAGTACATTACTTCTTTAACAATCCTCATTCACTACCAAAATTCAGCATTTATAATTTTGAATTAAGAATTTTGAATTCACTTCCTCGTTTCCACCTTACAGGTTTTGTCAGTGTATATCTTAACGACATGGAGCTGATTCAAATTTTCAGCAAATTGCTGATATTCATAACGTTGTGTGGTGGAGAATATTTGACGACCAAGCATATCATAAACTTCAATTCGTTGAATTTCATCACTCCACAATGGCGAATCATCAACATCTTTCACCGCACTGTTTCCATATTTTGAAACAGTCACATTGGCAGGAAAACAGAACGATGGATCTTTTCTTTCGTATATAGATTGCTCCATACTTGCTTTAGTCCTTTCAACTTTTTGCTTGAACAAAGTTCTGCCGTCGTATTGGATGG
>JAEEGL016914441.1_pt1 | contig 14444 bp, 10 predicted proteins | sample 9134231 | NCBI WGS metagenome assembly JAEEGL01 (sample SAMN16246548, study PRJNA631951) | gut metagenome | biome: gut microbiome; feature: rumen; material: fiber-attached | host: Bos | place: Iran: Karaj | collected 2018-10
CATGTCATGGAGTCTTCAGGCTTGCAGACAACGATCATCTCCTGCTTTTCGAACTGGTGGATCCTGTATACGCCTCTCTCCTCGATGCCGTGAGCACCGACTTCCTTACGGAAGCAGGGGGAGTAGGATGTCAGTGTCTGAGGAAGCTTGTCCTCTTCAGTAATAGTATCGATGAACTTACCGATCATGGAGTGCTCGGATGTACCGATGAGGTAGAGGTCCTCGCCCTCGATCTTATACATCATGTTCTCCATCTCAGCGAAGGACATAACGCCCGTAACAACGGAAGATCTGATCATGTAAGGCGGGATATAGTAAGTAAAACCGCGATCGATCATGAAGTCTCTTGCATAGGACAAGCAAGCGGAGTGAAGTCTTGCGATATCGCCCTTAAGGTAGTAGAAACCGTTACCTGATGTATCACGTGCGGGATCGAGCTCGATTCCGTCGAGCTTCTCCATGATATCTACATGATAGGGAACTTCGAACTCGGGAACGAAAGGCTCACCGAATCTCTCGATCTCAACATTCTCGGAGTCGTCCTTACCGATTGGAACGGAAGGATCGATGATGTTAGGGATGACGAGCATTCTCTTTCTGATCTCTGCCTCGAGCTCTGTCTCCTTAACGGACAGTGCCTCGAGCTCGGCTGCCATATCAGTAACCTCAGTCTTCTTAGCCATGGCCTCGTCCTTCTTGCCCTGGCCCATGAGCATACCGATCTCCTTGGAGACTACGTTACGCTTGTTACGAAGACCTTCAGCCTTCTGCTTAGCCTCTCTGTACTCCTTGTCGAGTGCGATAACTTCATCTACGAGAGGAAGCTTATCGTCCTGGAACTTCTTCTTAATGTTCTCCCTTACGATATCGGGTTCTGTTCTAAGAAGCTTTATGTCTAACATAATACCCTCCGGATATTTGATTTATATTAATAAACAACTGATTATATCACTTATTGAAGGTCTTTTCTTCTTTATTTAAGACCCGAAGTTCAAGATGGGCGTCTTGACCTTGCGCAGTCTGTGTAAAATAATCATATAGATGAATAAGTACAGAAGCAGAAAGAGCATATTTATACTCGTTGATCTGGCATGTATCGCCGTATCTTTCTTGATCGCGGTCATTGTCAGATATTTTCTTCTTGTAGGACTTCTTGGAAGTGCCCTCGACAAGAAGCTGTACTTGACCTATTTTGCCGGTGCCATCGTCCTTTATCTTATCTATTCGCTGGCTATGAAATATACGCTTATCGAGAAGCTTTCCAACCGTGAGATCATCATCGGCACGGTAGTTCAGCAGACCATCTTCGTGGCGATCTTCATAATACTCTTTTATGTATTCCCGCAGTCGTTCGTGCTCTCCAGAGTATTCGTTCTGGTGTTCTTCGTGACAAGCATCGCGATCGTGTCATCATTAAGGATCGTATACCGCTATTACTGCGTTAAGAGGATAAGGGTAGCCGACAAGAAAGAGAAGAAGAACCGTCACACGGATACACAGCACGTCTATATCATCGGAGCTAAGTCCATAGGTCTGTACGGCGGATATGAGACGTTCCTCATGAACCTTCTTCAGCAGCACAGCGACAATACTCATCTTAAGTATCACATCGCCACCAAGGCGAACGGACTCGGCTGCATGGAGCTCGATAAGATGCCTGGAGCAGTAAGAGTTAATGATGTCGAGTTCAATTATTACGGTGCACACTGCTTCATGATCAACGTACCCGAGTGGGCGGGATCAGGTCAGGCCGTGTTCTACGATCTTGATGCACTTAAGTGGGTGTGCGACCACATCGAGAAGAACCACATACCGCATCCTACCGTGTACATACTCGCGTGCCGTATCGGGCTTTGGGAAGGGCATTATGCCAAGAGGATTAGGAAGGCAGGCGGACAGCTTATTCAGAACCTTGACGGGCACGAGAACTGGCGTAAGAAATGGTCGTGGCCCATACGCGTTTACTGGAAGATTTCCGAGAGAGTTGCTGTCAGGAACGCTGACCTGATCGTCTGCGACAACAGGAAGATAGAAGAGTACATCCGGGAGGAATACAATGCGTATTCTCCTAACACCACGTTTATCCCGTACGGTTCTGATGTCGCCGAGGCAGCGCTCAAGGACGATGACCCGAAGTACGTCAACTGGCTTGCTGACCACAACCTTCAGGACGGCAAGTACATCATAAGTGTGGGCAGGTTCGTTCCCGAGAACAACTACGGCGTTATGATACGCGAGTTCATGAAGAGCGATATCGACATGGACTACGCCATAGTGACTACGGAGAACGCGGCTTTGGCAGCGGAACTTCAGCAGAAACTCGACTACAGATCAGACCCGCGAATAAAGTTCGTGGGCACAGTATACGACGCAGAACTCCTTGCGAAAATCAGGGCAAACGCCGCTGCATACATTCACGGCCACGAGGTCGGAGGCACTAATCCGAGTCTTCTCGAGAGTATGGGTAAGACGAAAGTTAACCTCCTTCTTGATGTCTCGTTCAACCGCGAGGTAGGGGAGGATGCTGCGCTGTATTGGACGAAGGAAGAAGGAAGTCTTGCGGGGCTTCTTAACAGCCTGGACAGCATAGATTCCGAAGACTACGGAAAGCGTGCCAAGCAGCGCATGAACGATGCCTACAGCTGGAAGTCCGTGGCTGACAGTTACGAGGAAGTGTTCTCTTACTGATATGCGTATGCTTCATTACTCACTCGGGTTTCCCCCTTATAGATCAGGCGGACTTACGAAGTTCTCTATGGACCTCATGTATCAGCAGGTGACAGATGGTCATCGGGTTGGTCTTATGTGGCCTGGAGAGATGAGCTTGTTCTCAGGTGAGGTACAGGTTGCTGACAGAGGTACAGAGCTTTATAACGATGCCGGGATCAAGAGTTTTGAAGTGATCAATCCTTTGCCTGTTCCTTACGATGAGGGCGTCACTGATTATGAAAGCTTCACGGCGGATTGTGATGGGAGTGTTTATATCGATTTCCTTAAGTCATTCGCACCTGATGTGATACATATCCACACTCTTATGGGCCTTCATGAGAGCTTTCTTAAAGCTGCGAAGGATCTGGGGATAAAGCTGGTGTTTACAACGCACGATTTCTTCCCGATCTGTCCCAAGGTTACCATGTTCAGAAACGGCGATGTGTGCAGCACGGCTGAGACATTTGAAAGTTGCGGTTACTGCAACAGGAACGCATTAAGTCTGAATAAGATAAAGCTTCTGCAGTCTCCTGTGTACAGGAGTCTTAAGGAGACTTCGGCTGTTAAGAAGCTTAGAAGAAAGCACAGGAATGATTTCTTCGAAGATGATGTTAAAGATACTGCTGATGTGATTACAGATAACGGCTGTGACTATCAAAGACTCAGAGAGCACTATGCAAAGTTATTGGGATATATGGACACCATACATTTCAACAGTACAGTGGCGAAGGAAGTCTATACAAGATACCTTGGTGATCTTAACGGCTGTGTCATAGGACTGTCCCATTCTGACATTACTGACAACAGAAAGAAGAAGGTTTTCTCTGACGATATGATCCGCATGAGATATCTAGGAAACTACAGCGGAGCCAAGGGATTCTTTTATCTTAAGGATACTCTGGACAGATTGTGGGAGACGAAGAAGAACTTCACTCTTGATGTGCATTTCGATTGTCCTTATAAGAGTGAATATATTAAGACTAACGACCGATATTCCTATTCTGATCTTGAGACTATCTTCGATAATACAGACGTTCTTATCGTGCCGAGCCTGTGGTATGAGACGTTCGGCTTTACGGTCTTGGAAGCGTTAAGCTTCGGCGTATCTGTGATCATGACGGACCGTGTCGGAGCCAAGGATATTCTGGCTGACGAAAGCGGGGCAGTAGTTGATCTGTCGGATAAGGATAATCTGTATAAGACACTGGATACCCTTGATGCCGGGAAGCTGTCTAAGCTTAACGACACTATCGTAAGAAACCAGCACATTCAGACGCTGAAGGAAGTATCCGATTCGATAATCAATAAGTGCTACTAAGCTTATTCAGGGTCGTCATTTCCGCCATAATTACCCTCGGGGTAAATGACTGACGCATTCCACAAGATATATTCGTCCAATCTCATGTCCTGGATCGCACGGATCTGGGCATTGATCGCATCGTAATCGTACTCGAGATAATTGCCCTCGCCCAAGTAGTACGCAGTGAATGCCTGCACATAAGGTCTTACCGTACAGTAGCCTTCCTGATACCAGGCCGAACTACCCATCGAGAGCGCAGCGATCATCATGTCGTACGGATAAAGGTCCGGCTTATCGAAAGTGATACCGCCGATCATGGTGCCCTGCGCATAGTGGGAAGGGTAGATCATCGGGCAGACAGAATCTTCGCCAGCAAGTCCGATCGTATTCCAGTCCTGTCCGAGATTACGACCGTCGTACTCTGATGTAAGGATGATGCCGAATACGTCGGCTGACATCGGAACGCCGAGAGTATCCTGGATGCGCACGCGTGCAGTTCTTACAAAGCGGTTGATCGCTTCCGTCTTCTCGGGAACCGTGCCCTCGAGACCGAAGTAAGGTTCAGTACCTGACACCGTTCCGCCTGTAGGGAATCTTATGTAGTCGAACTGGATCTCGTCGACACCTCTGCCGATCGCTTCCTCTGCGATCTGGATAAGGTATTCCCAGTTGTCTGCGTTATAAGGATCGAGGAAGGCACGTCCGCCCTCGGAATTAAACTGCAGTACGTTGCCTGCGCTGTCCCTAATGGCACGCTCGGGGTGGGCGCTTGCAAGGTTCGGATCCTTGAAGCACACGATACGTCCGATAACTCTGATGCCGTGCGCGTGGCACTGTTCGACAACCTCGGAAAGATTGTAGTAACCGTATACCACGGAAGTCTCGAGCGCGAGCTCGTTCGTAGTGTCGTACAGGACGCCGTCCTGCTCCTTAAGGTCGATAACAAAAGTATTGATCTGCGAATTCTCCGCGAGCTCGAAACACTCCTCAAGGTTCGACGCGGGTCCCAAGTAAATACCTCTTACGGGGAAGTGCTCGTAAGGAACCGGGTTAGCCGCGGGCTGGAGCTCTCCCCACATCGCAAGAGCGAGGTCAGAGTCTTCAAGATACTCGGGAATTACATACGCTTCCGTGGGCGTCGGGGTCTCGATGCTGCCCACTATGGACGGCACTCCCGCCGATGCAGTACTCTCGCTCATAAAAGCATCGCGGCGGCCTATGAAGCCACCTACAAGAATGAGCCCGATCACAACAGCACTTACACCAAGCGTCACGAAAAGCTTCTGCAGGACCGGCAGACTATCGCCCTTGCCCATCCTGGCGCGCTCACTGCGTCGGAAGTCTGATGTATCGTATTTACGGTCGCGGTTGATCATAATAGGAATTATACCTTAATTGATGATAAAATATATTTATAAATATTAGGGGGAGAGTAATATGCTGATCAGAAACTGTACCGGCGGTATCGTTTTTAACGGAGACAAGGTCCTTATGATAGAAAATGATAAGCATGAGTGGGCTTTCCCCAAGGGCGTGATCAGAGTAAACCAGAAGATCACAGAAGTCGTAGTAAGGCGCGTAAAGCTCGAGACCGGCGTGGATGCGAAGGTGGTAGCTCCCTGCGGCAAGACTCACTACGAGTTCTATTCCATAACAAGAAGGAAGCCCGTGCACAACAATATCTCGTGGTTCATCATGAAGACAGATGCCGAGAAGGCAGAGCCGAATAAGGAAGAGAACATTCTTAACGCGAAGTTTTTCGACGTGCAGACCGCGATGGATAAGGTCACGTACAGCCAGGACAAGTCCCTGCTTCTTATGGCTTACCAGAAGTACAAGGAGTTAGTCTGATTGGCAGGATTCATTACTTTCGCCAAAGAGGGCGAATCCAGGATAGAGATATCAAAGTCGGAGTTCATCGGCAACGCGTGTGAAGTCAATACCGCGAAGGAGGCCGAGGACTTTGTCATGAAGATAAGGTCCACGTATCCTGATGCGAGGCACGTGTGTTATGCGTGGCGCGTAAGCGGCGAGACCTTCATGCAGAAGTACAGTGACGACGGGGAGCCTTCGGGCACGGGTGGCATGCCAATCCTTAATGTCCTCGAGAAGAAGGATATAAGCAACGCGGTTATAACCGTGACGAGGTATTTCGGCGGGATACTGCTCGGCAAGGGCGGCCTCGTAAGAGCGTATACGGAAGCGGCATCGGAGGCAGCGGCAGCGGCAGGTCTTGTCAGAGTCGACAACGGTATCGTGTGCTCGATGGAAGCGGGCTACGACATGAGTGAGAAGCTTATCTACGCGCTTAACAACGCAGGGTGGACCGTGAACGAGCCCGAGTACGGCGCGAACGTGATCATAAGAGTCACGTGCACTTCCGACAGGGAAGAGGAACTTATAAGCTTCGTCGAGGACAAAAGCTTCGGGCGCGTCAAGGCCGTGAAGGAAGGCGAGTGTCTTATAAGAGAGCCTTTGCCCCAGAATTGACAAGGTTTTGATATTAAACGTGGTATCATCGTTGTCAGATGAGGAGATGATCTGATGAGTGAGAATAACAAAGAAGTGAAGAAGAAGGGAAATATACTCGTCCCCTTACTCGCGATAATAACGATAAGCAGCATTGCTTTCTCGATGCTTCAGACTGTGTATATCTTAAGGCTCGCGTCGGGCTCGGTAGGCAATATGACCTATGCGCAGAACCAGGCCGAACCTGAGGAGCGCGAGCCCCGTGAAGAGCCGGAAGTATCTCCAGTGGCAGATCCCGAGTTCTCTCTCGAACACGCCGCAAGTGTCACGGATCCCAATAAGACGACATTAAGTACAGTCGAGATCGTAAGTCTCGTAAGTCCCGCGACAGTCTCCGTATATGTAATGGGACAGACGGCAACGAGCGACAACGCCCCGATATTCACGGGAACAGGATTCATCGTAAGCGAGACCGGATTCATGGTCACGAACAGACATGTAGTCGAAGATGCCGAGGATCCCGAGTCAGGCTACTGCCTTCTTGTTGTTGTTCCGGGATATGAGATCCCCGTTAGCGCGCAGGTGGTAGGTACAGATGTCCAGACTGACATCGCCGTATTGAAGCTTGATGAGCAGGATGAGCCGTATCCTTATGTAACTCTCGGTGATTCCGATTCACTGCAGGTAGGTGAGCTCGTAGTCGCTATCGGCAATCCTCTCGGAAGACTTCAGGGAACGGTAACGGTCGGCGTAGTATCAGCCCTCGACAGACAGGTCAACAACAACGGTTATACGATGGATCTTATCCAGACTGATGCATCGATCAACAACGGCAATTCCGGCGGACCTTTGATCAATTCATTCGGTGAGGTAATCGGCGTTACCAATGCGAAGATCGGAAGCGGTGAGGGATTGGGATTCGCTATTCCGATCTCCGATGTTGATGAAGAGATCCAGTCGATAATCAATTACGGTTATGTCTCAGGACGCCCTTATCTCGGAATCACTGTCGGCAATGTGTACTCTGATGCTTATTACGGCGCGGTCGAAGGTGTCTATGTATCAGTGGTAGATCCCGGAAGTCCTGCTGAAGAGGCGGACATAAGACCCGGCGATATGATCATATCTATTGACGGGGTTGAAATAACACGTTCGGATGATATTATAGATGTGCGCGACCTGCATGTACCCGGCGATGAGGTCGAGGTAGTGGTCGAGCGTAACGGCAGACAGTATGAATTAACACTGGTTATAGGAGACTCTTATGACGCAGAACAGTAACAGCTATCAGAGAAGAAGGTCCAGAAAGGTCAAGATCATGGCGGCCATTCTGGCGATCGCAGTAGGCGGATCGGTATTCATGTCGGTAATCGCATTGATCATCGCAGGTATCTGATAAGACGCCTATATATCTAATAGATATAAAAATAACCGGAGCCTCGACTCCGGTTATTTAATTGCTTAAGGTACATCCGCTATCCTGTCTAATCCCGTCTGATTGAATTCGTACTGGTAAGCACTTATCGTCTCATTCAGGAAGGCCTGATAGTTTCTCATACGGACGAATGAGTTAACTCTGTCATACCACTCAGGGTTAGTCGAGATATCAACGAGGTAGACAATGTAGTAACCCGTGTCAGTCTCAAGGAACGCCTTGTCACCTGCGGCTCTAGTATCCGAGAAGATCCACTCGTTAAGGATTCCCTCATACTTGCCGGGATATGTATCCTGGCTGTGTGTGATGACGATATTGCCGTTGATGATGTCATCGTTATAGAGGTTCTCGATAGTCTGAACGTCAGTCTCCTCACCGAATACACCGATCGTATCGTAGATCTCCTGAGCGACCAGCTGTGCATTAGCGATGTCATATCCGGGGATCGTCTCGTCGCCTGAATTATTGATGAGTACCTCAACCATACGTACGTCTCTTAACGGTACTGTCTGACGCTCGCGGTTAACGAATACGAGGATGATCGGGAATCCGTCTGCATCGTTGAAGATGACGGAATCGCCGGGTGTTCTCGAAGCGTCGAACAGCCAGTCTCTGAAGTCAGTATGTGTGAAGTCATCATATCTCGCGCCTGATGTAAGGCAGGAGTCTGTAAGCTGTAAGATGGCAGCTGCCTCGCCTGAGAAATACTGTGCAGCGATAGCCTCGAACATGGAAGGGTCCTGACCCATCTGCTCGATGATCTGGTTGGCATGGAGATTAGCCGTATCGATGAAGGCCTGGTCTCTTTGCTCATAACGTATACGGAGGAGCTTGTAGTCTACTTCGTCATACGCATTCGGATTGTTCTGGTATGCCTCTTCAGCCTGCTCTTCGGTAGCCTGGAGTTCGTCGAGCTTAGCTCCGGAAGCGTAGTCTTCCGTGAAATACATTTTCGCGAGGGAGGAGAGGATTACCTGCTCGTCAACCTGGTCGCCGAAGACGCCTCTGATGTACGTTGTGAGGTCGACGCCGAGTTCGTCTGCCTTGCCCTGGAGCCAGTCGATGTAAGCGCGTGCGAGGTCGTAGTGCTTAGCCTCGATCTCGTAGCCGTGTGACGTCGCATCGTCGTAGAGAAGCTGTGTGAGCTGCATCTGCTGTGCGGTAAGGTCGAGGAAGTAGTCGCGGTTAGTCGCGAAGTTCTGGTCGACGGAAGGAGCGGCGAGCATCTCGGGTGTCTCAGATGCGAAGATGTCGACACCGTTGTCGATCAGGATGTAGTGGTACATGAAGGAGAACTCCGCACTGTCTACGGGAGTGCCGCCGATCGTGAGAGGGCTCTGAAGCTTCTCCTTGATACCTGCGTTGTAGAACAGCGAAGCTGCGACGGTCGCGAGCACGACGAGGGAAGCGATCACGAGGAACGTGATACTTCTGATATTACCCTTCGTAACGGGTGTCCTTGATTCAAGATCTGCCTTAGCGGGTGCGAGGTCGAGCTTAACAGGAGCGATGTCGTTCTTCTTGACCTCCTCCTTCATGGGAGCGGGTGCTTCGGATGTCAGCTGATCCTCAAGCGTAGTGCCGTCGTTGTCCGTCAGGTCAAGACGTGCTTCCTCGGAGAATTCCTGAACGCCCTCGGCGTTGATCTCGAAGTCGGGAGTTCTTATGATCTTCTTCTTGTCTTCTCTGTTCTTTTTCAAAGCGGTTCCTCCTTGCCGGGAACAATTAGTGTTATCGCCTGCTTGATGCAGGATATATGAGCGGGCAGGGAAGGACCCTCCTCGCCGTCGATGTCGAGCACGACGCTTTCATCGGACTCGATCGTGATGTCGTCTGACTGAAGGTAGATGACGTTGTCGTTATTGATGTGGTCGCCGACCATGAGGCTTCCGAGAAGAGGAACGATGTCGAGCGGATCCATCTTCTTGATCGCGAGCATGTCGAGGACGCCGTCCGTGATCTCGGCATTGGTCATGAGACTTCTGAAGCCGCCGACGCTCTTCGTGTTGGAGATCATGAACATGATGATATCTTCATCGTAGACCATGCCGTTCGCATGGATCTTCGCCTTGAAGGTGCGGTTGATAGAAGGGAGGTCTCTTAAAGCCGAGATCCAGTAAGCCGCAGGACCGATAAGGGTCTTGACGTCTGAGTTCGCCTTGTAGGCAACGTCCGTAAGAAGTCCTGCCGCGACAACGTTAAGGAAATAATCGTCATTGGCCTTGCCGCAGTCTACCGTGACATAGGAAGGATTCGCGAGCATGCGTGCGAAGTCGGAGGCTGCCTGAGGAAGATGGTTAATGGTGGCGAAATCATTTACTGTACCTGAAGTGAAGATCGCGAGCGGAAGCTTAACGCCGCCTCTCATCATGCCTGTGACGACTTCGTTGACCGTACCGTCTCCGCCCATAGCTACGATGGCATCGTATTCTTCGGCACGCGTATTCATCGCGTAATTCATCGCGTCGAACCTTCCTGCCGTGTAGCAGATATCGGAGCGCGTAAGGTTACCCGAACCTGACAGATGCATAAGCACGCTGTCCAGATCCTGAAGTGCCGTCTCCCTTCCTGAGGAAGGATTAATGATGATTCTTAATCGCAGTCCCATACATATAATACTTTAACATATAGTAGGCGTCGGTTTTGTTACCGCATTGCTACAAAATATGATAGTATTAGCTCTATGGTTAAATTCGGCAAATTAAAGTTATTTTCGTTCCTGTTCCCGTTCCTGGCGGTGCTTCTCATCTTCGCCTTGATGGGCATCTATCCCGCGGGAGAGAAGATGATGCTTACGGTGGACCTTTACCACCAGTACATGCCGTTTATCTACGAGCTTCGTGCGAAGATACTTGAGGGGCGTTCCCTGTTCTATTCATGGAACAGCGGTCTCGGCAATGAGTTCTACGCCGTCTTCGCCAACTACTGCGCGTCGCCTCTTAACATCCTTTGCCTGCTTTTCCCTTACAAGGCGCTTCCGGTGTTCGTCGCGTTCATCACTGCAGTGCGTGCCGGCCTGGCTTCGTTGTTCATGGCCATGCTGCTCTCGCACATCGACTCTCGAAAATATGATCTCATAACCGTCTCATTCGGCGTTGCTTATGCGCTGTCCGGATGGTTCCTTACAGACTTCTGGAACATCATGTGGTGTGATGCTTACGTGCTGCTTCCTCTGATCTGCCTCGGCCTTCTGAAGCTCTTCACAGAGGGCAAGTACCTTCTTTACGTAGTATCTTTGGCTATAGCACTTATCTCGAATTATTATTCAGGATACATGCTTTGCATATTCCTTACGTTCTTCTCTGTTGTCATGTATTTTGCTTTCATACCTGACGGGAAGTTCGGCCCGCGTTCGTTCTTCGCCTCTGCAGGAAGGTTTGCACTCGGATCCCTGATCGCAGGCGCGATATCTGCTGTTGTTATAGTACCGACTTATCTTATCCTGCAGCACTCGTCAGCGATGGGCGATACGTTCCCGATGGAGTTTACTCCCAAGGGCAATCTGTTCGATTTCCTTGGACGTTTCCTTGTAAGTGCGAACCCTAATATCAGAGACGGTCTCGCGAATGTCGCATGCGGTACGGTAGTCGTACTCATGCTTCCTTTGTTCTTCATGGCTTCATCCAAGTCTTCGATCACGCTTCGTAAGAAGATCGGCTTCGGCTTCATGATGCTGTTCATGTACTTAAGCTTCGAGATGAGGACTCTGGACTTCATCTGGCACGGATTCCATTTCCCGAACCAGATCCCGTTCAGACAGTCCTATATGATGAGCTTTATCGTAGTTATCATCGCATTCATGACGATAAGAGTCCTTAAGACTTTTACCCCTTCGCAGTTATCCGCCGTATGTGTGGGTGCGGGTATCTTCCTCGTTCTCTACGAGAAGTTCGGTACGGGTAACGAGGGTTATCAGCAGATTGGTCTTTCTTTGCTGTTCCTTATTATCCAGTCCGTTGTATTAAGGTATATCGTTACTTCCACGAGGACCGGAAGCACCATACTCGAGTGGGTACTCATGATCACGATGCTCGCAGAGACATTGACGGCATCGGCTTTCACTATCGGCAGGGTAGCCGAGCATGAGGGATTTACCAAGTATGATTTCTACGGCAAGAACAGACGCACGATCCATGAGTACATAACGGACCTTGAGGGCAGCGACGGACATAATACTTTCGAGAGGACGGAGATGTATCCGAACCTGATCTGCGATATCCAGTCTGTTTATGACGTGAAGGGTCTGTCGATATTCTCTTCCACTGCGCGTGAGAGTTTCATCAAGTACATGAGAAACTTCGGATTCCATAACAATGGTATCAACGGTCTTCGTAATGCAGGTCTTACGAGAGTAACCGCATCGCTCCTCGGTGTTAGAAATCTCGCACTCATCCAGGAGACTCAGACTGTGCCTATGCTGTTTGATGAAAGTTACAGTGAGGGTGAAGTTACGATCTACGATAATCCTGATGCACTTTCAGTAGGCTACATCGTTTCTGATGACATTATCGGTTATGTGCCTAACAGTGCCATAACGGATGTCTTTGTTAAGACGAACGACTGGATCAGAGCGATGGGCGTCCAGACTGATGTTTATCTGCCTGTAACTGCCGTATCTTCTGCCGAGACAGGTATGACTGCGACGGGAAGATCCGGTAATGCTCTTACTTATCAGATCAATGCAGCAGGTTCCGAAGGCTCTTATACGATAACGGTCAACTATGCGGATATCGGAGCGGATGTCTACCTGTATGCTGACAGTTCCAAGGGTGGAAGAGTAAAGGTAATGAACGGCATCGAGACCGTCGCCGATTATGAGATAAGAAGCTATCAGACGATCTGTCTCGGTACTTATACAGGCGAGCCTCTTACAGCTGTTGTCACATACAGGGAATGTCCTGCAGGAGCATTGCATGTATACGCTTATGAGCTGAACAGGGCAGGCTATGATCAGGCGATCGCACAATTAGGGGAGAGACAGCTTAGTGTCACATCTTATGATGATTCTTCCTTGACCGGAACGATCGATGCAGGTGACGGCGGATTCATGCTCCTGACTATCCCTTATACAGAGGGCTTTGTTGTTGAGGTCGACGGACAGGAGACTGAACTCGTATCTGTTCAGGATGCTCTGTGCGGTATCGATCTCGGCCCCGGTATGCATGAGGTTGTTATCAGATATGTACCTGCGGGATTTACGCAGTCCGTATTTATATCGCTGGCCGGTATCGTGGCACTTATAGCAGTATGCGTTGTCAGGAAGCTTATATCGAAGCCTGCCATGGCAGTGGCTGAAGATGCAGTAGCTGAAGAGCCGGTTGCAGAAGAAGTTGTGGTAGAGACGTCTGCTGAAGACGTTTCTGAACCCGATCAGGAGTCTGAGGCTTTGGAATCAGATGATGAGAAGAAGGATTGATCAGGATACTCTTGTTAATGCGGCAGCAGCTTTCCTGCTTCCGGTATTCGTTCTTCTCCTGATCATCGGGAATGCTTCAGAGAGTTTTCTTACATCCGTATTTGTACAGTCTACAGATATCGACATCTTAAGAAGCAGATTTGCAGCAGGCAGACTCTTCATTCCCGATGCGATACTCGATATCGTAACCAGAAGATTCTATCCTTCGTTTATCATCTGTTTTCTTATAGGCGGTAACTTCGGCAAGTTCCTGTTCAGGATGTTCTTCTATTTAAGATTCGGTCTTCTCGGATTATCCATGTATCATTTCTGTTCAGGTCATGTAAAGATCAAGAGATTATGGGGATGCGTGATCGGACTTCTATATTCATTAAGCTCCATAAGTCTCGTTTCTTCTCTTGATCCGCAGATAATGAATATCATGATCGTTGCGCCTATTGCTTCTTGTGCGGCGGACAGCCTTATGAGGAATGGACAGAAGAAGGACTTCTGGTTCGCTGTGGCATCGTTCGCAGCCTTCATGACAGGCGGATTCAACGGCATCATTTCCGGTGTCATCTTTATCCTTTGTGTTCTCTGGCTCTTTGGCGGGCTTATCCCGGGCGGAAAGATCTGGCCGGTCATCAAGGCATTGTTGTTATCTTTTGTCTGCGATCTTGCGGTCATACTCCCGACGGTTATGGCAGGCATGTCTCTGATCGATATCAGAAGTGATATCAAAGAGAGCACGGGGACGTTCAAGTTCTTTGATCTTATGTGCTCAGCTTTAGACGGTGCAGTGGTCAACGTTCCTGACGAAGGAAAGTTTCCTGCCATCAGTCTGTCGGTATTCATCCTGATGTTCCTGCTTTTGTTTTTTATCAACAAGACGATCCCTTACAGTGCGAAGTTTGCAGGACTTATCATCATGGTGATCCTTACGGCCTCATGTTCGTGGTCGCTTCTTAATTCGGTATTGTCCGTGTATGGTGATGCAGCAGCTTCAGCCATGACAAGATTCGCAGTTCTTACGGCTCTCGTCTTTATCATGGCAGCCGTATCCTTACGTAATGCACGTACGCTGACACGTAACGGCGTTTTCGCTGCGGTGTTTGGAATACTCGCGTTCATCGTCA
>JAEEGL010555387.1_pt1 | contig 14443 bp, 11 predicted proteins | sample 9134231 | NCBI WGS metagenome assembly JAEEGL01 (sample SAMN16246548, study PRJNA631951) | gut metagenome | biome: gut microbiome; feature: rumen; material: fiber-attached | host: Bos | place: Iran: Karaj | collected 2018-10
ACGTGTCCCCAAAAGTTATTAAAATCTATGACCTCCGCCACCGCCAGATGAGTGACTTGCTGAATGTCCAGCTGAATGACTAGCCGAGTGACTTGCAGAATGGCTTGAATGACCTGCTGAGTGGCTTGAGTGTCCTCCGCCACCAGAAGAGTGGCTACTTCTACTAGAACTACTGCTATAGTATGATCCGCTATCAGAAGAAACAGGCTCATACCTTTTTTCTTCTTTATATTTTACCGCCTTTATGTCTCCCCAAAGAAACTTAATAGTAGTTTCGTCTTTTTTCCAAGATGCCTTTTCTTTAAGCTTTGCGCTCTTCATTACAACTATAAACAGTATAAGCGAAGATGTAATTAAAGCTACTAGTGCACTTCCAATATATCTCATAGGTTCAGGAATACTAGCACCCTCAAGAAGCCTTAACATCTGGCTAAACGCAGTATCTGCACACTTATAATAATCTTTAGATGAAGCATATTGATAAATATTGTCAGTAATTATCTCTGCTTTTTTAGCGGTGATTGTTTTTAAGTTTTGTCCGTCAGAATAGATGTAAATCATTCTATTGTCCATATCAATCAATAACAAACTACCACTTTGAGTTTTGTATTTATCATAATAATAATCATGTGCAAACCTAGCTGTACTTTTTCCTTTGGCTGATTTAATCGATACAAACACTATATTTCCATATTCAGTAAGAGCATTCATTTTCACTTTTAGTTTTTCTTCTTCTTGAGCACTTAAAAGGTCTGCTTGATCATCTATTAAAGCAACAAAAGTACCACCATGTGACTTAGAAATAGTAAAACAAAGAATAATAAGAATGGCAAACACAACAAATTTAGTAATATTTTTTCTCATAGTTATTTGCCCTCCTTCTTATCAAGCTGTGGAGGTAGTGTCGACGAAAGCATATTGTGTTCTCGTATTAAGTCTAAAAACGAAAGTACAACCAAAACTAGTGATATAACAACTGCAGCATAATAGTATAAATCTTTAACTGGATTAATAATAAACACTGCAATTGGAATAATAACCGCTAATAGCTCTTTATAACTTAGTCTAAACGATTGTAAGAATGAAAGCCCTTTTGCTCCAGTTGCCTCTCTAAGCGAGTTGTCTAATACTTTTCTGGCTATAGCGAAGTACGCAAGATGACACAAACCCGCACCAAGAAGAATGCAAGCTATGTAAGTATTCTGTAGCTCAAACAATCTCCTAAAAAACACCTCTGTATAAATTGTTGATTGTACATGTCCTTGCATTTCATTATAAGTAGTATAAATAGCATCCATAAGAAAAGGAATAGCTATTAACAAATCAATTATTGGAATTACAATATGAATGGTTAAGTGATCTAATGAATTGTTTATGCTCTTAATCATACGCTTTTTATCATTTCTGGCTTCCTTTTTATTCATTCTTAAGATTTCTTTAAAATTATCTTCTTGTCGTCTTTTTTCAATCTTTCTCAGCAAACTCTTTGAAATAAAGTAGCTTATCGCACCAGATATTATTGAAAAAATAAGTAAATAAAATGGTGCTAATACCAAGAAAAATTGAAGACCCAAAAATAATAAAAATGCCAACGCTAGAGTAAAGAAAATAAACTTTTTGTAATCAACTGGTTTATCACAAACAACTTCTCCAGTTTGTCCATTAACAATTCCATAGTGAACCCTTTTTCCACTTTTATCTCTAACAGATAAGAAATATATTGGAAATAAACCTACTTGGCATCTGTGCTTCAAAGGAATCGTTATTTGGTCACACCCATTAAGAGAAAACTCTTTTTGGGCAAGCAAATTTCTTTCTTGTTCTTCAAGTAAGTCATATGCTGTTTCACGAGCTTCTTCAAGATAAACTTCACTATCAACGTCTCTCATGTTGGCATAAAAACCAAGTAAATAATTTGAACTAAATGGAATGCTATCTTTAATCTTAAAATGAGTTGCTTGACTAAATGCATCTGAAAATCTTGAAGATGCGTCAAACGACACTCCTTTAATTGAAATATCTGGATTAAACGTAATATGATATTTGGCATAATACACATAATCGCCTTGTCTACGCAAATACTTTGTTCCATCGCATTTAACTTCTCCATCACTACCATCATTATAAAATTCATAAACAGAGTATGCCATATAAATGCCCCTAAATCTATCTACCACTACGTCTGATGACAAATAACCTGGAGCAAAAATAAAGTTAGAAATCTTTTTTCTATATGCTTTAATAGCCTCTTCTTTTGTAATCTTAAAAGGTATAATAAGATCTGGATTTGTATGCACATACATTCTGTCATGAAGTAATTCTTGTGAACCACAATAACTGCAAAAAGAAATTGATTCATCATCAAAAGCGAGTAACTGTGCTCCACATGCGCTACAAGTGTATATCTCTCCGTTCAATCTTTTTATTTGAATCGTCTTGTTCTTTCTCTATATGGTCTAAATAGTCGACTTCATATTGTTGACCACATTGATCACATTTTACTAACTGTGTATAAGCATCAAATCTTAGCTTCCCACCACAACCAGGACATTTTTTCATCTTCTGTCTCCTTTTTATTAATCATATTTAATCCATTGTTCAAATATTCTTAATACTTTTTCATCATTTTGAATATATGAAAATAACTCATCTAGTATACCCTTATTTATTGTACACCTATAATCATTTTGCCTCGTCAAACACAAGTCATGAGTTTGAAAATAATTAATAACTGGGCAAGTGCCACAAAATGGTAAATATGGGCACGAATGGCAAATAGGTGAACACTCTATACAAGATGCATTACAAATCTCTTTTGTACATCCACTTTTTATTATATCATCAAATGAATTCTCATAAACATTTCCTAAATAAAATTTTTTGTCTCCCATTTCGGCGAGCATTCTACCTTCATCACAGGTATATATATTACCGTCATAATAATATGCTAACTGACCAATCGCCCCGCCACAAGGAGAGCGAAGCTCCATATAATTAACCGCTTCTCCATTTATTATCTTCTTTAAAAAGATTTGTGCCATACCTTCAATCAAAAAATCACCGGTTAAGTTTTTATTAATTATATAAGATAGAATCTTTTGATAAAACTCAACAAACTCTTTGGCATCATAACCAATGCTATTCCAATTAAGGCTTGCCTTGCCTATCCTCGTAAGTGGTCTTACGCAAATACGTTGCAAGCCAAGATTAATATATTCATCAACAATGCTTTGGTATTGGTCTAAACTAAATTTAGTTGTAGTTAAAAGTGCCGAAACATTGACGTTGTTTTCTTGTAGAATTTTTATTCCTCTCATAGTTGATTCGTATGAATCTTTAATAAATGGCCTATTTTTATTTTGCAATTCTTTATTACCATCAATTGAAGTGCATATATTGATGCTTTTTTGTTTTATATAAGCAACCATCTCATCCGTAAGAAGTGATAAATTAGATACAATTGTATAAGCTATTTCTTTTTTATCTTGCGCTTCATCATTTTTTTGTTGTGAATACTCGACTATATATTTAATGGCATCAAAATTTGTTAGCGGTTCTCCACCTTGAAACTCAAAATCTAGTACCGGAGAAGGTGACGAAAGTGCTATATCCACGGCTTTTTTAGCTGTTTCTTTACTCATCAACAGCTCTTCTTTTTGGTCAAGATTACCGGCTTGGCAATATAGGCAGTTATAGTTGCAGTTCTTACTAACAACAAATATATGAAGCACAGTTGAAGAATTCATATAATCTTTAAAATCCTTAAGCTTATCTGTATGAATATTTATGAAACTTTCGTCATCGTCAAAATATATAAATTGCTTGTTATCTAATTCTGTAGTTATATCCTTTGGAAGATTTTTATTATTAATTAAATTCTCAAAATGCTTTTCACTTAAAAATGTATAATTACCCCAATCGTTTGTAAGAAGATACTTTTTATTTAACTTTTTGAAATTAAAATAGTTCTTTTTATATTTAGTCATAGCACTATTCCTCTTCTAAGTTATTTGAAGAGGCTGTATCCATAGCTTTTAAGTATAGAGCGTCTCTTATAGAGCTTGTTTCATTTTCAATTTGATATCTTACATCTTCTTCTATAAAAGAATTAGATATTGCCTTAATGATCTTATTAATATCTTCGTCCTTATTTTTAAGTTCTAAGCTTATTTTCCATTCTGTATTCGAATCATCTATATCTGTAAATATATCATCTACATATGAAAACAAGGCTCTCTTAATGACATCAAATGAAAATATATCCTTATTAATAAATAAAGTTGCTTTATTATTAGACTCTATTTCTTTTCTCACAAGCAAACATCTCCAAATAATAGTTATCCTTCAAACTCTTTTGTAACATCTTCTAATAAATCCGGTATTTGTAAGTGCTGTGGACATACTGATGCACACTGTCCACACTTAACGCAAATTGATGGGCTTACGCTGTTTTTACAAACTCTATTGTAATATAACTTACTATTCCAATCGTTAAATTGCTTTTTAGCATTATAGCAAGAGAATAAATCTGGAATTTGAATTCCCATCGGACATCCTTCCACACAATATCTGCAACCAGTACATGGAATTCCACCAAGACCCGCCATAATGTTAGTAACCTCTGCTACTGCTCCTTTTTCTTCATCATTTAATGGCTCAAAATCTTTCATGTAATCTACATTATCTTTTAGTTGTTCAAAATTACTCATACCAGAAAGTACTTTAAACACACCATCAAATGAAGCAGCAAAACGAATTGCGTAACTTGCGTAGCTTAGATTCTTGCCTTGATTTATAGCATCAAAAACTTTCTTTGCCTCATCTGGTAAATTAACTAATCCGCCCCCTTTAACAGGCTCCATTATTAATACTTCTTTATTATGCTTTCTACAAACTTCATAGCATAGTCTGCTTTGAACACTTGCGCTATTGTAATCTAAGTAATTAAATTGTATTTGAACAATCTCTATTTCAGGATGTTCTGTTAAGATTTGCTCAAGAAAATCTGCTTGGTCATGGAACGAAAGGCCTACATGTTTAACTTTACCTTCTTTTTTTAATTCTTGCGCAAACTCATAAGCTTCGCACTCTTTAAAATGTTGATAGTTTTCTCTATTTTGAGAATGCATTAAATAATAATCAAAATACTCTACTCCGCACGCCTTTAATTGACTTTCAAATAAAGGTCTAATATCTTCTTTAGTTTTAAAATAATTACCTGTAAGCTTATTAGTTAAAACATAACTTTCCCTAGGATAACGTGGTGCTAAACAATCTCCAATTGCTTTTTCGCTTTTTCCATCAATATAACCATGTGCAGTGTCAAAGTAGTTAAAACCTTGCTCCATAAAGTAGTCAATCATTTTGTTAAACTCATCGTAGTCTACATCTTCGCCTTTCATAGGAAGTCTCATACATCCAAATCCTAATTTTTTCTCCATAAAATTTCTCCTTTACTTTCTTGCATCTATAACTTTTTTTATAAACTCTATGTTAGTTTTCTCGGTATCATTTAATTCTTCCATTGTAACTGTCTTTCCAGGAATAGGCTTATACCAATCAAATAAACCAAAATAATCTTTTAATTCTTGCGATTTAAAATCATGTCCGTGACGAGCAAATATTTCATTATACATTTTGTTTAAATTGTCATCGGAAAATCTTTCTTCGTCATCTAAAATTTCTTTAAATACAGAATTATATAGCTCTGGATTGTCTTGATAAATATTTATTAATTCGGTTGAGGAATCAAATATAGGAGATAAAACCATCCTTTCTTCTACTTCATCCCAATTACTATAGTATTTATCATTAATTGAATTATAAACAAAATAGTCTATTCTAGAATTTTCTACTTCATATGAATCTTCAAACCAATAGGCACTATAAAACGTAAGCATATTATATGTTTTTAGTAATTTAGGCAACTCTTCTTTAAAAGAGTCTTTCTTTATCTTTATTACTGCAGCATCTAAACTTCCACTTAGAGCACTAGATAGCCCTGTTTCTTCTGAGGCGTCATAGCCCCAAGCGTTCCAAACATCTTTTCTAGGTTCTATTTGACCGTAAAAGCGTAAAAAATAAGCATATTCGGAATTTTTAGACAATTCTTTATATTTCTCAATTTCCTCCTTGGTTTCATCTAAAAGCCTTTTTTCCAGCTTTTCTACTACACCTTTTATTGGATATTCTATTGTATCTAAGGCATGAGAACTAAAATCTGCAATATGCAAGTAACCAATTAAATAATCATAAAAAATGTCATCACCAATATATGTTTTACTATAGTCTCCTAAATGCTCATTTCTATAACAAGCTAATATATCTTTTCTTCCAATACTGTCATCTTCATAAATACTTTCTTTTGTCTTATACTTGTCATATATACAAATTGACTCAGGGATTTTATCAAATTCAATTGTATATGGTTGTTCATAGTAATAACCCTCATCATGCTGTATTCCTACTCTATCAAAGAAGAAATCATCTTTATGTTTTTGCCAAAAACTATACTTTCTTAGTGCATCAGCTTCTGTATACTCTGTAGTAATTACATAGGTTTCTCTTCTTTCGTTAGCATAAGAATCGTAATATAAGCTACTTGCTTTCCATTCGTCTGTTTCTTTATCGTAATAATACCTGGTTCCATAGTCTAAATCTTCATCTTGATTAGTATATTCCCAATTATTTTTATTCTCAAGCCAATTATTCACAACTTTTGCTGTAACAATGCTTGTATCAAATCCATTCACAAATATATCTTCTAGATGTAATCTCTCGCCCGTAACAAGTTCATAGTTAAGATAGAGTGCAACATCTTGAGTTGCGCGGTATTCATTAGTAAAGTAGCAACAAGCAGATATAACATTTGGTAATTTGCCTTTAACAACAAAACTAGTGGGAATATTAGGATTCTCACGCATCTTCTCTTCAAATCTATTCTTTATATCTTCATTGATTTTATTTTGTACATCTTTATCCTTAAGGCCTTTTAGTTGAGGAATCTTCTTGATTCCTATGCTACTACCCAAGTTAAATTCAACTTCTTCAAACTCAACTGATGGTTCGTCAAACGTAGAAAGAACATCCAAAGTTTTTTCATAATTATATAAATATTGATTGTTTGCTTTGCCAGTATTAGTTTGAACTGAACTGCTAGATGTAGCAGGCGCAGGACTTGAATTTATATTTTCAGTCTTCTTGATATTAATCATTGTAGCCGTAAATGTAATTGCTAATATTGTGAATAGTATTAGAATAACTATGGCTTTTTTCATATGTTTATCCCCTTATTTTTCATTTATTAATTCTCTTAACAAATCTGCGTTTTGTCTTTCTATTTCAGATAATTCATCATACGATACCACTTTATTAGGAATAGGATTATACCAATCCTGTTGGTTAAAATACTCTTTCAAATCTTCTGATTTAAAATCATGTCCATGACGAGCAAATATTTCGTTATATTCTCTATTTAGCCATTCTTTAGAATAATAGGTATAATCTCCTTTATATCTCTTAGGGGTATTTCCTTTAAATAAAAATTCACCCGTTGAAATAGAGTAATAATAGTAGGTTTCTTCAAAACTACAATTTGGAACTCGCACAGCAAAATCATGATAATCACTTGGTATATCTATATAGCTAACGTCTTCATATAACCAGCTTCCATAAAAACCAATATTATAATATCTATAAAGGTCATTAAATAAATCATCCATTACTTTATATTTATCTTTAATATTGCACTTTAGTAACTTTGTCATAAAGAATACTTCGTCTACATACTCTTTATCGTAATAATTTGGAGTGTTTCTTCCATTACCCTCAAACGGATATACAAAAAGAAGATATGCATGCTCTTTGTCATTATTTGATATGTCTTCATACTCTTTAATTATTTCATTCATTTTTGAATTTATATTATCTAAAAGCTTATCTGTATACATACTAATAGAGCCAAGATCATTACCATAATCATAGTAAGATGGATACTCATATTTTCTTAAAAAAGGTATATGATCGTAAAAGTAATTATCGCTCTTGAAAACCGCTTCTTTTTCCAATGGAGTGTAACTTTCAGCTGAAAGAGTCACAATATTTTTTCGACCTAAATTGCCATTTTCAAATAGCGAATCCTTTGTTAAATATTTATCATAGATTACAAGTCTATCCGCAAGATCTGTAAAATATAAATGTGAAACTTTTACATCATTATAATCAGCTTGTCTTCCATCATAAAAAGTTCTGGTATATATTTTGTTGCCACCAATCTCAAAGTAAATACGTGTTGAAGAAAACCAGAAGTTGTCTTGATTAAATCCCTTTCTAATTAGTTTTTCTATTTCATAGTCAGAGTATAGTGGAACAAATTCAAGGATTTCCTCTCTTGTATATTGTTCCGAAAGGGTACTATCCCAATAAGAATGTGTTCTTTTAAATTGCCATATTCCTAATTCAAAATTATAAAAAGGTTCTTCATCGAAGTAGTCCATTTCAGTAATATATTCATTTTGCAATTTTTCTTCTGCACTTATTCTATAACAACATATTCTTAATAAATCTTCTATAGATGTATCTTGAGTAAACAAATCTTCTGCTAACAATCTATTTCCGTTAACAAGTTCATAGTTTAACCCAACATAATCCGTACAAATGGCACCATTTGTTGTATAACTTACTATCAAACAAATTGATATGACGTTGGAAAAGCTTGCACCATCATACTTTGAATAAGATACATCCATGGTATCTATTGGCATACTAGCAAATTTTTCATCAATTATCTTATTAGCTCTTTCTTTAATATCATTATTAACTTTTTCTTCAACAGCTTTATTTTTAAGCCCTGAAATCTGAGGAATTATAAACTCATTAACTTTATCATTAGAATGATTTATTGTTTCTTCTTTGATTACCAAGTCATTTTCATTATATGTTGAATATAAATCAACCGTTTTTTCTTTTGGCTTGTTATCTTTTTGAGACTTCGTTGAGATAGGTTCTAATGTATTTACTGGCTTATTAGTTGGGCTAGTATTGCTTGTTGGATTTGTAGATAATTGCTCCAACTTTTTTACATTAATCATTGCTGCCGTAAATGTAATTGCCAGAATTGCGAATAGTACTACTATAACGATGGCTTTTTTCATAAAAAAACTCCTTTAACTAATTAGTGTAGTGGAACATATCCTGCGTCTTCAATAATCTTTGAACCTCTTGCTGAGAATACTTCATTAACCCATTTCTTAGCTGGGCTGTCATCTGCAATTCCTTTTAGTGTAACAATATAACCATTTGTATAAATTGGATAAGAGCCATCTTTGATTGTTGCTATAGTAGGTTTAACTCCATTTACACCAAGCATCTTAATTGTATCTCTCTTATACATTGTGTTGATATAATAGAAATATGAATAACCAATTGCTGCTTTTGAATTGTCATATTCAGCAATAGCATCAACTAGTCCGCCCATTTCTCCTTCAATTTGCATCTTCGGAGCACTCATAAAGCTTTCATCTTTCATAACTAATGAAATCATAGCTGTTTGGCTACCGCTTCCATTTGGTCTTTGATAAGGAATGATTTCCATATCTTCTCCGCCAACTTCTTTCCAATTAGTAATGTCACCTTTATAAATTTTAACGATTTCATCAAGTGTAAGATTATCTACTGGGTTTTGTGTATTTACAATGAATACAAAAGCAGAGCTTGTAACTGGCTCTACATCTAGTTCTACACCTTTTGAAGCAGCATAGTCATAGTCTTGTTGTGCTGGCTCCGCAACAAATATAACATCAACTTCGCCATCTACAAGTCTTTTATAAACGTCACTTGTACGAGTTTTAGTATATTCATAATCCAATGTATCAACATCGACAGCCATAAAATCTGCTGCAATGCTATCTACTAGTGGATGAATTGCAAGTGAAGCGTCAACTCTAGGATAATTTTCTTTTGTGAATATTGCTTCAGTTGAAATCTCTGGCTCAGGTGTAGGCTCTGGTGTTGGTGCAATATCTGTTGGTCTATCAACTGGCTCTGGAACAACCTCTGACTCAGTAGCCTTTTGGTACCAAATTACACATCCTACTACTACCAATGCAATAACTAAAATTGTTACAATAATTACTCCTGCTTTTTTCATTAAAAATCTCTCCTTTATTTCTTCAAAATTTAATGTTTTCTATTATTTAAATAATTTAAGTTCATTATATCAAATTATTCTTTTTAATAAAAGTATTGAATACATCTTTTTATGTTTATTTAACTCGACATAGTTAGACTAGAATTTCCTACGGAAGATACAATTATGGTTTGAAAATGATTTTCAATATGATATTATTATATGGAATCAATTTTGTTTTTTAAGGAGGATAAAAATGAAAAAAATCATTGCATTTTTAGTTGTATTTTTGTGTTTTAGCTGTGTTTTTGCATCAAATTTTAATGATGTGCCACAAGACCATTGGGCTTATAAAACAATTGTTGAAATGAGACAAAAGGGTTATATTAACGGCTACGAAGATGGCACTTTTAAACCAGATAAAGAAGTTACTCGTGAAGAATTTGCTCAAATGATGTTCAACATTACCAAATCTAATGTGCCAAATCATTTGACTTATTATAACGATGTTGCTACTGATAGATGGTCATATGACGCAATTCAAAAATTTGGATATTCTTTGAAAGAAACTTCTGATGGATATACATATTACTATCCAACAAGACCAATTCAAAGACAAGAAGTTGCAAAGGTTTTGTCAGATTACTATGGATTAGAATCACATTTAGAAAAAATTACAAAAAATGATTTACCATTTAAAGATTTCAAAAATATAGATGATGAATATTTAGAAGCAGTTTATAACGTTTATAAAACTGGATTAATGATAGGAATGTCTGAAGATGAATTCTCACCAGAGAGCAGTTTAACAAGAGCACAAGCTGCTACACTTGTATCAAGAGTTGCAAGCACTCCAGATGTTGTTGTACCTACTCCTACTCCAAAACCTACACCAGAGCCAACACCAACGGCTACTCCAGAGTCAACTCCAGTTGTTACCCCAGAACCAACTCCAGTTGTTACTCCTGAACCAACTCCAGTTGTTACTCCTGAACCTACACCTGTTGTTACTCCTGAGCCTACACCTGTTGTTACTCCTGAGCCTTCAAAAGCTCCTGTTAAAAGTATTGCTGATTTAGATTATGACTTCTTAAAGCTTGAAAATGAAAAGAAAAATAAAATATATAGTCCTTTATCTATTAGGTATGCACTTAGCATGTTAAAAGAAGGGGCAAATAATAATACAAAAGCAGAGATTGAAAGCTTATTAAATGGCAAAGCTTTACCAACTTATAAAAACATCAACAAAGTACTTTCTCTAGCAAATAGTATTTTCATTCGTGATACTTATGCAAATGATGTTAAACAAGAATTTGTAGATACTTGTAAGAGCAAGTATGATGCTGAAATAAAGATTGATGCTTTCAAAGATGCAAAAAATATGAATGCTTGGATTGAAGATAAAACATTTGGAATTATTAAAGACATGATTAAAGATCCACTAGTTCAAGATCCTTATGCAAGAATGTTCTTAATAAATGCTCTTGCAATAGATATGGAATGGGAAAGCAGTTTTGATTTTAGCAGCACTCGCGGAAAAGACTTTACAAAAGCTGACGGAACAAAGATTACTGCTACAACAATGACTAAAGAACTTTATGGAGATTATGCTTCAACTTATACTGATAAAAATATTACTGCAGCTTCAATGGATTTAAAGAAGTATGATGATACTCAATTAGAGTTTATTGCAATTATGCCAAGTGAATCACTTGATAGTTATATTTCAAAATTAACCGCAGAAAAAGTCGATGAAATCGTAAGTAAATTAGTTCCTGCTTCTGAGCAAATTGCTTCAAAGAGAGTATTTCTTCAAATACCAAAATTTAAGTTTAATTATGATTTAAAACTAAAAGAAGATTTAAAATCATTAGGAATGAAAGAAGCATTTGATAGTGTATATGCTGACTTCACAAATATGACAAATAATTCCGCTGGACTATATGTTGCTGAAGCACTTCATAAAGCAGATATAGACTTTTCTGAAAAAGGTATTAAAGCAGCTGCAGTTACAGTATTTGCAATGTTTGAAAAATCTGCTATAGAAACGAGAGAACCAGTTTACGTTACATTTGATAAGCCATTCTTGTTTGTAATTAGAGATAAAAATTCTGGTGATATTTGGTTTGTAGGAACTGTTTATGAACCAAATCTTTGGGAAAATGATCAAGCACAATACGAAATGCATCCATAAGAATATTAAAAAACGCCGGCACTATAAAGTGCCGGCAATTTTTATTCCCTCGTTTCCTTGATTATTATTTTATCAAATATGTTATAATACTTTTGAGGTGAAATTATGGAATCAAAAGCCATTTTTAAAAAGATATTTAATAACGAAACAAAAAATATATTAATAATAATCTTCTTGATGTTTGTACTTTTTTTGCTTCTTCATGACGCATGTGATTCTTCAATAATCGGTGCAAGCAACTGGAATAGCTACGAGATACAAGCTGACTCATGGCTTAAAGGAAGATTAGATATAGATAATAGGACTTATTTAGAGCTAGCAATTTTTCAAGAAAAGTACTATGTAAGTTTTCCTCCATTTCCTTCAGTAGTTATGCTTCCTTTTATAGCAATACTTGGCTTAGGAAATGTTCCTAATAATCTAATCATGTTTGTCGTAGCAACTATGACTGTTATATTAGCATATAGAATCTTGAGAAAATTTGAAACATCCGAAGTAAATTCTATACTTATTTCACTTAGCATGGTTGCTGGAAGTAGCATCTTGGCACTATCTTTAAATGGTGGTGTATGGTTTGTTGCACAACTATTTAATCTTTTCTTATGCACTTTAGCAGTTAAATATTTACTTGAAGGAAAGAAAGCTAGAACCTATTTTTGTTTAGCACTTGCAGTTGGTTGCAGACCTTTTTCGGCAGTTTATTTAATTGCTTCGTTTTTATATTTCCTAATTAAAGATAGAAAATTTGGATTTGTAAAAGCTGTATGTAAAAATCTACTTCCACTTCTTCCTATGATAATAGTTGCCCTTATTTATATGGGTTATAACTATGCAAGATTTGGAAATCCTTTAGAATTCGGTCATAATTATCTGCCTGAATTTACTTCAGGTGGTGAAGGAAACTACGGCCAATTCTCACTTAACTATTTATGGCCAAACTTAAAAGAAACATTTTTACCAAGAATTATTTTTGATGAAAGATTAAATATAAGGTTTTCGATGCCATTTATGTTTTTAATTGCTAATCCACTTACTTTAGTTTGGATAATAGATGGCATTAAAAAACTTATTAAATGTAAAAAAATCAATTTATATAGATTGATATTCTTCCTAGCTATCGTGGCAAATATTTTATTAATTTGTCTTCACAAAACGCTTGGAGGATGGCAATTTGGTGCTAGATATTTATGCGATTTACTTCCGTTTTGCTTATTAGGATTATTACTACAAAATACGCGTCCAGAATTTGAAACAGAAGAAGTAAAAGGCATTATTTCTGCTGATGAAAGCATTAGTGGAGCCAAATTAGATAGATTCCAAATAGCATGCATTATATTTGGATTTATGCTAAATATAGTAGGTTCTTTTGAGTTTTGGAGAGACCTAATGTAGATTTTCGCGAACTTTTGGGGACACGTTCCGAAGGTTCGCGAACTTTTAGGGACAGGTCCAAAAAGTATTTCTTGATTTTTACCTCCTAATTGTGTATTATGTATACAGCCAAATTAAACAATTATGATTTCTGAGGAGGTAATTTCCACATGAAGAAGATTCTGATTATCCTACTTACCATGGTACTCCTACTCATCTCAACCGCCTGGGCCTCCCAATATGTGCCCTCGCCCTCAATCGAAATGATTACTGACTATGTCATTCTCGTCAACAAGCAGAACAAACTTCCCAGCACTTGGGAAAAGTACGTAGACCTGGTTGAAGTTGAAGACTTCGAAGGTGGTCATCCTCATCAGGTTGAAAGAGAAGCACTCGCCAAATTCTACGAGCTTCGGGAAGCTCTTCTTGCCGAAGGAATCCAGATTGAACTTGATAGTTGCTATAGAAGTGTAGAAGCACAGCAAGATATTTGGGATAGATTCACTGAAGAGTATGGTGAAGAATACGTTAAGACTTACGTTGCCGTTCCTGGCTATTCTGAACATCACACTGGACTTGCAATCGACATCTGCCTCGTTAAAGATGGGGTGACCATCGACGAAAACGACGATATGATTGCAGAAAAAGAAATCTTCGAAAAGATTCATGCAAAGCTTGCAGACTACGGCTTCATCCTTAGGTATCCTGAAGGCAAGGAAGAAATAACCGGTTATGGTTATGAGCCTTGGCAC
>JAEEGL013836042.1_pt1 | contig 14443 bp, 12 predicted proteins | sample 9134231 | NCBI WGS metagenome assembly JAEEGL01 (sample SAMN16246548, study PRJNA631951) | gut metagenome | biome: gut microbiome; feature: rumen; material: fiber-attached | host: Bos | place: Iran: Karaj | collected 2018-10
CTTTCGGCAATTTCAAGGACGGAACAGCGAGAAGAATGGAACTGCTGTATACCAATCACCGACTGACGACGCACAACAGAAAAGGTCTGGCCGTGGCTCTGGAATGGTTCGACAGCGCCATCGATCTGCCTAAGGACATCGCCTATACAGACATCAACGCCATCAACAAGGAATACCTTGTGCTGGCGGCAATGCTTCTGATCCTGTTCGCGATGTTCCCGCTGATGGATATTCTGCTGGCCTTGCCGGTATTAAACAGCGCGGTGCAGGAACTTCCATCCGATACGACCATGGTCAAAGGCTTCTCCAGGATAAAAGGGGCTTTGCTGACGATCCTGCTTTCGGGAGCTTCCTTCCCGTTCATGACTCAGCTGGGGCACGCTCTGCTTCCATTGCCTGAGAAGATCTTCAGAATGACCGTCGGCAACGGCTTCCTGGGCTGGTATCTGCTGCTGATCATCATCATGGTCATTACCAACATCATCAAAGCCGTCAAAAACAATGAAAAGGGTATCTCCGAAGATCCGTTCAATCTTGGAGCCTTCCTGAGTTCTTTGATCGTAGCGGTGATCATGGTCGGCTTTGTCTATCTTGTAAACATGCTGTATTACAGACTCTTTGATCTGGATCTGCGTTTCATCTGGCCGTTCTTCAGAGAATTCAACAGCATCAGGATCTTCCAGTTCCTGGTTTATCTGCCGTTCTTTGCGCTCTTCTACCTGCTGAACAACTCCAAGATCATGAAAGACATGCGGGTCAGATCCACCTACAGGAAGGGCTTCCTTGCTTTCCTGGCCAACTGGCTGCACAACTTCATCCTGATGGCCGGAGGCGTGATTCTGATCGTCCTGCTGGAATACATTCCGTTCTTCATGGAAATCGGTCCGGGTGCTGATGTCTTCTTCGGATCGACCTTCGGAGGACCGTTCATGTCGATCCTGATCCTGTTTGTACCGCAGGTCCTGTTCTTCTCGATCCTGTGTACCTACTGCTACCGCAAGACCGGAAGAGCCTATACCGGAGCTCTGGTTGCCGCGATGCTGGCGTGCTGGATCGTAACCGGAGGTTCATCTTTCCTGTAAGTATAATAAAAGCTGTCCGATGACAGCTTTTTCTTTTACTGCATTTCCTGCTGGGCTTTAAGGGATTCCTCGTAGGTCTGCAGGATCAGACCGTTGTTGACATAGGCATTGAGGTATTTCGGCTTCAGTGCCTTTTCATAGTCTTCCACCAGCGGACGGTATTCCGGGATGGAGCTGATGATGACGTTCGGAATGATCAGCGCTTCATCGGCTTTTCCTTCCTCGTAGGTCACATAGACATAGCCTTTCGGAATGGAGGTCTGATGGGTAGAGAACTTCTCGATGATCGTCGCATCATGTTTCTTCATGTCGTTGTCATAGATCTCAACATTCAGTTTCCAGTATACGTGGTTCTTCAGTCTGGCATCCCTTCCGAAGCGGACAAAGCTTCCATCCTTGATTTTTGCCAGAGCTACATCGCCATTGCTGACTCTCTTACGGATCAGATTCTGATCGGCGTTGAGATCATACCAGGAATAGCAGGTAGACAGCAGGAAGAGAAACAGCACAAACGCGGCAATGACCGGAACCTTGTATGGAGCCCATTTCTCTCTATAGATCAACATCAGGGCAATGCTGACGACATCGGCCAGAACGACCAGGCAAAGAAGAAGTGTTGATTTTTTATATAGTTTCAGTTGCATATTGTTAACCTCTATTAATAATTCTAGCATTTCTATCCAATGAAAATCACACGAATCAAAGGATTGTGGGATGATTATGTGAAAAAGATTGAAAGCGTTTCAATGATGCACTATAATGATTGTAAAAGGAGGCTTCATAATTATATGAGCAATTTAATGTTAGGTATAATTCTGGGTCTTTGGTCAGGTGTTGCCATGGTCCTGGATTTATCCGGTTTAGGCGTTCGTACTCCTATAATTACAGGACTTATAGCTGGTATTCTTTGCGGCAATGTTCCTCTCGGTCTTGAAATCGGTGGTGTCATGCTGCTGAACAGCTTAGGTTTCTATACTTATGGCGGTGCAACGATTCCTGACTTCGTTACAGCTACTATTTTCGGTACCGTTGTCGGTGCCAAGACAGGCGATACAAACGTTGGTCTGGTAGCAGCTGAAGCAGTATCTCTGCTGATGACTCAGATGGATATTCTTGGCCGTTCAGCTACTACGGTTTTCCAGCATATGGGTGAAGCTGATTTAGCAAAGAACAATATCAAGAAATTCGAACTGGATACTCTGCTTGGTACAATCCCTTGGGCTTTATCAAGAATGCTTCCGGTTGTCATCGGTATGCTGTTTGTAGATCATATCTCTGATCTGCTTACATTCATCAACAGCATTTCGTGGGTACAGAGAGGCTTTACCGCTGCCGCAAACGTTCTGCGTGTTGTAGGTTTTGCTTTGCTGTTATCTTATATGGATCTCAAGAAATACTGGCCATTCCTTGTCCTCGGTTTCTTACTGTTCGCTTATGCGAAGATGGATACCGTCGCTTTGGCATTAATCGGTCTTGCAGCTGCAGCCCTTTATCTCAGAGGAGGTCTTAACTAATGTCTAAGAAATTATCACAAGCCGCTTTAAAGAAAGCATGTAGCAGACACAACTGGGCATTACAGTGGTGCTGGAACTATGAAAAGATGCAGGCCGCAGGCTATGCATATGCCATGGTTCCTGTAATCAAAGAACTGTATGAAGGCGAAGAAGAACAGTGCCGTCAGCTTGAAAGACATATGCAGTTCTACAACACCCACCCAGGTGCATCTTCCTTGATTTTCGGTGCCGGTGTTGCCCTTGAAGAAGGCGGACAGCCTGAAGTTCATGACAGCCTTAAGGTTGCCCTGATGGGTCCTTTAGCCGGTATCGGCGATACGATCCAGGCTACGCTGGTTACTCCACCATTCAACATCATTGCCGCAGGTTTGGCTAATGAAGGCAATGGAATCGGTGCTATCCTTGCTTCTACTCTTCCAGTATTGGCATTATTCATTCTCCGTTGGCCATTATTCAACTATGGCTACAAGCAGGGTGCTAATGTCATCAACGATGTATCCGGTGCCGGAACGATCGACAAGCTCCAGGTTGGTGCTCAGATCCTCGGTGTTACTGTATTAGGCGGATTCATTCCTTCAATGATCCCTACTACTTTCCCGATCAAGCTTGGTCATGACCTGGTTATCGACGGTGAAGTTGTTTCTCAGGCCAAGACTTTACAGCAGGCTTTAGATGCAATCTTCCCATACCTTGTTCCTATCGGAATCACCTTCGGATGCTACTACCTGATTAAATACAGAAAGATGTCTCCGTTAACACTCATCCTTCTGTTATTCGTAGTCGGTTTCGTCTTAGGTGCTCTTGGCTGGATGGCATAATCCATAGCTAAAAACCAAAAAGAAACGCAGGTCTTATGATCTGCGTTTTTTCATGCATGCTATAATTTGAGTACGAAGAAAAAATGCCATAGGAGGAAGACAAGATGAATCCCTATTTTGCCATCTATAAGCCGGAAAGAGGTTCCTACAGCGGCGGTTTTGAACAGCTGTTAAGACAGGAGAAAACGGTCTACAAGGTTTCAGATGAAAGAACCGATGCAGCCGTCACCTGTTTTGAAGGCGTATTTCCTCAATGGGCATACGAATATGTCGGGCAGGGAGGTATTGCTTTTGTCAGCGGAGCGGACAGCCGGACTTTCGATTTTGATGCGGGATATCTTTGCAAGGCGGGAATCGAGTGGATCGATCTCAGTTTCTGCAATGCCGGAAGGGCACGGATCTCCAGCGGCATTTCGGTTTTTGCCGGTCAGGGCAAAGGAGAACTGACGCTTCATGAATTCAGGACGATCAAAGGCAAACATCGTCCGGGTTTCTATCCTGTCTTTCTTTATAAACCATATGGAAAAGGTCTGATAATCTATTCCGGCGTTCCTCTCAGCGAGATCCTGACTTACGAAGGAAGCACGTTGAGAAATACCAGTGAAGCGCTGGATTTCGATGAAAGGATCTCTTCGGTCGACAAACAGAAAGTCGGAAGAGCCTTGAAAACCGTTCTGATGGAAGCCATGCATGAGGCAGGATATCCTTATGTCTCCCTGTGGTATTTTCCCGATGGCGCCAGGAGCGGTTTCGCCTACAGCATCGACGGGGACGGACTGCTCAGCCAGGGTGTAGACGACCTGATCGAAGTATCCCAAAAGACCGATACGAAATTCCTGTTTTACATCAACAAACAGCTATGTGAAGACGATCCTGACCTGAAAGAAAAACTGAAAAGGATTTCGGAAACCAATTTGATCGCTTCGCATGCAGCCTTGCATAATGCCCACAATTCCTATGAAGACAACATCAGAGACATCGAAGAACATGAAGAGTGGATGAACTCTCTGGGAATACCTTTTGAAAAAAGCTTTGCTTCCCCTAGAGGCATGTACTGTCAGAATCTGGGTAGAGCTCTGAAGGACAAAGGCTTCCGTCACACCCGGGACTTCGGCTATGCAATAGACGACTATCCGTACTATCCTATGAACGACGGAAAACAGGAAGTCCCGCTGCAGATCCCGTGCGACGGTTTCAATGTCTGCAGATGGATGCTGAGAAACGAAGAACTGGGGCTGGACAAGCCGAGCGGTGAACAGATCCTCAATGCCTACAAACTTCTGATCGACAAGAAGCTGGAACAGGATCTTCCGCTTCTCTTCTTCTGTCATCCGCAGTATTTTGGACTGTATGCGAAAGAAATCTATCCGCAGATGGTGGATTATGCCCGATCAAAAGGGGCACTCATAACGGACTATATCTTTTACGGGGATTTCTGGATAGAGAGAGACGGCTGTGAATATTATCTGTCGTTTGAAGACGGAAAGATGCAGGTCGAACTGCTGAACAAAGATCCGAGAATCAGACTGTGTGTCGATGGAAAAATCTGCGATCCTGAGACGGTTCATCTGTCGATAGATCTTCAGGATGAATGATGCGAAAACGACCCATGTTCTCTTGATGTAAACGCTTAACTAAGAATATAATGAAAGTGGAGGTATGGTTTATGATTAAACACTTAAGAATCGATAATAGACTGATCCACGGTCAGGTCGCAGTTACCTGGATGAATTCGATCGGTGCTGATAAGATCATCGTATGCAACGACAAGGTAGCGGCTGATCCGATCCAGAAAATGGCTCTGCCGATGGCTGCCAGAGGCAATACCGTGTATGTATTCAGCATTGATGAAACCATCAAATATGCGCAAGAACATCCGGATGAGACAATGTTCGTCATCTGCAAGTTCCCTTCCGACGCTTTAGCTATCCTGGAATCCGGTCTGGAAGTACAGGAAGTCAATGTAGGCAATGCCGCTCCGATTCAAGGTACGACATACAAGATGGTTACGAAGTCCATCGCCGTTACCGAAGACGACGCGAAGGTTTACCGCAAGATCGCCGAGATGAGAGGCGGTGTCCTGAACAGCAGACTGACGACGATGAACGAAACAGAAAACTTCCTGGATCTGCTTTCCAAGAACGGTCTGTAATCCGGAATACAAACAAAATAAACGGTCAGAGTCATCTGACCTTTTTTATGCTATGATGGACATATGGAAAAGAAAGAGACGATGGAATATCTGCCTGTTGAAGAAGTCAAGACGCAGGGCAGATTTATCAAGGCGATAGGGTTCAAGCCGAAGACAGCTCCTGTAGTAGTTGCTGCCATGGGCCTTGCTTTGCTGATCCCTGACAGTCTTTATTCCAGATTGCTGGGATTCCTGATGATCGCTCTTGCTGCCGCCGTTTTCTTAAAAGTCAAGGATTACAAAGTCATGGATATCTTTGATCAGGGAATCATGTTTTATGAGGGAACGGATGCAAAATATGCACTGTTTCTTCCGTTTGGGGATATTTCCGTCTGGAGAACAAACAGCAAAGACGGACAGGACTTTTTGGAATTCGAACTGAACGACGGATCTAAGATCGTCAAGAGTACCTTTGAAACAAGTAAAGCCTACAGAGCACTGTATTCACTGATCAATGAAAAAGAATACAACCATATCAGAATAAAACAGAACAAGGAATCGCAGCCGTCCATACCGGAAGCAATTCATTCTATCAAAGACAGATTTCTGAAAAAATAAAACATCCTTCACAGGATGTTTTAAATTGTTTTCAGGATGTCGATCAGTTTCTCTTTTGTTTCTCTGGTCAACGTATCGGTAAACATCTCGTAGGTGATGTATTCGAAATCGGGCGGCAGGACATAAGGCCCGTATCCGTTGGAATAACTCACCAGCAGTTCGTTGCCTTCCTTCAGGAAGTTCATATACCAGGAGAAGATCTCGTTCGGGAAGAAGACCAGCCTGACACATCCCAGATCCAGAGCGACGATCAGCGCTTCTTCAATCAGCTTGCCGAAGATCATGTTGCTGGACTGTTCCAGCTTCGTTCTTTCGATCTGCCCCAGCCTGATCGTTTCCATTTCTCTTTCACTCAGATCGCTTCTGATCCTGGATAGATCGATCGGAGTAAATTCATGTCTGTATTCGATTGGGACAGCCTTGTAGCCGATCTTTAATGGAACTTTTTCTGCGTTTTCCTGATAAAGATCCTGGATCTGTCCATATAGGGCATCCCCCAGCTTTGTCACCGCTTCATAGTCCTGTCCATCTCTTACGAAGCGCGATGAAATATCGCCCGCCGCACCCTGCAGGAAGCTAAAGTCGGTATGCGGATGGCTGTCTTCCAGTTTTTTCAGGACATAGCCCGGATATTCGCTGGAGAAGTAAGGCGTATCGGCTTTCAATATTGTCGGATGACAGTTGTAGTAGACCATACTCAGAAAGTTGTCCTGTCCTTTATAGAAACGGATCAGCGACAGGTATTCGTTGTTCAGTTCATAACCGGAGATCCTGGACTTGCCCACGGCAGTCGAATGGATCTTCTGGAAGGAAGCCGTAACATCGCCGATCTGCTCATACTCCATCGTGACCGTCTGTTCATAAAGAACTTTCATCAGATAATCGACATATTCCGGATCCCTGACGTCGTTGGCATAATGCGTATGCGTTGTGCTGGTCAGCACATGGATCTTATCGTTCTGATAGAATTCTTTCAGCTGTTTTTCCAGTTCGTTGCGGTGTTTCAGATCGAACGCCAGCAGGTCCATGGAATAGTGGATGATCCAGTTTTCTTCGTCCTGAAATGCCGTTACTCTGGCATATAAAGGATCATGATAGGTAAACAGCTTTTCCGTCTGACAGGAATGACCGCATTGCCTGGTTGGAAAAGGCGATTCAATGTTGATTTTTCTGAATGAATACTTCATTATCCATCTCCTTATATGATTTCATAGTGTTTCAATGCCAGCCAGATGCCGTCCGCATCGATGTCTTCCGTGACATAGTCGGCTGCTTCCATTGTCTCTTTACAGCTGTTTCCCATGGCGATTCCGATTGCGCAGTGTCTCAGCATGTCCGCATCGTTTTCCCCGTCTCCGATGGCCAGAGAAGCCTCTAACGGAATTGAATACTTCTTCAGCACTCTATCGATTCCATGCGGTTTCGATATGCCCTTCGGTACGATATCCACGGCCCCTTCGTGCCAGTAGGTAATCTCCGCAATATCCTTCAAAGACATCATCTCACGATAGCTTTCTTCATCGTCTATGAAGGCGGAAGCCATGTAGAAGGTTTCGCCCTCGTATTCCTTGACGGGAGGTATCCCGGAAGATACCGCGTCCTGTACGTGATGGACGATGTCACTGACGAAGTTGATAAACATCTGATCCAAAGTAGAGAAGTAGATAGGGATCTTCTTCTTGTTGAATATTCTGATCAGTCTCTCTTTCAGTTTCCCTTCGCAAGGCAGGTCATAGATGATCCGTTTCTCTCTATCGACAGCCATCAGACCGTTGGTCAGGATCATCCCGTCAGGATCCAGTTCACTTAGATCAAACTGATCCATCTCCGGCAAAGCTCTCCCGGAACAGAGAAACACCAGTATCCCTTTTTCCTTCAGCTTCCTGATCGCTTCTACCGTCGATCCGGGAATGCCTTCCGTTACATGCGAATAGACCGTTCCGTCAAAGTCCAGAAAGACCGCTTTGATCTGGACATCAGGCATTTCATGATTCGTTTTCTCTTGCATACAGAAATATTATACCATCCGTATCCTATAGTATAATGAAATCAAATAAGAGATATCGGGAGAGGAGAAACATATGATCAACATAGGAATCGTCGGATCCGGTTTCATCGTTCCTGTTTTCATCGAGAGTTCCAAAAAGATCAGAGACTATCATCTTAGGGCGATCTGGGGAAGACATGAAGCGAAACTTCTGAACTTCAGGGACAAGTTCGACTACTATACGACGGATCTGGAAGAGATCTTAAGCGATGAGAAGATCGATGTCATCTACGTTGCGTTGCCCAATGCGCTGCACTACGAGCATGCGATGAAGGCCCTGAAGCATGGCAAGCACGTGATCCTGGAGAAGCCGTTTACCGTCTTTTACAAGGATGCGAAGAAGCTCATCGACTGTGCGAAAAAAAACGGTCTGTTCATCTTTGAAGCGATCACTACCCAGCACAATCCGAATTACCACAAGGCGAAGAAGCTGGTAAAGCAGCTGGGAGAGATCAAGATCGTCATGTGCAACTTCTCGCAATACTCCAGAAGATACGACCGTTTCAAGCAGGGAGAGATCCTTCCGGTTTTCAACAGGAAACTGGCGGGCGGAGCCCTTCTGGATCTGAATGTATACAACATCCATTACGTCACAGGCATCTTCGGTCTGCCTAAGGATGTACAGTATTTCGCCAACATCGAAAGAGGCGTCGATACTTCCGGCGTCCTGGTCCTGGATTACGGGACATTCAAGGCGACCCTGCTAGGAGCGAAAGACTGCAAGAGCGAATGCTACGGTCTGATTGAAGGAGATGCCGGTTTTCTGCGCAACAACACGACCTGCAGCCGCTGCGCCGATTTTACTTTGAAACTGAACAACGGTAAGGAACAGCACTTTGAGCAGAAAGAAAAGGATGAATTCAGCAGCTGGTCCCATGAACTGAAAGAATTCGCCAGAATGTACAAGAAAAAGGATTACGCAAAGGCTGAGGAATACAACAGACAGACGCTGACTGTAGCCAAGGTACTGGACAAGGCCATCGCTTCGGCAGGTCTTAAATATCAGGAGGACAAATAAAATGATCAATATTGGCATTATCGGATCCGGCTTTATCGTGCCGATCTTTCTGGAAACGACGAAACTGGTTAAGGGTTTCCGTTATGTAGGCATTGCTTCCCCGGTAGAGGAACAGCTGAAAACCCTGAAAGAGAAATACGGAATCTCCTACTATTCTCTGAACAACGACGACGTCCTGTCCGATCCGAAGATCGATGTCATCTATGTTGCGGTACCGAATGGCTTACATTACGAGATTGCGAAAAAGGCGCTTCTCAATAATAAGCACGTCATCGTCGAAAAACCGTTCATGTCTTCCTACAGACAGGCGAAAGAACTGATCGATCTGGCAAAAGAGAAAAACAGGATCATCTTCGATGCCGTAACCATGCTGCACATGCCTAACTACAGGAAAATGAAGGAACTGCTGAGTCAGATCGGAGATGTGAAGCTTGTCGATATCAACTTCTCTCAGTATTCATCCCGTTACGACAAGTTCAAGAAGGGAATTACGCTTCCTGCCTTCGACTATAAAATGGCGGGGGGCGCTCTGATGGATCTTGGCATCTATAACATCAACTTCACGCTAGGACTGTTTGGCGAACCTAAAAAAGTCTCCTACTTCCCGAACATGAAGAAGAAAGTCGATACCTCGGGTATTCTCGTTCTGGATTACGGAACATTCAAGGTCAACGCCGTATGCGCCAAGGACTGCAAAGGACCTCTGCTGGTATCCATACAGGGCGACAAGGCTCAGATCAGAAGCGGTGACGCATCCAGCGTGATTGCCGACTTCTCCCTGATCCAAAACGACGGCACCGTAAAGGAGTACTCCCTGAACAAACATAAAGAGATCCCGCACTACCACGAATATGTCGTATTCAAGAATCTGTTCAATAAGATGGACCTGGAAACCGCAAGGAAATACAATGAACACACCCTGATGACAATGAAAGTCCTGGACAAGGCTTTGAAGTCGGGAGGGATAAGTTTCAAATAAAGAGCTCCGGAAGGAGACTCTTTTTTTGTGAAAGAACGGTGAAAAAACGCTTAACACATCTGCTGGAAGATGATATAATGAAAACGCTTGCATAAGACAAGCCGATATATAGAAAGAAGGAATAAAAATGAAAAAACTATTTGCGTTAATGTTAGCGGTTCTGATGGCATTAACACTGGTCGGATGCTCCGGCGGCGGCAACACTCCTGCTCCGGCTGACAATCAGTCAGAAGTTCAGAAGATCATTGCGGAAGCACAGACAATGACTCTTGATGAACTTGCCCAGAAGGCAATCGAGGAATCCAATGGCAAGAAAGTCTACGGTGTCGGTAACTCCTCACGTGGCAAGAGCGCTCTTCCACTGTTCATCGAATATCTGCAGACGATCGATCCAAGCTATACGCTGGAATTCGAATGGCAGCAGCCAAAGAACAACAAGATTTTCGATCAGCTGACAGCTGACGGGCTGAAGGATGTCGGTACGTTCTTCATGACTCTGATCCAGGATGGAAACCAGATCGAATCCAAGATGGTTCAGACGGGTGTCCTTGATACATTCATTCCAAAAGAGTGGGCTGAAGCAAACGGCACGACTCCGGAAGAATACAAGGGTTATCTGCCTTTACAGACACTGAACAAGATCTTTGAATACAACTGCGTTAATCCTGACAAGACCTATGACAACTGCTGGGACTTCGTAGCAGAAGGCGAACATGGTCTGTTCATGGATATCGACTCCGAAATCGTCGGCAAGAACTTCCTGTACATGCTGACAAAGGACGAATATGCAGCTTATCTGAAAGACGCTTACGACAAGCTTCCTGCTGATGAACAGGCATATTTCCAGCCTACTGTAGATGAAATGGCTAAGGATGCCGAAGAATTAGGTTTAGGCGAAAACGGCAAATACGCTCTTGCCTGGATCAAACTGTGGGTCAACAGCTACAACGCCGTAACCGATGACGGCCCGATCTGCAACACGCTGGTCGATGCATCCGCTGTCGACAAATTCGGTCTGCTGGTTTACTCAAAGGTTCGTTCCGTTGAAGAAACCGACACTGTTTCCGTAAACAACATCAAGGTAGCTGCCTACCAGCCTGGTTTCGAAGGAATCGGCGGTTATGCATACTGTCACTATCTGTTTGTTACGGACAACTCTCCATATCCTTGGACAGCATGCGCATTCATCGCCTACATGACTGAAACCGTTGAAGGCTTCTCCGCATGGGGCAAGGACCTTGGCGGTTATTCTTCCAACCCTGTAGTTGCTCAGGGCACTGAAGAAAAATACCATCATTCAGAAGGCTTATCCGCAAAGGTTGCCTGCGAGACAACCATGGATAAGGGCTATGACTGGTGGGTCAACGATGGCAAGCTCGTTGTAGAAGATCCTGTATACTGCGCTTCTGTAGCATTCACAGTCGGTTCATGGATCGAGATGCTTGACAAGTATACTCCGGAATAATAGATAGATTTATCTTTTATTGGAAATCAATAATGATAGTGCCTTTGTAGTATTATCTACAGAGGCACTTTCTATAAAGAGAGAGGTGAATGAATGTCAAAATCAATGAAAATAAGACTCAACAGTATAAAGACCTATCTCAGTAAACCTCAGAATGTCATCCTGATCCTGACGGGTATTCTCGTTACTTTCACGACGATTGCTCCGATCGTTGCGATCATCAAGGATACCGTGCAGATCCATCCTGGCACTATTGACCAGTATCTATCGGGGAAAGCCAGCGGATATACTTTGGCCAACTACACCGACCTGTTCACCAGCAGGCTGGCGAAAACCAATCTATGGACACCTTTGATCAATACGACGATCCTGGCGATCGGAGCCTGTACGTTTGCGATCCTGTTTGGCGGTATCTTCGCCTATCTGATCACCAGAACGAACATGGCATTCAAGAAATATCTGAGTTCGATCTTTATCTTTCCGTATATCATGCCGCAGTGGACGCTGGCTGTCGTATGGCAGAACCTGTTCAACTCCAATCTGGTAACGGGAACATCCAACGGTCTGCTTGCGTCTCTGTTCCACATCTACATGCCGGCATGGTGGTGCGTAGGACTGTTCCCTTGTATCATCGTATTAGGCATGCACTATGCGCCGTTTGCCTATATTCTGATCGGCGGCATTTTCAAGAACATGGATGCCAACCTGGAAGAAGCTGCGACGATTCTGGATACACCGAGATGGAAGATCTTCACCAGAGTCACCATTCCGATGGTCAAGCCGGCTATCCTGTCGACTATCCTGCTGGTTGCCGGAAGCACGATCGGTTCCTATCCTGTACCGCATTATCTGGGTCTGACGACTCTGGCTACCAAGTACGTTTCCATGAACGACAAGTATACCGGAGAAGCCTCGATCATCGGTATCATAATGATGCTGTTTGGCGTAGCGATCATGTATCTCAACCAGAGATCTCTGCATTCCCGCAAGTCCTATACGACGGTTACCGGAAAGTCCGGACAGATCACCAAGGTCAATCTGGGAAAGACCGGAAGATTTGTCATTGCGGCAGTGTTTATTGTGGTCACGTTCTTCACATCCATCTTCCCGATCATCTCCTTTGCGTTTGAGACTTTCCTGCCGAATCCGGGCGACTACTCGTTCCTGTATACAGGCAATACGAACAACCTTACTACGAAATGGTGGGTAACGTCCGAAAACGTCACCGAGAACGGCATGTATGGTCAGATGGGCATTTTGCACAACAAGACCATTTGGAACGCTTTCAGAGGCACGATCCTGGTATCCGTGATCTGCTGTCTGACTGCCGGCACGATAGGTACGCTGATCGGCTATGCCGTCAGCAAGAACAGACGCGGAAAGCTGTCAAGCTATGTGAACTCCATGGCCTTCCTGCCTTATCTGATGCCTTCCGTTGCGGTAGGTGCAGCCTATTTCATCCTGTTCTCATCCGGAAAGATCAATCTGTTTAACACCTATCTGGCTCTGATCATCGTCGGTACGGTTAAGTATATTCCGTTTGCCTCAAGGAGCTCCCTGAACTCCATGCTGCAGCTGTCCAACGAAATCGAAGAGTCGGCGATCATCCAGGATGTCCCTTGGATCAAACGCATGACCAGGATCATTATTCCGATTCAGAAGTCATCCATCGTCTCCGGCTTCCTGCTTCCGTTCATGACCTGTCTGAGAGAACTGTCTCTGTTCATGCTGCTGTGCGTACAGGGATTTATCCTGTCGACCACACTGGACTACTTCGACGAGATGGGTCTGTATGCGTTCTCTAGCGGTATCAACCTGATCCTGATCATTACGATCCTGATCAGCAACTTTGCGGTAAACAAGATCACCGGAGCAAGTCTGGATGAAGGAATAGGAGGATAAAATATGCCGAAAATTGTATTAGAACATGTTACGAAACGTTATGATAAATTCTATGCCGTAGATGATCTGAATCTGGTCATTGAAGACAACGCATTCGTTACCCTGCTGGGTCCTTCCGGATGCGGCAAGACGACGACTTTAAGAATGATCGCCGGACTGGAAACGCCTACGACCGGCAAGATCACGATTGGAGACCGTGTTGTATTCGATTCGGAAGAAGGTATCAATATTCCCGCCAACAAGCGTAAGGTCGGATTCCTTTTCCAGAACTACGCCCTTTGGCCGAATATGACCGTTTATGAGAATATCTCTTTCGGTCTGACCAACGTAAAAGAAGCGCTTCCTGTCGTCAGTTTTGAAGCCAAGACCGCTTCTCAGATGCTAAAAGCATTGCAAAGACCAAACGATGTCGCCAAGATCATTAATGAATGCTACGACAAAAAAGGCAAGCTGGATGAAAACAAAGCGGTAATCAAGCTGATCGATGCCTACGAGATTTCACAATACACAGCCAAGAAGCTGATGGGCTACAACCTGCACAAGGCAAAGGACGTCAAGGCAGAAGCGGAAAAACACGTCAGTGAGCTCAAGGGCGTTATCGAAAAAGCGAAGTCCGATGCTGCAAACAAAGGCTGTACATTAAACGAAGATTTCGTCAATGTCAAAGACGGTGAAATCGTTAAGGAAGTCAGGAAACTCACAAAGGAAGAGATCGATCTTTCCGTCAGAAGAGTTGCCAGAATCACGAATATCGGCATGTTCATGGATCGTTATCCGGCCGAACTCTCCGGAGGTCAGCAGCAGCGTGTCGCTATCGCCAGAACGCTTGCACCGGAACCTACTGTTCTGTTCATGGATGAACCGCTGTC
>JAEEGL015590123.1_pt1 | contig 14443 bp, 13 predicted proteins | sample 9134231 | NCBI WGS metagenome assembly JAEEGL01 (sample SAMN16246548, study PRJNA631951) | gut metagenome | biome: gut microbiome; feature: rumen; material: fiber-attached | host: Bos | place: Iran: Karaj | collected 2018-10
ATAGTATCTTCATCACCAATACCTTTAATATTTGCCTGTAAACCTGCGCTCCAAACATGTTCTGCTCCTATACCATTATCAATATCGCCTCTTTCCCAGCTGTATCTACCAAAGAAACCGAAAACATTGGAAAATTGCTGATCAATGCTGATACCGAAACCATAATCTTTTTCTTTCCCGTCACCCGATCCATCAAACTTTGCAAAATCATTGGTATTTGTCCAACCGAAAACTCTGTAGTTTCCTTCCATATCGTTGATTATTCCCGGTCTGAAATTAACCTGTGCGGAAACAAAAGCATTTCTTGTAATATCTGCAGAACTTCCGTTTGAATCTTCGCTTGCATCAATATATTGAGCAGAAAAATCTACATAGTCTGTTGTAACATTTGCCTTTACACCGAAGTTGTTATCCGAAAAACCGACATTTGCTGCATTTCTAAACATACTTCCGATAAACTGTGAAGTTTCATCATTTGCATAAGCATTGTCATCTACTGCCGTTGTTGGATCCAATACACCGGCACTTAATGCAAATATGTCGGAAAATTTATGTTCAAACCAAGCTTCAGTTACAGAAACTACACCACTGTCATCGGCATCTCTGTTGATACCTGCAATGGAATCTAAATACTGATTCAGATCACCTTTTCCTGTTTCCAAATGAACAAACATAGTGTTTTCTTCGTTAAACTTCTTTTCAATCTCCAAATCTACAGAATATTGTCCCATTGTAGGAGTTTTGTTTTCGTCGTCTATTCCCGGGTTAGGAACAGAATTTGCATTCTGTAAATTTTGCAAAATTAACGTAACTCCTCCGCCTAGCGTTAATCCATCTAAGAAACTACCTTCTGCATAGGCGCTTGATACACCCAACATCATTACTGCCGCCAAACATACTGCTGATACTACCTTCTTCATTTTGTTTTTACCTCTCCTGTTTTTTATTTTTTACTACTTTTTTTCATAAGATGAGATGTGCAAGTTTCGGTTTTTGAACAACTACCGCAATTGTTATCGCAACCGCACCCACAATCGCATTTTCCACTTTTTACCTGCTTATATATTTTTTTTATAAGTATCGCAGCACAGAGTGCTACGATGAGAAGAACGAAAATTGTTTCCATAAAATACTCCAAATTAGAAATTAGCAATTAGCAATGAGCAATTATTGTTTGTTTTTTCGAAATTGATAATTTATAATTTCTAATTGTAATTGTTGTTAGGCTAAAAGCCCAACAACCGTCCGCCTTGGTACACAATAAACGACAGCAAATATCCTAAAATTGTTGTCCAAATAAACAGAACTAACAGCCATTTCAATCTGGAACCTGCTTCTCTATAGAATACCGCCACAGCAACTATACAAGGAATATAAATTAAACAGAACATTAAAAACGCAATAGATTTTAACGGACTCCAGTTTGAATCGGAAGCAATTTTTTCGGCTAAAGAATTAACAGCCTCATCATCTTCTGTATCGGTTTCTCCCATAGAATAAATTGTACCCAATGTACTTACTACCACCTCTTTTGCAGCTAAACCTGCTATCAAAGCTATACCCATCTTACCATCAAATCCGATAGGTTTTATTATAGGTTCTATAAAGTTTCCAAGTTTACCGATATAACTCTGTTCCATCTGAACGGAAGCAATTTCTTCTTCGGAAAGATTTTGCTGGGCAAGCTTATCTTCATCAACCTGAGGAAATGTTAACCCTGCCCAAATAAGAACAGACATTAACAATATAATGGTACCTGCTTTTTTAAGGTACATCCAACCTCTTTCCCACATCTTTAAGAATAAACTTTTTATTGTAGGAACTCTGTAAGGAGGAAGCTCCATAACAAAATAGCCCGGCTCACCTTTAAACAAAGTTTTCTTAAATACCCAACCCGAGAAAAGGGCCAAACATACACTTAACAGATAAAAAGCAAACATTGTCCATGTAGCCTGTGCAGAACTTTTACTGAAAAATGCTGCAATAAACAATGCAAATATCGGGAGTTTTGCACCGCAAATCATAAACGGAGTTACAAGAAGTGTTGTAATTCTATCTTTAGGATTATCTATAGTTCTTGTAGACATCATGGCAGGTACAGCACAACCATTGGTTGCAATAAGTAACGATGCAAAAGATTTTCCGTGCAGACCGAACTTTCTCATGAGTTTATCCATAATAAATACTGCTCTTGCCATGTAACCTGTATCTTCAAAAAATGCAATAGCAAAAAACATGAAAATAATAAGCGGAAAGAAGCCAAGTACACCGCCTACACCGCCGATAATACCATCAACTATCAATGATTTAAAGTTCCCGTCAGGAAGAAGGCCCGAAACAAAATTGGAAAGCCATTCTATACCCGCTTCAAACCAGCCTACTACAGGTTCCGAACACGTAAACGTGAACCAAAAAATTAAAAACATTACACAAAGAAATATAGGTACAGACCAGAATTTGTTTAAAACTATTTTATCGATAGCTTCCGACATATCTTTCTTGGCGGCTTTTACATCCGACAAAACATCGTCAACAACAGATATTATCCAACCATAAATTTTATCAGCAAAAACAGATTCTATATTTTCGTTAAACAAAGCCAAAATTTTGGCATTACTCTTTTCTGCTTGATTTTTTAGTTTGCTATATTCTACGGATTGTTCAATTTTTTCTAAGGCATAAGAATCTTTCTTTATAAGTTCCAAAGCCAGCCAATTTATGGGATATTTTATGGTAAGAGAAGAATCTTCCAATATCATTTTAGAAATAATTTCTTTTTCCTCATTGATTTGTTTACCATAATCTATCGAAACAGACTTAACTTCTTTTTTCTTGTTCAAAACATCTACTACTACATTTAACAACTCTTCAGTACCCTTGTTCTTGCTTGCAACTATAGGTACAGCTGTTACATTATACTTTTCTTCCAGTTTTTTATAATCTATTTGTTTACCTTTACTATCCAGAATATCGGTCATATTCATAGCTATAATAACCGGAATTTTTAATTCCGAAAGCTGTGCATATAAATAAAGGTTTCTTTCAAGGTTGGATGAATCTACCACATCAATAACAAGTTCAGGTTTTTCTTCAATAAGAACATTTCTTGCAACAACTTCATCTTCAGAACTTGCCGTCAATCCGTAAATGCCGGGCAAATCTATAATTTGAAATTCGTACCCGCTTCTTGTTATAAACGCTTCTTTTTTTTCAACCGTAACGCCGGGATAGTTACCTACATGCTGTCTTAACCCGGTTATATTGTTAAACAAACTTGATTTTCCGCAATTCGGGTTACCTGCTAAACATATTTTTACTTTTTTTAAATCACTCACTTTATTTTACTCCTTTAGAAAAAATACTTTTTGTTTTTAATTAGAAATTAGCAGTTAGTAATTTAGGTGTTTTTATAAATAGTTTTTTGCAAAGCAAAAAAGTTAAAATATTTGTCTTTATGCCGAAATTACTCATTTCTAATTGCTAATTATTTTCTACGACAATTTGACAAGCCTCATCTTTTCTGAGGCTCAAGTTGTAACCCCTTATAGTAATTTCTATAGGGTCACCAAGAACCGACTTTTTTGTTACTACCACTTCAACTCCTTTTAAAACGCCCATTGAAAGAAGCTTCTTTGTTAGGACAGAATCTGTTGAAGAGATTTTTTTTACTTTAGCTTTTTGATTAAGCTTTAAATCGCTTAATAACATCTCCATTTTTCTAAACTCCTTCTTACTTATTTATGTTTTAGTTTTATTTAAAAATTTTAGTTTACGCAAATAATTTTAGTTTTTTCTAACTTATTTGTCAAGAAAAATTTTTCTATACAAAATTTTATTGTATTATTCTGGGTGTTACAAAGATTAAAACGTTTGTTTTGTTGTCGACAGTTTTTGTATTTCTGAAAAGTGTGCCAAGTAACGGAATGTCAGAAAGTATAGGAACGCCGGACTTAATTTTATCTTTATAATTTTCTATAAGTCCCGCTATTACTATAGTTTGTTTGTCTTTTAATATAACATTGCTTTTGGCCTGTCTTTTGGCAATATTAGGGTAACCTTGAACGGCATTAGACCAATCCAATCTTGAAAGTTCTGTTTGAATTACCAAATCTATTTTATCATCAGCAAGAATTTTTGGAAGAATTTCCGTAATAATCCCATATTCTTTCCATTCTACATTTCCACCGGAAACACCGGATACCGAAATAGGAAATTCTCCACCAACCAAAAAACGAGCTTTTGTGCCCGACTTAGTTACAAGTTTAGGTTTTGATAATACTTGAGCAGAACCGCTCTCTTTAAGAAGTTTCAATTTTGCCGTAAGGGGAGTATATCGTACCCAGTCGTTAAATTCTACCAAAGACGGATATGAGGTTGCTCCATCGGCACCGGTAATAAAAAGTTCGCCGGTGGATATTTCGTCTATCCATTTAATACCATATTCGTTTGCTTTATTATTATTGATTTCCGTTACTTCAATAGCAATCTCAATCAAATTTTCCGCAGCAAAAATATTATTGCCAAAAAGAAGAAATGCTATAACAAAAAGAATGGTGAATTTTTTCATTTCTTTTCCTTAAAAACTTTTATTTTTTTCTTTTGTAGAAAGGTTTTGGAACAATATTGATGTTCCTTAAATTGTTATGTACTTTTACCTGGAGAGGAGAAGTTTCTTCGGTATTAATATCTATAAGTGCCATACCGATAGCTTTTTTAAATGTGGGAGAAAAACTTCCGCTTGTAACATAACCGATTTTTTTATCGTTAAGATATACTTCGTCATGGGCCCTTGCTATGCCATTTTGACAAACGAATGCTACCAATTTTTTTGAAGGAGAATTTTTTATTTTTTCTATTACGGATTTACCTATAAAATCTTTATCCCAAAAAACTGTTTTAATAAAACCTGAATCTATAGGGTTAATTTCTTCCGATATTTCGTGCCCATGCAAAGGCATGCATGCTTCAAGCCTTAAAGTATCTCTGCAACCAAGCCCGCAAGGTTTTGCACCAAGCTCAATAAGTTTTGTCCAGATATATTCTGCACAGTTGTTGGATATAATTATTTCGAATCCGTCTTCGCCGGTGTATCCCGTTCTTGCAATTTTAGAAAAAGAAGCTTGCTGCCCTTTAAATGTTATATCCTTAGCGGTAAAATATTTCATTGAAGCAATATCTTCATCGGTAAGTTGAGAAATTATTTCTACGGCTTTCGGGCCCTGTACTGCCATCATTGAAACTTCTTTACTCATATTTTTTATTTCCGCATTTTCCGGTTTATGTTCGTTAAGCCATGCAAAATCTTTGTTTAAGTTACCGGCATTAACTATTACCATATAATAATCTTCAAACTTGTAAACAATAATATCGTCTTTTATCCCCCCGTTATTGTTTAAAAGCATAGAATATCTTGCTTTATGAAGCGGCAAGTTTGACATATCTGAAATCGTTACATAATCAAGAAATTTACCGGCATCTGTTCCGGAGATAATAAATGTACCCATATGGGATGTATCAAATATACCGACATTGTTTCTGACAGCATTATGTTCCTCTATGATAGAAGTGTACTGAACCGGCATATCCCATCCGCCGAATTCGGTAAATTTTGCACCCAACTTTTTATGCTGAGGATTTAAAAATGTAGTCTTTAACATAATATCTCCTTAATTATAAATATATTACAAATTATTAATTGTTTCAAAAAGAATTTCCGAAAGGCCGGGATGAAAAAACATTTCTCTTGAAATATCGGATATTTTCAGGTTTGCTTTTATCATAACTGATGCCGTATTTATCATCTCGTCGGCATTTGCTCCGAGTATCCACACGCCTAAAATTTTTCCGCTGTCTTTATCGAAAGCAACTTTTATCCAGCCTGTTCTTTCTCCCTCGATTTGTGCCCTGGCATTTGTTGAATAATTTGTTTTATTATAAACGATATTTTTGTATTTGTCAAAATTTGCATCTTTTACGCTTGCCAAAGGCGGAAAAGAAAATACTACTTTCGGTACCGGGTTTAAAGGTTGCATGTTGGTTGCCAAATTTTCCGCATCTTGCTCGGCTGTATATGCCAAAAAACCTTTTCCCGTGGCATCTCCTATAGCAAAAACATTTTCAATGTTTGTTGAATAATTTTCGGTATTAATAAAATTTCTTTTATCTAAACCTAATTTTATGCTTTCCGTATTTAAGTTTTCAACTACGGATTTTCTTCCTGCAGCTATCAGTATTTTGTCAAAAGATTCTGCATCTTTTAATGGTTCTTTGCAGGCAACTTCAACTTTTATTCCCTGACGAGCTAAAACTTTTGAAAGTTCAACAGCCAGTTCCGTATCTTCGTTTGGTAAAAGCTGAGGACAAATTTCTCTCAAGGTAATATTTACACCGAAAGCAGAAAATATTGAACCAAGCTCTATCCCTATGGCTCCGCCGCCGATAACAAGCATATTTTTGGGAAGTTCGGTTAAGTTTAATGCGTCTGTAGAACTGATATATTTATTATGATCAAAATCCGTGCCGGGTATCGATTTACAATCGGAACCCGTTGCTATAACAATTTTTTCTGCTTGAATTTCTATATCGCCGTTTTCCGTATTTACAATAAGAAAATTTTTATCTTTAAAACTCGCTTTACCTTTTATTATATCAACATTGTTAGTTTTAAGAATTCTTTCAACACCTTTGACAAGATTTTCCACAAGCCTGTTCTTTTTTGCAATAATGTCTGCAAAATTAATATTTTCAACGGTTGATTTTATGCCGTATTCAAGAGATTTTGATATTTTTTGTTTTGTTTTTGCCGCTTGCCACAAAAATTTTGTAGGTATGCAACCGCAATTTAAACATGTTCCACCCAAAGAATTTTTTTCTATTATGACAACTTTTTTGTTTTGTTTGACAAACTTAACGGCACAGTTATACCCTGCGGGACCTGCCCCTATTACCGCAACATCATAATTCATTTTATCTCCTTAAAATTATTTTAACAATTTCATTTTTTGAGAACAGCCTCATCGGCGGCCCCCACCATCTGGTACCTGCAGTAACATAAATATAAGAATCCTTTTCATTGTAATGCTGTTTATATAATCCCCAAAAATATTTATACATAAAATATTCTATTATATCAAAAGGCGGAATCTGCCCCGCATGCGTATGCCCGGACAATTGTAAAAGCACGGGATATTTTTTATATATTTCTCCAAAAACCTGCGGTTGATGGGACAGAAATATTACGGGCTTAGAAAAATCTATTCCCTGCATGGCTTTTCCAATATCTGCCTTTTTGTAATTAAAATATTGCGAAGTTTTTATGTCGGTAATACCTGCAAAATAAAATTTGTTATCGATTAAAATATTTTCGTTATCAAGAAGTTTCCAATTTAATTTATCACAAACAAATTCATACTGTCGAACACCGGTATAATATTCATGATTACCATTGATAGCAACTATACCATATTTAGCCTTTAAATCGGCAAGGCCGTATTCTTTGTAAGTCTTTACAATATTAATATCTGCTAAATCTCCGGTAAAAGCAATAACATCCGGGTTTAAAGAATTAACCGTATTTACAATTTTCTTAATATCATCATATTTTGTTGAAACATCTATATGAATATCGGAAAGCTGAACAATTGTAAATTTATCTACCGGAAGATTGGGAACTTTTATTTCAATTTCTTTTAATACCGGTAACCCACAAGTATTAATAACGGAATATATTGAAGAAACAACAATTAAAACTATAGTTATTAAAGTAGTATTGAATATAAATTTTTGGGAGTGATTAAATATAAATAAAATATGGGATAACAACAGATATGCTATTGATATAGAAAATATTCCCAGCCAAATATAGCCTGCTTTGGATAAAAATTTTACAAATTCAGATGAGGAATTTTCTCTGGCGAACTTTAAAGACCAAAAACTGAAAATTGCTGTTGCAATATATAAAACAAAAAAAATATAAAATGCTAAACCATGAATATTTAAGTCTCTTGCAATTCTAAATATAATATAAACATTGCCTATAAAATAAACTGCAAAAAATATTAAAAAAAACATAACTATTAATCCTTTTTGTTCAGAATACATTTCCTTGCCTGCAAAATAAATTCCGTTGCCGTAGGACATAAATAGTCCGGGTATGTCCACGGAAGTTTAGTAAAGCCCTCTTTTCTGTAAATAGTGGTTACTTCGGCATAAATTCCTTTGGACAAATATACTCTGTGGCTAAAATCTTTTGTTGATGCAAGTATTACATTGGCGGGGGTAATGTAGCCCGGATCTATATTAACTGTTCGGTCTTTTCCGTTTGCGTAAGAATCTTCTATATTATTTGTTTCCACTTTTATTTCTGCAAGAAGTTCCGGAGATAACAGAGATTCGAAAGATATCCATTGCCTTTTGAGATTTTCTCCCATTTCTTTGTTATAATATTTCGTAAAAGAAAAATCTATAATAGGACTAAAAATATCTATTTTGTTACTAAATTTTTTTTCTAGAAGTGTATAAATTTCCCGTATATTAAAACCTTCGTTAAATATAAGACCGAAAAAAAATTTAACTTTCTGAGGTTCACTTATCTTTCCCATGATTACCCTTTAACTTTTGAGTTTTCGATTTTCTTATCTTTTAAATTTACCGGAAGCAAATTTTATTGCTTCTATCATTGATGATGGATCGGCAATATTTTTGCCGGCAATATCAAATGCCGTACCATGTCCCGGTGATGTTCTAACAAACGGAAGACCTACCGTAACATTAACTATTTTTTGTGAATTTAAAATTTTTAATGATAACATCACTTGGTCATGATACATTGCAACTATCAAATCATATTTATCTTTCAAATATTTTGCCCAAGCAACATCAACAGGATAAAGCCCGCAAATATCGTATTTTTTATTTTTTAGTTTCTTTACGGCAGGAATAATAATAGTTTTTTCCTCGTTTCCCAAAATACCATTATCTCCGGCATGTGGGTTCAAAGATGCCATTATTATTTTAGGAGACCTTTTGATACGCGTTTTTATAAAATCTGCTGAAAGCTGTGTGGTGGTAACAATATCCTGTGTTTTTAAATTTTTGGAAATTTTTGATATCGGCAAATGGCGCGTTACCATTACCGAATTTATATCGTTGCATACCATCATCATACAATATTTCTTTGTTTTTGTAAGGTCTGCCAAAAATTCCGTATGACCGGAAAATTTTAAGCCTGCATATTTGAAAGATTCTTTTGATACCGGAGCAGTAACCATTGCATTTACGCTTTTAGCTGTACACATTTTAACGGCCTTTTTTATAGCATCACAAGCAATAAGGCCTGAAATTTTAGAAGGTTTACCTAAGCTAAACTTTTTACCGTAACATGAGGAAAACACAAATTCTGCTTTTTTAGAACAAGTATATTTATCAATATTAAAATATTGTTCGATAACTTTTTTGTCCCCGATAACAACAGGGCTGCAAACCCTTTGAACTGTCAAAGAATTTACAGCCTTAAAAACTATCTCCGGACCTATTCCGGCCGGGTCGCCTAATGTTATTGCAATTTTAGGTTTTGTCATATTCGATTAATTGTTAATTTTTATGCTGGCTTTTGATTTTAATTTTGCAACCCCTTTGTCATATTGTTTTTTTGCATTTTGTCTGTATAAAACTTCCGCTAAGTCGTTCTTTACTTCATCATAAGAAAATACCGTACTTGCTCTGCTTTCTTTTACTCTTAAGAAGTGATATCCGGATTTTGTTTTTATAGGTTCTTTGGTATACTGTCCTACAACCATTGTAAAAGCCTTTTCTTCAAGAGCTTTGTCAAGATCCCCTTTTACAACAAAACCCATATCGCCTTTTCTCTGTCTTAAAATAGCATCATCCGAATATTTTTCCGCCAAATCTTCAAATCTTGAACCGGCAGCAAGCTCTTTTTTTACTTCGCTGATTTTTTTCTGTGCTTCAGCTTTTTCTGCCTGTGTAGCATTTTTGTCGCATCTGATATAAATCTGGCAAAGTCTTACCTGTTCGGAAGACATCCTTTTTAATAATTTTGCTACGGCATCAATCGTTTCTTCCTCTTCTTCCGGAAGGCCAAGATTTTTTCCTTTCATTTTTGCATAAACATTATCATAAAAAACTTTTATATCTTTCTCTGTAGGAACTTTGATATTGTTTTTCATTTCTCTTTCAATAAGTTTTTGGACCATCATCTGCTCTTCGATTCTCTTTTCAAAGTCAACTTGAGAAAGACCCTCTTTTTCGAGTTCGTTTTTAAAAGAAGCATCATCGGGGAATTTCTTCATTACTTGCTTTATTGCTTCATCAAGTTCTCTTTTGGGAACTTTAATTTTCTGTTTTTTAGCTTCCTGAGTTAAAACCATCTGTTCTATTTTCTGTTCCAACAGCTGACTTCTTAATTTTTTTAAATTGGCATCGGATTGCTCGGCCAAAGGTGTCATAAGTTTGTACTGCTGAACCATGGGTTCGATAAGTTTTTCAAATTCGGAACTCATTAAAGGTTCCCCGTTAACAATCGCCAACGTTTTATCTACAACCTGATCACAAAATGCTGTTGAACATATGCATGCCGTAACAATTAAAGATAATAAAAATTTTTTCACTTCTACTGCCTCCTATTTGTTAATCGTTTTATTAGTTTGCGAAATCTTCCAATTCTGTTTCGCCCTGCGTAATATTTATACCATCGTCAAAACCTGCATCTCTTATGTTGTCTAATTTGGAATAATCCACATTAACATTTAATTTCTTTTTCATATCATCAAACCATTTATCAAATTTTGTTTTTTCTATTATGGACTTAATCTCGGCTTTTGCAACATCTTCCGGTATAGGCTGTAATTTTTCTTCGGAAATTTTAGTTATTATATGTAATCCAAAAGGAGTTTCAACTATTTCGGAAATTTCTCCGTCTTTTAAATTAAATACAACATCTTCAAATTCTTTTACAAGTTCACCTTTCCTAAAAGGACCTATCTGTCCGCCTCTCTGTGCGGAAACTTTATCGTTGGACATCTCTTTTGCAACTTTATCAAAAGGCTCACCTTTTTTTATTCTGTCGTAAGCAATATCGGCCTCTTCTTTTGTGGAAACAAGAATATGTTTTGCAATAACCGCAGTAGGATGTGTAAAATCTTCCTTATGCAATTCGTAATATTTATCTATTTCTTTATCACTTGCAGATATTAAGTTTTCTTTAACCTCTTTAATATACATTTCTATCAAGAGGCCTTCTTCATAATCTTTCAACTGCTTTTTTTGCTCATCTTTAAAATTCTTTAAATCAGTTTTAAACTCTTCTCTCTTGTTTATTCCGGCCTGTTTTGCAGATTCTAAAATTAATTTTTCTCTAACAAGCAAATCTACAAACTGTTTTTTACCGGGATCGGTATTGATATATGCCTGATATGCCGGAGGCGCTGCCATAATTCTGTCAGAAACTTCCTCTACGGTAATACTTTCGTTGCCGACTTTTGCAACAACATCTTTCTTTTCTTTACAGCTTGCAAGTATCACTAACCCGCATACCAGCAAAATTGATAATTTAAAATACTTCATAAACTCCCCTTTGTTATTACATAAATAATGTGAATATTATACAAAAATATTTTTAACTCTTCAACTTTAAAACGCTTCCATTAATGTAAAATATATCCCATTAGATTCGTTAGATGCAGCATAATCCAGCCTAAAATTCATTCTGGGAGAATCTTTTATTTTTATTCTTATTCCTGCACCTGAGGCTGTTTTAATTTTAAGCAAATCTATATCTTCCATATTGCTATAAACATTCCCGACTCCGCTGAAAAAAGCCAGCCAAATGACATTTGTAACTTTTATTTTCAGTTCAGGCTGCAACGCAAGCAGAATATTATCCTTGTACCTATCGGAACAAAATCCTCTCAACAAGTTTGCACCACCCAATGCGGGCATTATTTGTATGGGCGATACACCATTAATAAATTCTCCAAACAACTGATAAGAAAATAAAAATTTTTTCTTATAAATATAAAAATAATTCCTAAAATCAAAATTTGTCTTCGAGTAATTGTATTTACTGCCGAATCTGTTATTGTACAATAAATACTCTGCTTTTATTAAGACTCCATTAGTAGGGTAAATGTTACTGTTTCTTGTATCAAGTTTAGCTTTAAATCCAAAACCGGAAATAACACCGTTAGTTTTGATATACTGTAAAACGCCATCGCTTTCCGTATCCTGTATGGTTAGATCTTCGCAGTCATATTGTACACCAAACATTAAATTTTTTATTATTTGTCTGGATAAAGCTATGCCGAATCCGTGTTTCCTGTTTAGAAATGTTTCTTCGTCATCTTTTGAGGTTTTGTTGCCTATGCCATAAAAATTTTTGGGGAAACTTGAGTATATAAGTTTCCCTTCCAACAAATAATTTTGATTATCGAAATATATTGCAGGCACAGCCCCGACAACAAACTGGTTTTTAAGTGTACCCATAGCAAACATATTTATCGATGAAAAAAACTTGTGATCAGTTTCTTTAAAATGCAGCATATCTACAAACGATATCCCCACACTGGTATCGGGGGTATAGAAAGGAAAGAGAAAAAAAACATTGTTCGTTTGTGCGAACGGTACACTACAAAATAATATTAAAAACAGTAATATCAGTACAAATTTTTTCATAGCATTTATATCGGTTTCACAAATGCATAATCTGGTTGTTATCTTTAATTGTGAATTTTAAATTGTAAGTTATAAATTGCAATTCCGGTGGCTATTGCCGCATTAAGAGATTCGGCTTTACCGGTCATTTCTATCTTTATTTTTTTATCGGCAATCTTCAATATATCTTCACTTATTCCTTTTGCTTCATTACCTACAATAATTGCAACAGAATTTATATCGAGCTTTAAATTTTGTAAATTTTTGCTTCCATCCAAAGCCAATGCACAGGTTTCTATATTCCTTTTTTTAAAAGTTTTTATTAAAGAAACTAAATCGCATTCTTGAAATACAGGAATATTAAATATTGTGCCCATCGTTGAGCGGACAACTTTTTCGCTATAGATATCTGCAGAATTTTTTGAAAAAAATATTCCCTTACAGGAAAAGGCTTCTGCCGTTCTTATAATAGTACCGACATTACCCGGGTCCTGCAAGTTGTCGCAAACAATGAAAATTCCTTTTTGTTTAAGAATTTTATCCATATCGTATATCTTTTTTTCGACAACGGCCAAAATTCCCTGTGGAGTTTCTGTCCTTGATATTTTATTGAAAAGAGTTTCTGAAACAGTATATGTTGTTATTTGCTGCCGGTCTGCCGACCGCAAAAAATTCCTGCCTTCTGCCGTTATAATGTAGTTTATTTTCCAACTGTTAGGAATTTCTGCAATTTGTTTGTACCCTTCAACTATAAAAAGGTTCTGTTCGTCCCTAACTTTTTTTTGGCACAAAGCAATAACCTGTTTTATTATATCATTTTGCCGGCTTGTAATAATTGTGTTATTCATAGATATATAGTTTATAATTTATGGTGATAATTTGCAAGGTATATAATTCATTTTGCGATTTTTTAAAATATATTGTACAATATACGAGTTATGAACAGAAATGAATTTAAAAATCTGCTTAATAAAAGGGTTTTAATTCTTGATGGTGCTACAGGAACGGAACTGCAGAAATATAATTTTCTCGATGGTGTTTCTACTCCTGAAGAATTAAATATAAAATTCCCGGAAAGAATAGAAAAAATATATTCTTCATATATAGATGCGGGATCAGATATTATCCTTGCCAATACTTTCGGTGCAAACAAATTAAAACTTGCACAACACAATCTTGATACCAAAATAGAAGACATTATTCATGCGGGTGTTAATATAGCAAAAAAGCAAGCCCTTAGAACAAAAGCTTTTGTTGCCGGAGATATTTCGTCACTCGGCGGATATCTGTACCCTTTAGGAAATATTTCTTTTGAAACAGCATACGAAACTTTTAAACAACAGGCTCAAACACTTATAGATGCTAAGGTTGATTTGATTATTATTGAGACTATGACAGAAATAAAAGAGCTTAAAGCTGCAGTTCTTGCCGTAAAAGATGTATGTGCAGACATTCCTGTTATAACACAGATGACTTTTACCGGTGAAGGGATTTCCGTTACGGGAACAGATGTGTTAAGCTTTATTGCTATGGCAGAAAGCCTTGATGTTGACGGAATCGGAATGAATTGTTCCGTAGGACCTAAAGATTTGTTAACTCTTGCAAAGTTTATGTCCCAAAATACCAACCTGCCTATATCCTTTAAACCGAATGCCGGCATGCCGCAATTTATTAACAGAAAAACAGTTTTCCCCGGAACACCGGAAGAATTTTTAAGTTATTCTTTACAAGCATACTCTTGTGGTGTAAACATGTTGGGCGGTTGTTGCGGAAC
>JAEEGL016594603.1_pt1 | contig 14443 bp, 14 predicted proteins | sample 9134231 | NCBI WGS metagenome assembly JAEEGL01 (sample SAMN16246548, study PRJNA631951) | gut metagenome | biome: gut microbiome; feature: rumen; material: fiber-attached | host: Bos | place: Iran: Karaj | collected 2018-10
CAAAAGAAATTATATTTAAAGATTATGGATGTTATGGAAAATAATATCGATAATCATGAATATGATAATCTATTAATGAAGCTTGCAAGAGGGAATAGTGATCCTATGCCACTACTTACAGCTTTAGTTTCTATGGTAGATGAGAATAAGAAAAGAGAATATCCTGAAATTTATGTTCAATCTCCAAAGGAAAACAAAAAGGATAATAACAAGAATAAGAAGGATAAGAATAAAAAGAAAGATTCCAATAAAACATTCTCTATTATTGAATGTAATATTGGTAAAAATGATGGGGTAAGACCGAATCAATTAGTTGTATTCTTCCATGATGAATTTAAGGTTCATCGTGAGCATTTTGGAAAAATTATCATAGAAGATAAAAAATGCTATATCGAAGTACATAGTGAAGCCTTAAGATTCTTTAAGATGACTAAGGATAAGAAATTTAATGGGAAAAAGCTATCCATTAAAGTAGTAGATAGCTTACCTAGATAGGAGTATTTATGCGTATTGTAGCTGGTAAATTAAGACATAGAATTATTGATATGACAAATCTTGATACTACAAGAGAAACCCAAGACAAAGTACGTGGTGCAATCTATAATATGATAGGACCATACTTTGATGGTGGTAATTGCTTAGATTTATTTGCTGGCTCAGGCGCAATGGGAATTGAGGCATATTCTAGAGGAGTAGCTAAATTCACCTTAAATGATATAAATAAGAGTGCCTTAGAGGTTTGCAAAAGAAATTGTAAATCCTTAGGTATTATAAATGATGTAACATTTACAAATATGGATTATAATTTATTTTGTGAAACTATAAATCAAAAATATTCCTTAATCATATTAGACCCACCCTATAAAATGGATGATATCAAAGGAATCTTAGATAAAGTATATCCTTTACTTACTGAAGATGGTATCATAGTCTTTGAGATGGGAATAGATTCCATATATCCAAAAGAATTCCATGACATGGAATTATGGAAGAATAAGGAATATGGAATTAAAAGAGTTGTAGTCTATAGGAGGTAGCTATGGGTATAAAAGAAGATTATTTAGACTTAAGAAAAGTCTTCTTAAAATTTAAAAGAGAATCTCATTTTGAAACATATACTAGTGCGGATTTATTTTATGTATTTGATTCTGATGGTAAAACTGCTCTTTTAACCTTCATAGATCAATTCTTTGGAGATGGAGTAGGAATACAGTGCTTTAACAATAAAGATGGAATCAACTATGTTCATGATGTCTTATCTAGTCAAGATGAATATTCTGTAACTGTTGGAGATTGTGATTCTATTGTTGCAGTATTTAAACCAAAGGATGCATTAACTTTGGAAGATATTAGCTTCTTGAAAAAGATGAATCAAAGAAGAACCAAAGAAAATAATTTAATTATTTATCGTTTCAAAAAGGGATATAAATATAAGATTGCTTCAAATAGTGATATAAAAACTATTTCTATTTATGGAGTATTCTTAGATTCCTTAATCGATAATGAAGAAGCGGATATCCTAGAAGCATTTAATCAGGATAATTGTGTAGTAGTATCCTTAAATTATGAAAAAAGGGAGTATTCTTGTCTATATAGACCACTTCCCTATTTAGAGATAGCTCCAAAAAAACAACCAATGAATCAGCAATTCATTGATGAATATAAGGATCATACCTATACCAATGAGGATTGTTATTTATTTACATCCTACCTACCAGTATCCGTTAAGGATAGTGGTATAAGACCATTACTCCTATATTTTTATTATAATAAGAGTGGAAATATGGAATTAAAATATATAATTTCAAATCCAAAGGATTATAAAAATATCATCTATGGTATTTTAGATGAGGTATTTACAAAAGATGGTCTACCAACAAAAATGATTATTAATAATAGAGATTTATATGCTATTTTAAGTAAAACATTAGATGGATTATCTATTGAAAATTCATTTGAAAGAGATAATCTAAAGGCAGGAGAAGATGTATCTGGTGTAATTTCATCTATGTATCAAAAAACACAAGATACAGAGATGGAGGAATCTGAAATTATTTCCATGTTTAATTTTCTAATTCAAGCTGTAGGCACTCTAGATCAAGAGGAGTTTATAGACACTGAAGATTCTAATGATTTATTTGTTTCCTAAGGAGAAGAAAAATGATTATTAAAAAATTTAATTTAGGTTGGACATTTAAAAAAGATAATATAGAACAAATAGTAGATTTACCACATGATGCAATGATGCACGAAAAAAGAAGTAAGGATGGCTTATGTGGTGTTGGTGGAGCATATTTTAATGGAGGCTTTTATACATATACAAAAAGCTTTATGGTACCAGAGGAATTTAAGAATAATACATTATTTTTACACGTCCTAGGTGCATATAGAAATTCAGTTGTATATTTAAATGATAAAGAATTAGCAAGCCATAAATATGGTTATACCGACTATATGGTTGAACTAACCAAGGATATTAAGTTTGGTTCTACTAATATTATTAAAATTACTGTAGATAATAGCGAAGTACCTAATTCTAGATGGTATAGTGGTGCAGGCTTATATAGAGGAGTAGAATTAATTATTGGTGGATTAGATCATTTCATCTTAAATGAATTAAGATTAAATACTGTATCTATAAATCCAGTTACTCTAGAATATAAGCTACCATATACAGGTACTAAGGAATATAAGCTATTACTTGAGGGATTTGATGGTAAAAGATTAATTTCTAAGGCAGAAGGAAAGGAAGGCTCTATTAAGCTTGATGTAGAGCTATGGGATACAGAAAATCCTAAATTATATGATATTAAATTATCTTTAATTGATGGAGTAGATATAATTGATACCTACCAAATGAAATATGGCTTTAGAACTATAGAATATACAACTAAGGGATTTTATTTAAATGGAGTTAAAACTATATTAAAGGGTGCATGCTTGCACCATGATAATGGTATTTTAGGTGCTGTATCTATATATGATGCAGAACTTAAAAGATTAAAGGTATTAAAGGAGGCTGGCTTTAACGCAATAAGAAGTGCACATAATCCAGCATCTCCTCAATTACTTAATGCGTGTGATGCATTAGGTATTTTAGTTATGGATGAGCTTGTTGATATGTGGCTATACCATAAAACAGAATTTGATTACGCAACAGATTTTAAGGATAACTACATGCTAGACTTAAAATCTATGATGGATAAGGATTATAATCATCCATCAGTAATTATGTATTCTTTGGGTAATGAGCTTGCATCTCCTACTATATTAGATAAAAAGGGCTTTGAAATATTAAAGGAATTATGTGGATATATTAAAACTAATGATTATAGACCATCTACTATGGGTATTAATTTTACAAACCTAGAAAGAAAGGAATTAAATGCTCATAAGGCAAAGTATAAGATGATGGAGGTCTATACCAATAGTGATGAAATTGTAGATATCTATAATGATTTAATCGTTGAATTTGGTCGTGGTATGGCTGAAATATCTATTGCCAAGGATTCTGAGGATGTAAGTGTAGAAACATTTAAAATCTTAGATTTAGCTGGCTATAATTATGCATATAAAAGATATGAGCTAGATTCTAAGATTCATCCAGAAAGAATTATTGTAGGTACAGAAACGATGTGCCAAGACATTTATAATAATTATGAAAGAATGAAGAAGTATCCAGCGGTAGTTGGAGATTTCATTTGGACTGGAATTGATTATTTAGGTGAGGTTGGAATTGGTGGATATTTTGATTATGACCATCATTTCTGTAAGCCATACCCTTGGATTTTGGCTAATGGTGGCGCATTCGACTTACTTGGCAATCCTACTGGTGAGGCATTCTTAGCTGGAATTACCTATGGTAAATATAAAGTAAAGATTGCAACATACCTAGAGGATAAGGAAGAAACAAAATCCGCATGGCGTTGGACAAATTCAAGAGAAACCTTTACCTATGGTAAGGATTCTATAGGTAAGATAATGGTTGCCGAGGTTTATTCAATTTACCCATATGTAGAATTATTCTTAAATGGTAAATCCTTAGGTAGAAAGGAAGTAAAAGAAGGCTTTGTTACATTTAGCTTCAAGTATGAAGAGGGTACACTTAAGGCTATTGGATCTTATTCTGATGATAGAAGAGAGGTTGCGCTTCTTACTACTGCAAAAGAATCCTTCTTAACCCTAAGAAAGGATTATGAAGGTAATGAATTATGCTACCTTTATGTAGAATATAAGGATAATAATGGAGTAGTAGATACATTAAGAGGCGATTTACTTAATGCTAAAGTAACTGGAGGCACACTACTAGGCTTTGGTTCTGCAAACCCAGTGACAGAGGATTCTTATGTAGCAGGGTCTTGCCACGCATTCTTAGGTAGAGCTATGCTTGCAGTTAAAAAGAGTAGTGATAAAACTATTATTACTGTTAGTGACAGCAAAGAGACTAAAACAATTATTTTATAATATGAGGAGACATTTGTCTCCTTTTTATTATGGCTTTTATGTTTATAATTTGTAAACTAGCGATTGTTTATAAAATATATTAGTTATTTCAGTTGTTCTATTTTTTCGAACAACTTGAAATTAAATTATATTAGGGAGAGTTTAAAATGAAAAAAAGATTTTTATTAATTGCACTTACTTAATTGTTCTAAAACTAATGTTAGTGAACATATTAAGCATATTCTAGACGAAGGTGAATTAGAAGAAAATTCAACTGTTCGGATTTTCCGAACACTTGCTAATAATGGCAAATGTTACGAAGTTAAGTATTATAATTTAGATATGATAATAGCCAAAAAAACAATTGAAGATAAGAATAAATATAATTATGTTAGAAAAAATATAATAACAAACTCTATAAAAAAGATTCCCAATATATAGTAATATGGTAAGTAAGTGTTTTAATCCAAAAACTATTTCTTGTATTTCCCAAAGGGAAATGATAAAATATATGAGTATATAAATTGTTGATGAAGCAAGTATATGAATTTCTATTTCTTAAGCGAGGATAGATGGTGAAAGTATCCGAAATAGTATCATATAAGGCACTTCTGAGATCTTCTAACCAAAGACGTTGCAGGCGTTAACTGAAATGAGAGCGTAAGCTGAAGTAAGGTGGCACCACGAATATTTCGTCCTTATTCTATATTTTTTATTATGGAATAAGGACTTTTTTATTTAGGAGTTATATGATTACAAAGCTAAAAGAAAAAAGATTAGGTAATATTTACCTAAGAGAAATTGAAGAGGCAGATTACTTAGATTACTTCTTAATTGGTAAAGATTTAGAAACAGTGAAATATTTAAACTGGGGTCCATTTATAAAGCCAGCTGAGGCTTTATATACCATTAAAGAAATCTTTAATAATAGACCTATTAATGATGATTTACCAAAGGGTTATGCAATAACTATGGATAATCACATGATTGGTATGATTGATTATCATTCAGAGAATTTAAAAGAGAATTCTATTGAAATTGGTTATTTCTTAAAAAGAGAATACTGGGGTAAAGGTATTATGAGAAAATGCGTATCCTATATGGTAGATTTAGCATTTTCCATAGGATTTTCTAAAGTATATCTTGGAAGTATTATTGACAATTTAAGAAGTATTCATTTAATTGAATCCATTGGATTCCATTATGAATATGAGAGAGTAGAGGATATAGGTGATGGGAAATTACACCTAGCTCGCTACTATGCAAAATATAATTACGAGGAGTGATAGTATGATTACTAAGCCAAAGGGCACATACGATGTCTTACCACTTGAGGTAAGGGAGTGGCAAAAGCTTGAAGAGACAATTCGTAAGATTTGTAAGCTTTATAACTATAAGGAAATTAGAACTCCTATTTTTGAGTCTAGTGAAGTATTCCATAGAGATCAAAATGATACTTCCGATATGGTTACAAAGGAAACCTATGATTTCAAGGATAGAAGTGATAGAGGAATTACTCTAAGACCTGAGGGCACTGCAGGTGTTGCGAGAGCTTTTGTTGAAAATAAGCTTTATGTAGATAATCCTGTAACTAAGCTTTTCTATATGGGACCAATGTTCCGCTATGAGCGTCCACAAAAGGGAAGAAATAGACAGTTCAATCAATTTGGTGTAGAAGCACTAGGTAGTGATTCGACATATATTGATGCAGAGGTTATCGCACTTGGTGCATCCTTAATCCGAGCACTAGGATTAAAGGATATCACTGTAAAGATTAATTCTTTAGGTGATGAGGAATCTAGAAGCAAGTATAAGGATGTATTAGTAGAGCATTTTGGTAAATATAAGGATTGCCTATGCGAAGATTGTAAAAATCGTCTTATAAAGAATCCTTTAAGAATTCTAGATTGTAAGGTAGACAAGGATCAAGAATTCTTTAAAACTGCACCAAAGATAAATGAATATTTAAATCTAGAATCTAAAACACGCTTTAATAAGGTATTAGAAGCATTAGATTCTATGGATTTAAAATATGTTATTGATGATAATCTAGTAAGAGGTCTTGATTATTACTGTCATACAGTATTTGAGCTTGAGGTTAATGTGGCTGAATTTGGAGCTCAAAATGTAATTGGTGCAGGTGGAAGATATAATAAGTTAATTAGCGATTTAGGTGGACCATTAACTCCAGGCGTTGGTATGGCATTTGGTATGGAAAGATTACTACTTGCAACATCCTTTAGCGGAAAGAATTTAGCTAAGGAAGAATATATTCATGCATATTTTATTGCTTTAGGTGAAAAAGCACAGGCTGAGGCAGTAAAGGTTATGAATGCATGTAGAATTGGTGGCTTATCTTGTGAGATGGATTATTTAAACGGATCTTTAAAGAGCCAGTTTAAAAAGGCAGATAAGAATAATGCTAGATTCACTATTATATTTGGTGAAAATGAATTAGCTGAAATGAAATGTAATATTAAGGATAATCAAACAGATGAACAAGAAACAATATCCTTACTTGAGGTATATACATATATTTTAACAAAGCTAAATAAGGCTAGTGCTTGTAGCACTTGTCCTTCAAAGAATTAGAAAAAGAGGAAGTAAAAAAATGAAAAGAGTTATGTTAAAAGACATTAAGCTTGGCGAAGTTAACCATGTAGCTGGCTTTGTTGAGTCTATCCGTAATAAGAAGGCTATGTGCTTTATCGTATTACGTGATGTATCTGGTAAGCTTCAGCTTACAATTGAAAAGGCAAACCATCCAGAGATGGAAGAGACTTTAGCTAAGATTACAGTAGATTCTGTAATTGAGGCTGAGGGTAAGATTTTAGCATCTGAATATGTAAAGCTAAATGGTATGGAAATGTATCCAGATACTATTACAATTGATAGTATTGCTGAACCATCTCCAATTGTAGCTCCTAAGGGACAGGAGACTAATATTGACTTAAGATTAGACTATAGATGGATTGACCTAAGAACAGATAAGAATACATTAATGTTTAAGTGCCAAAGCTGTTTTATTGCTAGATGTAGAGAATTCTTAGTTCAAAGAGATTTCATCGAAATCCATTCACCAAAGCTAATTGGTGCAGAATCAGAGTCTGGTGCTGGTGTATTTAAGGTAGATTATTTCGATAGAAATGCATACTTAGCTCAGTCACCACAGTTTTATAAGCAGATGGCTATGGCATCTGGATTCGAAAGAATCTTTGAGTGCGGCCCAGTATTTAGAGCTGAAAAGTTTGCATCCCGTAAGCATGCAACTGAATTCACAGGCTTTGACCTAGAATTTTCATATATTGAATCCTTCCATGATGTTATGCATGTAGAAGAAGAAATGCTTACATATGCCCTTGAAGGTGTAAAGGAAAAATATGGAGATGAGGTAAAGCGTGTATTCGATATTGATATCGTTGTACCAACACTACCTTTCCCAGTAATGGATTTACATGATGTATATGATGAGCTTGAGGCTCGTTATGGATATAAGGTTCCTGAAGAAGAAAAGGGTGACTTAACTACAGAAGGTGAAAGATTAGTTCAGAGGCTATCACTAGATAAGTTTGGTCATGAATTCTTATTCATTACAGGATATTCTAAAGAATGTAGAGCATTCTATCATATGAGAGATGAAAAGGGTGTACCTTGTGGATATGACCTTATTTGGAAGGGCTGTGAAATCACAACTGGTGCACAAAGAGAGCATAGATATGATATCTTAAAGGCTCAGGCAGAAGAAAAGGGATTACATGATGATGTAGCCTTCTATTTAGACTTCTTCAAGTATGGTTGCCCACCTCATGGTGGATTTGGTATTGGTGTAGACCGTATTACCATGATCATGTTCAATCTAGGTATCAAGGATGCAATGTTCATCTTCCGTGGACCAGATCGTCTAAATCCATAATTAAAATTAAACAAAAACAAAAAAACAAAACCGGAGGAAATATTTATGAACTATATTAGTTGGGATCAGTATTTTATGGGAGTTGCATTACTTTCTGCAAAAAGAAGTAAGGACCCAAATACACAGGTTGGAGCTTGTTTAGTAAACGAAGATAAGAGAATTATTGGTATTGGATATAATGGATTTCCAAGAGGCTGTAGTGACGAGGAATTCCCTTGGGGAAAGGGAGATAATAATCCATTAAATACAAAATACCCTTATGTTGTACATGCAGAGGCTAATGCGATATTAAACTCTAACGCAAACCTAAAGGGCTCTACCTTATACGTTTCTTTATTCCCATGTAATGAGTGTGCAAAGCTTATTATTCAATCAGGTGTAAAAAAGATTATTTATATGTCTGATAAATATAGTGGCACTCCAATGAATTTAGCTTCAAAGAAGATGCTAGATTCTGCAGGCGTAATTTATGAAACTATGCCTGAGATTGAGGTGTTTGTGAAATAATGGAAACCCTTAAATTTTATATAAAAAAATTTTGGGTTTTATTTCCTATTTTTATCCTATCCTTATTCCTATTCACTATTGGTATTATAAGAACGAATCGTGGAATTATATTAAAAGGGGATACGGTAGAATTTACTTCCGTTGTCGATATAAATACAGAAAATGAGCAGAAAGGCTCATTTTCTACTATTTATGTATATTCTGTTGATAAATCAACCATACTTCAAAATTGGATTGTAGAAGGCGTTAAGGATGCTGAATCCTATCTAATGGGTGAATCTACGACTCATATCAATGATTTTGAATCTTACCAAGCAGGAAAGATTCAATATAATTCATCTATTGGGAATGCCCTTGTTTTAGCCTATAGTGAAGCAAGTAAAGAAGATCCAAATATTCATTTAGAATATAAATTTGTGGGCTATGATGTAACCTATTATGGACCTAAATCAAGCTTTAAAATTGGCGATAGAATTATTGGAATATATTCTAAGGAATATGGTTCTTTAGTTAAAGTAACTGCCGATATTGAAGAATTCAATAAGGTCTTAAGAGAAATGGAAAGAAAAGATGGAGATTATTATTTAGTTAAAAGAAATAATAACGAAATTGAAATTCCATTTATTAAGGGTGTCAATAATTTTGAAGCCTATGGCATCAATGAATGGAGTGAAATACACTCAAATCCTACATTTAGTGTTGCATCCAATACTATAGGTGGCCCATCGGGTGGACTTTTACAGTCCTTATCCATTTATAACCAATTAGTTAGTGAGGATTTAACTCATGGACTTAAAATTGCAGGTACAGGTACTATATCTATATCTGGTAGTGTTGGTATGATTGGTGGAATAAAAGAAAAGATTCCTACAGCATTTGATGACCATGTCGATGTATTCTTTTGTGCTAAAGGAAACTATAAGGATGCAAAGGAAGCATATGATAGCTTACCAAATCATAATATGAAGCTCGTTGAAATTGAAACCTTCTACGATGCCTTAAATTATTTAAAGGAGGGCTATAAGAATGACTTCGGATGTTAAAAATAAAACCTATTCATCTGTCCAAGATGAAATAGAGGCATTAAATGTATCTAAGAAGAATAAGCTTATTGCCCTATTATTAGCTATATTTAGTGCACTTTTCATTGTTATTGGACCAATAACATTATTTGCAAATTTATTAATGTTTACTAATTTACAAGTAGCATTTTCCTTAGCTATTGCAGTACTTGTAATTGTATTTATGGGTATACTAGATGTAATATATCTACATTTAGTAACCAAAAGACAAATAGAAGGCCTATACCATGTATGGGTAGTTGATTTGTTATATATTACCATTGTAGTCTTTGCAGTATATTTTATACTTGCAAAGCTAGTATTCAAACTTATGTAGTTGGAGGTGATTATTTTGTTTATTACAGCTTTAGTATTTTTTCTTTTAGTCGTATTAGATCAGGGAGTAAAATTTCTAGCAAGCTATATTGACCCTAACAAACCTATTGAGCTAGGTAATTTTGTTAAATTTACCTACAAAGAAAACCCAGGTGCAGCCTTTGGACTTGCTAGTGAATATGGTTGGGTTTTAGTTGTAGTAAGTGCCATCGCAGCAATTATCTTAGGTGGTCTTGCCATCAAAAATGATTGGAAGCATGGTAAATTTAATGCAATAGGTGTTACTATGGCATTTGCTGGATGTGTTGGTAACTTAATTGATAGAATCATTATGCTAACACCTGAAAGAGGTGGCGTTATTGATATGATTTCCTTTGGCCCATGGAACTGGTTTGTAAGTTTATTTGGTCAAGGAGAAAATACATTTAATGTTGCGGATGTATTATTAATCTTTGGTTTAATAATGGTTATTATTGATTATTTATTCTTCTATGATAAGAGAGCGAGAAAATATGGATATCACAGTAAAAGAAGCAAATCACGAAAATCTTAGATTAGATAAGGTATTAGTTGATTTAATACCAGATAAAACGAGAACCTATATTTTAAAAATGATTGAAGAAGAAAAAATATTATGTAATGGTAAACCATTCAAACCAAGCCAAAAGGCAGTTTTAGGTGATGTAATCACCATTTTAGATATTGAACCAAAGCCTTTAGAGGTTAAGGCAGAAAACCTAAATTTAGATATCGTATATGAGGATAATGATGTAGCAATCGTAAATAAGCCAAAGGGAATGGTTGTTCACCCAGGAGCTGGGAATTATGAACAAACATTAGTTAATGGCTTATTATATGAGCTAGATGACTTATCTGAAATAAATGGTGTTATAAGACCAGGTATTGTTCATAGAATTGATAAGGATACAACTGGCTTATTAATGATTGCTAAAAATGATAAAGCAAGTCTATCCTTAACAGAACAGCTTAAAAATCATTCCTGTAAAAGAAGATATGTCGCATTAGTTTATGGAGAATTCTCTGAAAAGAAGGGAAGAATTAATGCACCTATTGCTAGAAGCAAAGAAGATAGAAAGAAAATGGCTGTAGATAAAAATGGTAAAGAAGCTATTACTAACTTTACTGTTTTAAGAAGATTTAAAGGCTATACATTAATTGAATGTGCCCTAGAAACAGGTAGAACTCATCAAATTAGAGTACATCTAGAATATATAGGTCATCCACTAGTTGGAGATCAAACCTATGGTAGAAGAAAGGTTATTGGAGACCAGGGCCAATTCTTACATGCGAAAACCATAGGATTTATTCACCCAACTACTGGTGAATGGATGGAATTTGATTCAGAGATTCCTTCCTACATGGAAGATTTTATGAATACATTAGAAGAAAAGAAGGATTAATATGGAAAGAGATAGGCTTTACAAAATCCATCAAATTACATTAGCTATTATTTATATTGCATTAATGGTATTTTTTGTTTGTAAATGCCTTGAAAATGGAGTGGATTCTACTGAATCTAGCCAAAGAGTAGCTGATGCAACTGCCAAAGTGATTAATGGGGTAGCTGGAAGTGGCACAGTAGATAGTCAAAGCGAATCCTTTCGCTCTTGGGTAAGAAAATTTATTGGCCACTATAGTTATTTTGTCCTATTGGGTAGTATTTCCACTTTATTCTATTTATCCTTTAGAAAAAAAGTAAAAGATTATCTTTTACTAACTATATCCTTTAGTGTAGGATTTATTTTTGCAGTTATTAGTGAATTCTTACTTGAGGGGAAAACTATAGGAAGGACAGGATCTTGGAGTGATGTTGGGATAGACTATTTAGGTTTTATTACTCTTTCTATAGTTATTGTATTCATTTATTATTTAATTAAATTTAAAAAGAGTAGAAAAAACTCATTATGAAGGTGCAAATTTGCACCTTTTATTTCGTATTTTTTCCTAAAAGTCACGAAAATATAACGAAAATAGTATACAATAACACATGTTATATATTTTATTTTAAATAAAATAATGTTATAATTTTTATTAGTATGAGAGGAGGCCCGTGAATATGCACGTTTTTTTCAAACGCAAATTATTAATTGTTTTATTAACATTTATATTACTTGTGCTTGCAGAAATGGCAGTATATTTAATTATATTTCAAGTTGCGTATGCACAAACCTTCTTACTTGAGATTGGAGTATATATCCTATTACTAATACCAGCAATCTTGGTAAAAAGTAATAAGATATCCATTTCTTATACAGCTACTATTTTAGGATTAACATTACTTTTATTTGCGATAAATATATCCTTAGATTATGCATCAAGAGATATATTCACCTTCGCCTACTTAAATCAAGTAGGAGAAGCAGTAATGGTATTTGATTTAGATTATGTCAATTGGTTAGCTGTATTAGTATTCTTAGGATTTGGCATATTATATACCTTAGGTATAGTTTCTATATATAAAGTTTTAGTTAAAGGTAATGATGAGGTAAATGTTAGATACCTACCTAGAGGTGCAATTATTTCTTTAGGTTTATTAACCTTAGCTTTAACTATTGAAAGTGCAAGCTTAAAAAGCGTCGTTAGTGAATATTCTTCTAATGAAATATTTGAAGATATGAGTGGATATCAAATCATTCAATATCTATCAAGATATTTAAAGAAAACTTCTATGAAGAAATATGGAGTATTAAATTATTCCATCGCAAGTGCCCAAGGCACCGTTCAAATTGAAAAGAAGTATGATGAAATTACTGAAGATAGTATACAAACTCCAGTTACAGATGAATATTTTGGTCTACTTAAGGATTATAATGTCATTGAAATAATGATTGAGTCAGGGGCAGAATATTTATTAAATGAAACACTAACTCCAAATTTATATAAGCTTGCAAGTGAAGGCATTTATTTTACAAATAATGCATCAAAGAATAAAACAAATGTATCTGAATTTATTGGTATTAATGGTTCTGCATTGTCGAATGTACAGTATTTTAGTGGTCAATTACCATATTCCGCTCCAAATATGCTAAAACAATATGGCTATGAAACCGCATATTTCCATAACAATTATGGTGATTTTTACAATCGTGATAATGAAATGGTAATATTAGGTTTTGATAGTATTAATTTTTCATTAGATATTAATGAAGAACGTCAGTGGTACAATAACTATAATGGTAATTATCCACTAGATAGTGAAACTATTGATGATATCTTAGAAGAGCTAGCTCCATCATGTTTGGATAGACCATATTATTCCTTCTGGACTACACTATCTATGCATGGCCCATATATAGGACAAGAAAACTGGCAAAAGTTTATTGATTTAGGCTATGTAGATAAGCTTCATCTAGCAGAAGAATTAGGTCTTTATGAAAATCCTTGCTTAGATGATCCAGAAAATGTGCAAGCACAAATTGAAATGATTATGTGTGAAACGATGGATTTGGATGTTGCGGTAGGTAAGCTTCTTAATCACCTAGAAGAAACAAATCAAATGGATAATACATTATTAGTATTATATGGAGATCATGATACATATTTCTCTATTGGTATTGATAGACCACTTAAGGAATATGTTTATAATTGTGAGGATGAAACATATCCAGATCAATATCAAACAATGCTATTTATGTATAATAAGAATCTTACAAAGAAATATAAGGAAATGAATGGAATCAAAAATAATGAAATTGCTTATTATAATGATTTCACATCTCCATATGTAATAATTCCAACAATGTTTGAATTATTAGGCGTAGATTATAATCCGGATTATTATACAGGAGTATCTATATTCCAAACACAAACCGAATTAGATAATGTATTCTATTCGAATGAATTATGTTCTTTATTTACAGATAAAATCTATACAATTGATGTATCTGAGGATTTTGCATGGTGTATGGATGATTTAGGTAAGGAATATTCTATATTATTCCAAAAGAAGATTACTCTATTATTAGAAAAAATAGATAGAATTGAAAACATGTATATGAATTCAACATTCAAAGAAAAACTAGAAGATGAAGTAAATGTAACGCCTCTCTAAAATTTGAGGTTGGTTGTAGGTTGGTAACAACCAATTGATTTAAAGATTTTTAAAAAAAGGAAATCAATCCCTTCCAAAATATGGTTGGTAGATTTCCTTTTTTCTTATGGC
>JAEEGL010547096.1_pt1 | contig 14442 bp, 17 predicted proteins | sample 9134231 | NCBI WGS metagenome assembly JAEEGL01 (sample SAMN16246548, study PRJNA631951) | gut metagenome | biome: gut microbiome; feature: rumen; material: fiber-attached | host: Bos | place: Iran: Karaj | collected 2018-10
AATACTACCCTGCCATGGTCACTGCGTTCACCTTCTCTTCCAGCAACGCGGCACTGCCTTCATCCATAAAACAGTGTGACGAAATGGGCGTGTCCCCCAGGGTTTATTCATTTTCACTGCCCCTCGGGGCTACCATAAATATGGACGGGAGCTGTATTTCCCTTGTGATCACAGCCGTCTTCTTTGCAAAGATATTTGACATTCCGGTAACGGGGAGCGTTCTTCTCTCCCTCTTTATCTCAATAATAGTCCTGTCTATTGGAAGTCCGGGAGTTCCCGGTGGAAACCTTGTGTGCATGGCGCTGCTGGTGCCCCAGATAGGGATCCCTGCAGAGTCCATAAGCCTTGTGATGGGCCTTTACCCTCTGGTGAGCATGATGCAGACCTGCGCAAATGTCACCGGTGATGCTGTGGTCACTACCATTGTTGCAAAACATGAAGGGCTTATGGATATAGAAAAATACGGAAAATGAACCACTAACCCCGTCCCATGAGACACTGGCCGATGGCTATACCACCGTCATTTGCAGGGATAAGGCTGTGGGTAAGTACGGAGATTCCCCGCCCGGTAAGTCCATCTTTTACAAGACGGAGGAATAAAAGATTCTGGAAACAGCCTCCACTCAAAGCTGCAGTCCTTATGCCGCTTTCTTCGCAGGCTTTATGAATATCGGATACGGTTAAAAGCGCGAAGGCATAGTGGAAAAAGAAAGCAAGCATCTCTCTGTCTTCTCCCGCCAAAACCTCATCAACAATGATCTTAATAAGAATATCCGTCTTTAGTAAGCTCTGTCCGTCATCCTGGCAGAGCTTTTCTGCTTTCTGTATTAAGCTTAATGGCAGCACTTCGCTGTTCCGGGCTTTTGAGCTTCTTTCATGTCTTTCAGCCCCAAACTGTAATAGCATGGCGGCCTCTCCTTCAAAGGAGGATTCCCTGCAAAACCTGAGGACTGCGGACACAGCGTCAAAGAGCCTCCCGGCACTGTAGGATGTAACGGAATTTACTCCCCTTTCCGCCATGCGGGATATAAGCTCTGCCTCCTCGCTGCTACAGAGCCCCAGCTTTTCGGCTGTCTCTGACCCGCTGTCCGGGTGTGAAAGCTTAAGCAGAGATACCGCGCATTTCCATCCCTCTTTTGCCGCGCTGTCTCCCCCTGCCTGTATGAAGGGCCTGATATGTGAAAGCCTCTCATAGCCCGAAAGATCTGCCCTCATTATCTCGCTTCCCCAGATACTTCCGTCTTCCCCGTATCCGGTGCCGTCAAAGGCCGCCCCGATCACAGGGCCCGAAAAGCCGTTTTCCGCCATACAGGATAAGATATGGGCATAGTGGTGCTGTACCTTGATGTGGTGAATCTTAAGCTCCGCCGCTGTTTCCTCCGCGATCTTCACTGAAGAATAGCCGGGGTGCATATCGGAGATAATGATCTCCGGCTTAAGCTCAAGGAGCTCCTCCATCCGCTCTATCCCCTTTCTAAGGGCAGTCCCCGACCTTATATCCGTCATATCTCCCACATAGGCTGAAGGATAGAGCTTATTGCCTTCCGCGATACAGAAAGTGTTCTTAAGCTCTCCCCCCACAGCAAGGACCGTCCCTTTATCCTGCATATCCTTAAAGGGGATCATAAGGGGCAGCGGCGCAAAGCCTCTGGATCTCCTTATCATATAGGGCTTATCCTCAAAGAAGTCCATTACCGAATCGTCTGCCCTGGTAAGTATCTCCCTGTTGTGTGAAAGTATGATATCGGAAAAAGGAGAAAGTATCTCAAAGGCCTCTTCGTCATTTATGCAGATGGGAGCACCGGACACATTTCCGCTGGTCATGACCAGTGCGTCCGGGATCTCTAACCCGTCCTGAAGATTAAACAGCAGAAGCTGTAGCGGCGCATAGGGCAGCATCACCCCAAGCTTCGGATTGTCCGGAGCCACTGCAGGGGAAACACCCAAAACATCTTTTTTATCAAGAAGGACTATGGGCCTCTGATAAGCCTTTAAGGCCTTTTCCTGCAGGGAACTTACTTCGCACGCCCTCTTAACGGTATCCATATCCTTCATCATAACCGCAAAGGGCTTTGTGGGCCTGTTCTTTCTCTGCCTCAGAAGATTAACCGCCTTATCGTCATAAGCGGAGCAGCATAGATGAAAGCCGCCTATACCCTTTACTGCGGCTATACCGCCCTCCGCGATCACCTTCCTCGCTTCGGAAATGGCCTCAAGACCGCTTATATCCCTGCCCATCACATAAACAGAAGGCCCGCAGTCATTGCAGCATACGCTCTGTAGATCAAACATCCTGGAATCCGGATCCTCATATTCCCTGCTGCATTCCGGGCAGAGAGGAAAGGCCCCCATGCTGCTCCTTTCCCTGTCATAGGGGAAGGACTTAAGGATCGTAAATCTTGGACCGCACTGGGTGCAGTTTATAAAGGGGTGGAGATATCTTCTGTTCCCCGGATCAAATAGTTCCTTTGCGCAGTCTTCGCAGATCCCGATATCCGGAGACATGAACTTTTCCCCGGAAACATGCTCGCTCTTTCTAATTTCAAAACCATGAGCCCCGGAAGCTTCAACATCCCCCGCACCGCCTTCTCCGGTCACTGAAGGGATGCACTCTTCACTGATCTCCGAACGGATGATCACCGCCCTCTCCGGCGGCGAGGATATCAGCGCATTATAAAACTCCCGCACCCCTTCTTCAGGGCCGGAAGCCATTATTTCCACCATGGAACCCTTATTCTTAACAAAGCCCACGATCCCCCGGGAGTCAGCCTCTCTCTTAACAAAGGGCCTGAAACCCACTCCCTGTACTATGCCGTATATCCTTATCACGCGGTGAGTGATCATAAACACCTCATAAGAATCTTATATTCATCAGAGTAAGCCCGTTTGGAGGCGCAGTGGGTCCGGCCTTCCTTCTGTCCAGGGCTTCAAGGATAAGAGGTATGTCCTCAGGCTCCCTCTTTCCCCTGCCGATCTCCACAAGGGTGCCGGTGATTATCCTTACCATGTTGTAAAGGAAACCGTAGCCCTTCACCGTAAAATGGATCTCATCCTCCTTTTCCTCAAGAGAAATATGGCTTATCTCCCTCACCGTTGTCTTTGCATCCGTGTGAACCGAGCAGAAGGACTTGAAATCGTGCTCTCCAAGGAGATAAGAAGCCCCAAGCCTCATCTTCTCCGGGTCAAGGTCAAAGGAAATGTCCCATGCAAATCTTATCCTTAAGGGATCCGGGATGTCGGTGCGGACTATCCTGTAAAGATAGGTCTTCTCCGTTTTTATATTCCTGAAATGAAAATCCGGAGGAACCTCCTTTGATGAAATGATCCTGATATCGGAAGGAAGAAAGGTATTTAAGGCGAAAGAAAACCTGTCATCGGGAATGGTTGAAAGAGTATCGAATACAGCGAGATTCCCCCTCGCATGGACGCCGGCATCCGTCCGGCTTGCACCCATAACTTCGATATCCTCACCTGTCAGGCTCTTTAACGCACGGTTGATATTCCCGGCTACGGTCTCAGCGTTTTCCGCTTCCTGCCAGCCGTGATAATCCGTCCCGTCGTATGCAGCCTTTATCAGTATCCTTCTCATTCCACTTACCCCGGTTTTAATAGCGCCACGGCATTAAAAAGCAAAGCCGTAACGGCTTAAGAGCATACCGGCTGCGATCACAAGCGCAAGATAGAAAAGCAGCACAGCATAAGCCGCAAAGTCCCTCTTTTTATAAACAAGGGGCTTCATCTTTGTCCTGCCTTCGCCGCCCCTGTAGCATCTTGCTTCCATGGCAAGAGCCAGGTCATTGGCCCTTCTGAAAGCAGAGACGAAAAGGGGTACCAGGATCGGCACCAGAGCCTTTGCCCGCTCTATCACATTGCCGCTGTCAAAATCCGCTCCCCTTGCTTCCTGGGCCTTCATGATCTTATCCGTTTCTTCCATGAGGATGGGAATGAACCTCAGGGCAATGGTCATCATCATTGCCACCTCATGAACCGGCACCCTGAAGATCTTTAAGGGAGACATAAGGGATTCCAGCCCGTCTGTCAGGTTATTGGGAGTGGTGGTAAGCGTCATCACCGATGAACCGATTATCAGATAGATGAGCCTTATGGCGGTAAAGGCCGCGATCTTTATGCCTTCATCCGTTATCCTAAATATCCAGAAACTGAACACTGTGATCCCGGGCGTCAGGAACATATTGAACACCACGGTTAAAAGCAGGATAAAAAAGATGCTCTTCATGCCCCTCAGCATGTAGCTGAAGGGAACCTTTGAAAGCAGCACAACGGAAATAAGGAACAGCGTGGCAAGTATCACTGCCGCAGCGCTCCTGAAAATGAAAAGCGATATGATGAACACAAAAGTGCCTATAAGCTTGGTCCTGGGATCCAGTTCATGAATTACGGACTTCGTATCATAATACTGTCCCAGAGTTATTTCTCGAAGCATTTTTTATCCTTTTCCCTAAACACCGGGAGACAGTATCCGCATTATCTCTCTCTTTGCTTCCTCTATGGTGGTAACATGAGGATCTATGTCAAAGCCCCTGTCCCTCAGATCGTGCATGAGGTAAGTGACGACAGGCGCCGAAAGCCCGATCTCTTCAAGTTCCTTATAGCGCATGAATACATGCCTGGTATCACCGTCCATTATGATACGGCCCTTGTCCATGACCAGTATCCTCTGGACATAATTGGCAACATCCTCCATGCTGTGGGATACAAGGACTATGGTGATCCCCTGCTTTTCATGCAGGTCTTTAATCAGATCCAATATCTCGTCCCGCCCCTGGGGATCCAGTCCTGCAGTGGGCTCGTCAAGGATCAGTATCTCCGGCTTCATTGCCAGCACGCCGGCAATGGCAGCCCTTCTCTTCTGTCCCCCTGAAAGCTCAAAGGGAGAAGTGTAATAATATTCCTCGGGAAGTCCCACAGCCCTCAGGGCTTCAAAAGCCGCAAGTTCCACTTCTTTTTGGGACTTACCTGTATTCTTCGGTCCAAAGCACACATCCTTAAACACCGTCTCTTCAAAGAGCTGGTGCTCCGGATACTGGAAAACAAGTCCCACTTTGGAACGAAGGTCCTTCTTATTGAATTTCTTATCGGCTATGTCCTCGCCCTTGAAATAAACATGACCGGAGCTTGGCAGCAGCAGTCCGTTTAAGTGCTGTACAAGGGTGGACTTTCCGGAACCGGTGTGTCCTATGAGCCCGATGAACTCTCCCTTTCCTATCCGGAGGGATATATCATTCAAAGCCCTTATCTCACCACTGGTGCCCTTTTCATATAAGTAGTTCACATGATCAAGGATCAGTGATTCCTTCAGGTCCCTCTTATTCCGTTCAGGATCTGTATAATCAGAGGGTTTCCTGGGCTCACTGACGCTTTCAAGGCTGCCGGAATAGAACCTGCCTCCGGTATGCTTCACCATCTCATGGATAAATTCCTCCCTGGTGAGTATCCCCTTCGGAAGTTCAAATCCCTCTTCGGACAGAACATGGGCAAGATAGGTGCACTGGGGGACATCGAGACGCAGCTTCTTTAAGGACTCCACATCGGAGAATATCTCCCTGGGAGTACCCTGCATGGCGATCTTCCCCTGATCCATTACAAAGATCTTATCGGCATAGATGGCCTCTTCCATAAAATGGGTGATGAGGATCACGGTTATCTTCTCCACATCGTTTAAGGCCCTCATCTGCCGTATAACTTCCTTCCTGCCCTTGGGATCCAGCATGGCAGTAGGTTCGTCCATTATAATGCATTTGGGGTGCATGGCCATTACGCCGGCTATGGCCACCCTCTGTTTCTGGCCGCCGGAAAGCTTATTGGGGGAATGCTTTCTGTAGCCGTACATTCCCACGGCCTTCAGGGCCTCATTTACCCTTTCCCAGATCTCCGCAGTGGGTATGCCCATGTTTTCAGGACCGAAACCCACATCTTCTTCCACCACATTTCCGATTATCTGGTTGTCGGGGTTCTGGAATACCATTCCGGCTTCCTGTCTTATATCCCAGAGGTTCTCAGGCTTCCTGGTGTCCTTACCGTCCACAAGGACACTGCCTTCTCCGGGATAGAGGATAGCGTTGATGTGCTTTGCGAAAGTAGATTTCCCGGATCCGTTTCCGCCGAGGATAGCAATGATGGTGCCCTTTTTAATGCTTATATTTATGCCGTCAAGAGCCCTGACAAAGCCTTCGGCATTGCCTTCCTCATCTCTCTTCACATATTCAAATACAAGATCCTTCGCTTCTACAATTCCCATAACTTAATCTATCCGGGTTATCCCGCATTTAAAACAAGAGAGGCATTTCTGCCTCTCTTAAATTTCGTGTTAATACCTAAAGCACCACATGCTTTATTTCAGACAAGCTCAAGGAGGACTTCCATCGCATTGTCTCCCTTACGGAGTCCTATCTTGACAATACGTGTATATCCGCCCTTGCGGTCTGCATATTTCGGGGCTATCTCATCAAAAAGCTTTGCGGGAAGGTCAACACTCTTTCTGTCCTTCTTCTTTCCTGTAGGATTCTCTGTTACAGGATAAAGGAATTCCAGCATCTTACGACGGGCATGGAGCCTTGAAGGAAGATCCTTCTTTATCTCCTTGTCAACGATATTGAACTTGGTAACGGTGATGCCGTTCTCCATGTGGAGCAGCTTTCCGTTCTCGTCGCGGATGGTCTCTGAAAGAACCTTCTCACGGTCGTCCTTGTCAACTATCTGCTTAACCCTGTGTCCGTCCTTATCTCTGACGGGCTCCTTGGCCTTGATGGTTACTTTCTCGAAATTATCCTTTTCCTTTATGGCAAGAGTGATCATCTTCTCTGCCAGACTCTGGACTTCCTCAGCCCTCGCCTGTGTAGTGCGGATCTTTCCGTTAAGGAGAAGAGCTGTTACCTGATTCCTGAGAAGTGCTTTCCTCTGGGAAGAGGTGCGTCCAAGTTTCCTATATTTACCCATTTTTAACCTCTTTCATCCGGATGAACTCTTATGGCTTTACCATCCGGCACTAATGCTACTCTATTACTTCGCTTTCGTTTAACTTAAGCCCCAGCTCGTTTAACTTTGCAAGGACTTCCTCCAGCGACTTACGTCCAAGGTTACGAACCTTCATCATGTCGTCGGGAGTCTTGTTAATGAGCTCTGCAACAGTATTGATGCCTGCTCTCTTAAGGCAGTTATAAGACCTTACTGAAAGCTCAAGCTCATCTATGTTCATCTCCAGCACCTTCTTGGTCTCTGTGCTGGGAGGCTCAACCATAACATCGGTGGTTCCTGCCACATCCGAAAGATTGATGAACAGTGAAAGGTGCTCCGACAGAACCTTAGCGGCAAGTGAAACCGCTTCCTGGGGAGTGAGAGTTCCGTCTGTGAAAACATCCAGTGTCAGCTTATCAAAGTCTGTCTGCTGTCCCACACGGGTATTCTCAACACTTAAGTTCACCCTTTCTACAGGGGTGTATATGGAATCAACAGCTATAACTCCGATGGGCATATCATCGCCCTTGTTCTTATCGGAGCTCACATATCCGCGGCCCTTTGTGATGGTGAGCTCAATATAGAGCTTGGTATCCTTGCCGCCGCTTATTGTGGCAATATGCTGATCCTTGTTGATTATCTCGATATCCTGGTCAACCTGGATATCCGCAGCTGTGATCTCTCCTTCGCCTTCAGCCTCGATATAGGCTGTCTTGGTCTCATCAGTGGAACTGTTATTCTTAATTGAGAGATTCTTTATATTTAAGATGATCTCGGTAACATCCTCCTTTACTCCGGGAATGGATGTAAACTCGTGGAGGATACCCTCTATCTTTACCCTGCTTACTGCTGCGCCGGGCAGGGATGAAAGCATTATCCTGCGGAGTGAATTTCCAAGGGTAACGCCGTAACCGCGCTCAAGAGGCTCTACAACAAACTTACCGTACTTGCCGTCATTTGAAAGCTCGGCTATTTCGATCTTAGGCTTTTCGAATTCTAACAAACAGCTACCTCCTATTTATAAATCACTTAATGATTATTTAGAATAGAGCTCGACGATAGCCAGCTCATCAACGGGAACGTCAATCTGATCCCTTGAAGGAAGCTCACTTACAGTGCCCTTGAAATTCTCAGGCTCTGCTGTAAGCCACGCAGGAACTGCTCTGTCTGCCGTAAATTCAAGTATCTCCTTAATATGCTGTGATGATCTTGCCTTTTCCCTGATCTCTACAACATCTCCGGGCTTAACGGAGAATGAAGGGATGTTAATGGTCTTGCCATTTACGGAAAATGCCTTATGATCAACCATCTGCCTTGCTTCGCGCCTTGTACGTGCAAAACCGAGACGGAATACCACGTTATCAAGCCTCTGCTCTAAAAGCATAAGGAGGTTTTCACCGGTCATTCCCTTCATACGGTCTGCCTTCTTGTAATAATTACGGAAAGGCTTCTCAAGGACGCCATATATAAACTTTGCCTTCTGCTTCTCACGAAGCTGAAGTCCGTACTCACTTACCTTCCTGCTGGAACGGATAAGCTGTCTTGTTGATTTCTTGCTGTATCCTAAATATGCAGGCTCAAGACCTAAAGATCTGCATCTTTTAAGAACAGGTACTCTATTAACTGCCATATGCTTACACTCTCCTTCTCTTAGGTGGACGGCAACCATTATGAGGCACCGGTGTCACATCTTTAATACTGGTGATCTGAAGTCCTGCTGCGGACAGGGCGCGGATAGCCGCTTCCCTTCCTGATCCGGGACCCTTAACCATAACGTCTACTGATTTAAGTCCATGTATGAGAGCTGCCTTGGTAGCCGTCTCAGCTGCTACCTGTGCTGCATATGGAGTAGATTTCCTTGAACCTCTGAAACCAAGACCGCCGGCACTTGCCCATGAAAGAGCATTACCCTCTGAATCTGTCAATGTAACGATAGTGTTATTGAAAGATGACTGGATATGTGCCTGTCCGTGTTCAACGTTTTTTTTCACGCGCCGTTTTGTTGCTTTTCTGGCGCTGGACTGCTGTTTAGCCATTTTAAAACTAACCTACTTTCTCTTATTTCTTGTCAACGGGTACTATTCGCCAAAAGATTACTTCTTCTTATTGGCAACTGTTCTTCTGGGACCTTTGCAAGTCCTGGCGTTTGTCTTTGTTTTCTGACCACGGCAGGGAAGAGACTTCCTGTGACGGATTCCTCTGTAGCACCCTATTTCCGTAAGCCTCTTGATATCCATGGCAACCTGACGACGGAGATCTCCTTCGATGGTGTATTCCTTTTCAAGAATATCACGGATCTTTGAAACCTCATCCTCTTTCAGGTCTCTTACCCTGGTATCAGGATTGACGCCTGCCTTAGAAAGAATCTCATTTGAGCTGGATCTGCCGATACCGTAAATGTATGTAAGACCTATCTCAACTCTCTTCTCTCTGGGTAAATCAACACCAGCAATACGAGCCATTGTGAGTACGTTCCTCCTTTCGATGATAATCTATGTACAACCATTCCGGCCGGAACCGGCATCATTATATATGTACCCGGTTCTGCCCAATGACAGTTGACTTATCCCTGCACCTGCTTGTGCTTAGGATTCTCGCAGATGATCCTAACTTTTCCTTTTCTCTTGATAACCTTGCACTTTTCGCACATAGGCTTTACAGAAGACCTAACCTTCATAACTTCCTCCTTAAAAAATAACCCTGAAAAAAGCCGACAGATATTATATCACTGCTTATGCGGCCATGTAAAGAGTAAATTTTTACTTATCTCTCCAGATGATCCTTCCCTTTGAAAGGTCATAGGGGGACATCTCAATGGTTACCTTGTCTCCGGGAAGTATGCGGATGAAATTCATCCTCAACTTTCCGCTTATATGGGCAAGAACCTGATGTCCGTTTTCCAGTTCCACCTGGAACATGGCATTGGGCAGCTTCTCTACTACTTTTCCTTCGATTTCAATTACATCTGCTTTCGACATATTTCCTCTTACTTACTTTAATATTGCTTCGATAGCCTTAAATACTTCATCCGGATCCACGGTACCGTCAACGGTGTGCAGGATCTGTTTCTTTGAATAGTAGTCTATAAGGGGCTGGGTCTGCTCGTGATACACCTTAAGGCGTTTATTCACTGTTTCCGGCTTATCATCATCCCTTAAGACCAGCTCTGATCCGCATTTGTCACAGACACCGTCCTTTGCGGGCTTTAAGTACTCCAGATGATAGGTGGCGCCGCAGTTTAAGCAGGCGCGTCTTCCGGACATCCTCTTAACTATATTCTCATCCGGCACATCCACATCCACGGCATAGTCAACCTTTTCATTGAGCTTTGCAAGCTCGCTGTCCAGTACCTCTGCCTGGGGAATGGTCCTGGGGAATCCGTCTAACACATAACCCTTGCTGCAGTCAGCATCCTTAACTCTGTCGAGAAGAATCCTTACTGTAAGTTCATCGGGAACCAGCTTGCCTTCATCCATGTACTTCTTAGCTTCTTTTCCAAGCTCTGTGCCGTTCTTTATGTTGGCACGGAAGATATCGCCGGTTGAAATGTGGGGAATACCGAATTTCTCCGCTATCCTCTTTGCCTGTGTTCCCTTGCCCGCTCCGGGGGCTCCGAGCATTATTATCTTCATTCTGTGTACCCCTTTCAGCCCTTTATGCTAAAAATCCCTTATAACTTCTGACAAGCATTCTGGACTCTATCTGCTTTAATGTCTCAAGGATAACACCTACGATAATGATAAGTGATGTTCCTCCGAAGGACACATCGGCACCGAAGAACCCGTTAAAGAAGATCGGGATGACTGCTACTATTACCAGTCCAACGGCTCCGATAAAGATTATGTAGTTTAATATGTTTGTAAGATAGTCGTTAGTAGGCTTTCCGGGACGTATTCCGGGAATAAATCCTCCCTGCTTCTTTAAGTTGTCCGAAACCTCAAGAGGGTTAAATGTAATGGACGTATAGAAGTAGGCGAAGAAAATAACCAGTATAATGTAGATCAAAAGTCCTATGGAATATACAGGTGCTGCGGGGTTACACCAGTTTCCTGAGTTGAGCATCCTTAATATCTGTCCGCCTAAGTTCGCCCCTGCCTGTATTCCGAATAACTGGCATATAACGATGGGGAACTGCATTATGGATGATGCAAAGATCACAGGTATTACTCCGCTGGTATTAACCTTAAGAGGTATGCTGCTCTGTGTGCCGCCAACCATCTTACGCCCTGCTACCTTTCTCGCATACTGCACAGGAATCCGTCTCTCGGCTCCGTTAAGCAGTACAGTGAGAACAACAGTACCTATGATAACTGCAAGAATAACAACTGCAGCTATTATTGCTATAAGCACCTTTCCCTCCACAAAGTTGGTGCGGATGAACATGTCCCAAAGTGAGGACAGGTCCTGAGGCAGCCTCGAAATGATGTTGATGGTGAGGACTACCGAAATACCGTTTCCTACGCCCTTCTCGGTTATCTGTTCACCGAACCACATGAGAAGTGCGGAACCGCCTGTTAACCCGGTTACTATCATTATTCCTATGAGCCAGGGATTCATATTTGTCTCCATGAGACCCTGGTTATAGAAACCTATTGCCATCGCCGCAGACTCAAGAAGTGAAAGTCCAACGGTAACGTATCTGGTGATGGCTATAAGGACCTTACGTCCTTCCTGTCCGTCCCTCTGCTTCTCTTCCAGATAGGGAATTGCTATTGTCAGCAACTCTATGATAATGGAAGATGTGATGTAGGGCGTGATATTCAATGCGAAGATGGACATGTTCTCGAAGGAACCGCCGGTAAATGCATTGAAGAAGCCGAAATTATCACCGGTAAGGCTGGCGAACCACTGTGAGAAATATTCCCTGTTAACACCGGGTATGGGAAGCTGGCAGCCAAGCCTTATAAGGAACAGGATCAGAAGTGTATATAAGATCCTGTTTCTTATGTCCTTTATCTTAAAGGCATTGCGTACTGATTCAAGCATCAGATCACCTCAGCTTTCCCACCTGCAGCTTCAATTTTCTCTTTAGCAGAAGCTGAAAAAGCATTTGCTTTTACTGTAAGCTTCTTGGAGATATCACCGTTTCCGAGGATCTTTAATCCGTCATAGGTATCCTTGATGATACCTCTTTCGATAAGATCTTCGCTTACTACAGTAGCTCCATCCTCATAATACTTCTCGAGGGTGGCAACATTAACGCAGATGATCTGCTTTCTGTTGTAGTTCTTGAAACCTCTCTTGGGCAGTCTCCTGTAAAGAGGCATCTGACCTCCTTCAAATCCTGTCCTGGGGGCTCCTGAACGGGCCTTCTGTCCCTTGTGGCCATATCCGGCAGTCTTTCCGTTTCCTGAGCCATGTCCGCGGCCCCTGCGGAAATTATCCTTATGCTTTGCACCGGGTGCGGGCCTTAAATTATATAATTCCATATCAGATCTCCTCCACCTTAACCATGTGCTTTACAGCATTGCACATTCCGCGTACTGATTCATTATCGGGCAGCTCCACGAATTTATTCGGCCTGCGAAGCCCCATAGCTTCCACAGTGGCCTTATGCTTCGGGATGGCACCGATAGGGGACTTTATAAGTGTTACCTTTAATTTGCCTGCCATATCTGCCTCCTTAACCGCTGATTTCTTCTACGGTCTTCCCGCGAAGAGCTGCTATCTCTTCCGGGGACTTGATCTCCTGAAGTGCTTTGATGGCAGCTAAAACTACGTTCTGCTTGTTGTTGGATCCGAGAGACTTGGTACGGATGTTCCTGATACCAGCCAGTTCGCAGACTATACGCGCAGGACCACCTGCGATGATACCAGTTCCTTCGGGAGCCTTCTTTAAGAGAATGGATGCTCCGCCGAACTTTCCGGTATAGTCATAAGTAATGGATCCGTTATCATCAATTGCTACATTTATGAGCTTCTTGGCTGCATCTTCCTTACCCTTGCGGATAGCTTCGGGTATTTCGGCTGCCTTTCCAAGACCTACTCCGACGTGGCCGTTACGGTCTCCTAAAACCACAAGAGCTGAAAAGCGCATGTTACGTCCGCCCTTTACAACCTTGGTGACCCTCTTAATGGTAACTACCTTGTCTTCAAGCTCAAGATTGTTTGCATCGATCACGCTGTGCTTCATTAGTTTTTCTCCTTGTCTTTCTTACTTCCTTATTTGGAAGACTTTATCTTGATTCGCACATTCCCAGGGCACTGATGCGCTCAGCGCATCAAAGCGTGCCCGAAAAACGTCCGCCGGACGTTTTTCCCTCATTAAAACTTAAGTCCTTCTTCTCTGGCAGCATCTGCAAGAGCCTTGATCTTGCCCTGGTAGATAAAGCCGCCTCTGTCGAAGACAACCTCACTGATGCCCTTTTCCAATGTTCTCTTTGCTATAACTGTTCCAAGGTACTTAGCCGCTTCCACATCATCTGTGTACTTAAGCTCGCTCTTCACTGCCTTCTCGGTGGTTGAAGCTGCTACAAGCGTGTTTGCTGCTTCATCATCGATAACCTGAGCATACATATGCTTATTGCTTCTGAAAACCGAGAGCCTTGGCCTTGTGGATGTTCCGCTTAAGCGATTGCGGATCCTCATATGCTTCTTTTCACGAACTAAAGTTCTTGATTTCTTCTTGATCATTATTAAGCCTCCCGATTATTTCTTACCGGCCTTGCCGACTTTTCGCCTTATAGTTTCAGTAGTATACTTGATACCTTTGCCCTTATAAGGTTCAGGTCTCTTCTTATCCCTGATCACGGCTGCATACTGCCCGACCTTTTCCTTGTCGATGCCGGAAACCTCGATCTTATTGTCGGTAACCTTGGTTTCGATCCCCTCGGGGTCTTCCATTTCTACCGGATGAGAATATCCCAGCGTAAGGGTAAGCTTCTTACCCTGCTTTGCAGCTCTGTAACCAACACCGTTGATCTCAAGGGTCTTTACATAGCCTTCAGTAACACCGACTACCATATTGTTTATAAGAGCTCTGGTAAGTCCGTGTAAAGCCCTGATCTCCTTTTCATCATTGGGACGCTCTACCTTAAGCTCGCCGTTTTCCTGCTTGATGGCAAGCTCTGAGGGAAGGGTCCTTGAAAGGGTGCCCTTAGGTCCCTTTACAGTCACTTTGTTATTTTCTGCGACCTCAACGGTTACGCCGCTGGGGATCGCGATAGGCATTTTTCCGATTCGTGACATGCCCGCTACCTCCTGTTTTACTTAATCAACTATTTTCTTTTTCCGGATGCCGACATAGTGTGCCAAAGCATACCTGTAAAATGTCCGCAGGACGTTTTACCAGATAAATGCCAGTACTTCGCCGCCGACATTGAGCTCCCTTGCCTTCTTATCAGTGATAACTCCCTGATTTGTTGAAAGAATGGCAATTCCAAGTCCGCCAAGAACCTTGGGAAGCTTGTCTCTTCCTGCGTAAACCCTGAGTCCGGGTTTGCTTATCCTCTTCAGTCCGGAAATAAC
>JAEEGL011093353.1_pt1 | contig 14442 bp, 18 predicted proteins | sample 9134231 | NCBI WGS metagenome assembly JAEEGL01 (sample SAMN16246548, study PRJNA631951) | gut metagenome | biome: gut microbiome; feature: rumen; material: fiber-attached | host: Bos | place: Iran: Karaj | collected 2018-10
CAGGGGAGGGGTTTCAACCCCTCCCCATTTTCATGGCTATATTCCTTATAGCCTTCCCCTGACGGGGAAGGTGGCTGCCGTCAGGCAGACGGATGAGGTCATTGTATGACAGACACACATGTGAGGTATTCTATGCTCTATTTCCCCGTTCCTCAAATCCTTCAGAATCCAGAGCTCCCGAATGGCTGCGAGATCACCAGCCTCTGTATGCTGCTGCGCTTCTGGGGTTATGATGCGGATAAGTGCGTCCTTGCCGACCGCTATCTGCCCCGCACGGAGACCTGGTGGGGTACCGACCCGGACCTTGCCTATATGGGCAACCCGCATCTGGAGGATGATTCTCCCGCGTGCGGGTATTACTGCTTTGCCGGGCCGATTGTAGCAGCGGCAACTGCTTATCTTGCCGATCAGGAGGGCTCGATGCGTATCCGCCCTGCGGATCTTACAGGTGCCGGGGAAGAGGAACTTATCGCCTGCCTGCAGCAGGGCTGCCCGTTCCTTTTCTGGGCGTCTCTGCACTTTGATGACATCTGTTTCGACCCCTGTGGTGCTTACCCGCTCCCCGGCGGCAGGGAACACCAGGTCTTCCACCAGCTGCACTGTATGGTCTGCTGCGGAGTGGATGAGGAGTTCTTCTATCTTTCCGATCCGCTCAATTTCAACACCCGCGTGCCGCGTCCGCAGTTTATGAAGATCTACCGCCAGCTCGGTTCCCGCGCTGTCACCTTAGTTCCGACCCGGTAATTCCTCTTTGTCTTCCCCTTGACAAATCCGAATTCCTGTATATAATGCACTTCAGCACTTTACTGAATTATATGTTGTGCAATACAACTTTGAAGGAGATCCTATGTACGGTACTTTCTGGGCCCTTGTGCCCCCTCTTTTTGCCATTATTCTGGCGCTGATCACCAAAGAGGTTTATTCCTCACTGTTTTTCGGTGTGCTGATCGGCGCGCTGTTTGCCGCAGGCTTCAACCCTGTGCAGACGCTGAACCTTATCGTTGTCGATGGCCTGTCCGTTTCCGTATCCGACCTTGCGGGTAATCTCTGCTTTTTGGTCATCCTCGGCATTCTCGTTGCGCTGGTCAACAAATCCGGCGGCAGCGCTGCTTTCGGCCGCTGGGCTGAGAAAAACATCAAGTCCCGTGTCGGAGTTCAGATTGCCACGTTTATTCTCGGCATCCTGATCTTTATTGATGACTATTTCAACTGCCTCACCGTCGGCTCCGTGATGCGCCCCGTTACCGACCGGCAGAGGATCTCCCGTGCCAAGCTCGCTTACCTGATCGATGCAACAGCCGCTCCTGTCTGCATGATTGCACCGATTTCCTCCTGGGCTGCTGCCGTTGCCGGTGTGGCGAATGATCTCGGCACCGGCATCACAGGCATTGAGCTGTTTGTCCGCGCCATCCCCTATAATTTCTATTCACTTCTGACATTCGTGTTCATTCTTGCCCTTGTCTCCATGCGGTTCGATTACGGCTCCATGGCGCTTGCCGAGCAGAGTGCCCGCCTGAACGGCGATCTCGGCGCACTGGAGGGCAGCGATGAACAGGAGGACAACCCGAAAGGCAAAATCCTGGATCTGATTCTTCCTGTTGCGGTGCTCATTGTAGCCGTCTTCTTTGCCATGCTCTATGCAGGGGGCTTTTACGGTGAAACCGCCTGGATCGGGCCGGATAATACTGGCAACCTGATTGCAGCCTTCGGCGATACGGATGCCTTCATCGCTCTTCCATGGGGCGGTATGATCGCGCTTATCTTCTCGTTTATCTACTTCCTTCTTCGCCGTACCTTCTCCTTCAAGGAGATGACGGAGTGCATCCCGCAGGGATTCGTTGCTATGGTACCTCCTATCCTGATCCTGGTGCTTGCCACCTCGCTGAAGACCATGACGTCCTCCCTCGGCGCCGCAGAATTTGTGCACGACCTGATGATCGGTGCATCCTCCGGCCTGTACAGCCTGCTCCCGGCCGTTATCTTTGTGGTTGCCGTCATCCTCGCTTTTGCAACCGGTACCTCCTGGGGCACCTTCGGCATTCTCATTCCGATCGTGACAGCCATCTTCCCGGGAGACAGCAAGCTCCTCATCATCGGCATCTCTGCATGCCTCGCGGGTGCTGTCTGCGGTGACCACTGCTCACCGATTTCCGACACCACCATTATGGCTTCCGCCGGTGCCCAGGTGGAGCATGTCACCCATGTTTCCACACAGCTCCCTTACGCCATGACGGTTGCAGTTGTCAGCTTTGTCACGTACATTGTGGCGGGCTTCGTGCAGAACTGGATTGTCAGCATCCTCGTCGGCATTGTGCTCACGGTTGCCACTCTCTTCGTCATCCGCAGCATCACGGCTAAAAAAGCCTGACAAGCAGCAGAAATTTGCGCAGCCTCTGAATCTGCGTCGGGCGAAGCGGGTAATCTCCGCACGAATGAAAAGCATTGATCCTATAAAATAAACAGCAGCCCGAAGCGGAGTAATTCATTCCGCTTCGGGCTGCTTATTGAATGGTTCAATTTCAATTAATCAGTTATTCGTATTATGCAATTCTGTACCAGTAGTTTCCGTCAGTATCGCCGAGGGTGTTGTAGTCAAACATGACAAGCTCTATTACGACGGCGCTGCCGCTGTCCAGGGCGATCAGTTCTCCGTTGTAGCCGAAAATATATTCGTAGCGATAGCCGGTGCCCGGATCATCGGGATAAACAATCTGCAGGATTCCGCAGTCGAAAATATCAAGCCGAACATCTGCATAGTCGCATGCCCACGCACCAACGTAAAGATTATCTGCAGAAGCGGAAGTCATTCCGACTGCCGCAAAAACGGCAGCAATCACAAGCAGCGTCAGAACTGCCATAGCAATCAGAGTACGATACGTTTTTAAAGACATCATTTTTATAAATCTCCTTTGTTTTTCATTTGATGTCCGGAGTATAGCGCACCCCCTGTCACAGAACTGTCACAGAAGCGGGTGATTTCCATGCAAACCAAAAATACTAGCTCAATTGTTCATCTGAGCAGGCTTTCCGGGTCAAGCAGGAAATCAATGATTCCCAGAACAAGTATCCCATCTATTAAACTGAATTTTCTTGCCTCAAATGGCAAATTTCTTCACTCAGAGCACTTCTGCATGATTGAAATTGCCACATGATAAACCCTGTGATAGTTTGCACTAACCTTCTCCGCCAGTCCTTCCCCTGACCGAGCGAGAGGCCGGGAGTCTTATCGTTATGGGTATAAGGAAATCAGGCCGCTTCGGAAAAGTGCCTGATTTCAAGGGTTTGTCTCTAAAGAACCAAAACAGACAGTGGCTGATGCCTTTACACCAGCCACTGTTTATAGCCTGATAACATAGATTTTATGCAGATATTGCGTTCCACACTTCATCCAGCATCGCCCGGATCATTTCATCAACAGTATGATAGTCTTCCGGATAGAAATGCCCTCCGTCCTCGGCTAAATGGATTTCCTCTGCCGATTTTGCATGCCTGACTACAAGGCAGTTGATGTTATCGCTCTGCACACACTTCAGGTGCACCAGGTGGTTTTCGTCGACGATAAACCAGTTCTGCCCGTCAATCGTCTTCCGGATGCAGCGTTCCCCGATTCTGGATTCCACACTCTTCAGGATGCCGCTTAAAGTAAGGTGCTGTCGAATCGTCATAGATAAATCCTTCCTTGAATGAATCCCTTCTTCCTTTTTGATTTACTTCTGTTTTACTTCCTACATGTAAATAAAATAATATCATAGTTCATCCGTATGTGCAACTGTTGTTTGAAAAAAATCAGTAAAGTGTAATTCCTTCGCACTTGAATAACAGCGCGATTTTTCTGTTTACACGGCTGGTTTATTCCCTGATATTTTAAATACTTGCAAAGTGAGAGAGTATCGTTTAAACTACTACATAAGCTGATATTTCGAAAGAGGAGATGTTTGATCGTGAGCGAAAGGCAGGTAAAACTTGCACCTTATGTGCAGGCGCTTCCGGGTATTCTCCAGTACCAGATTTTTACGAAGCTTGTTCTCGGTCTATGGCTGTTCCTGATGGGGCGTTTATTCCGCCTTTTGCTGAACAGTACAGGCAGAGTGGCTGTCAGCTCCGGAGATATCCTGTTTCTCATTACAAGCTGGCAGGGGCTTCTGATTATCCTTTGCGCCCTGATCTCTCTGCTGGGTTACTTTGCCATTGATATCAATGCTAAAGTTGTGCTCAGCAAAGATCTGCTGAGCGGGGAGAGGATCTACGCGTTCAGTGTATTAAAGAGAGCAATTCCGAGCATCAAACACTTTGCGTGCCTGGGAGGCCTTGGGGTCATCCTGTATATTTTGCTGATCGCTCCGATCCTTGGCCTTGGTGTTTCCTTATCCATGACCAGAGGATTTTATGTCCCGACGTTCATTTCATCCGTCATCAATGATACGCCGATTTTTGTTGTTCTGTTTGTAATCCTGATGATAGTATTCCTTTCAGTCGGCATTGCGAATCTTTTTATTCTCCACGGCGTTGTTCTCGACGGGCTGACCGTGAAGGAAGCGAGCGCCCTCTCAAAGAAGCTGATGCGGGAAAACTGGAAGGATTATCTGAAACAGAATATACTGTTTATCCTTGTGCTGGGATTAATCCTCGCAACAGTGATCATATTCCTCCTCGTGCTGCCTCTCGCTCTGGTTCAGCTTATCCCGTTTTCAGCAGCTGTCCGGCGGGCGCTGACGGTTTTCTTTGTTACCTCGGGGGTGCTTCTTTCTCTGTTAACCGGCCTGCTGGGCACACCGCTCTATATGATGAAGATGACGCAGCTTTACTATCTCTATAAAGGGGAAGAGCCGGTTCCTTTCCTTATGTGGGAAAAGAAAAATCCCAAGTATACGGCTATGCTGGTCGTGGTGTGGATTCTTGTGGTGTGTATAGCTTCTGTCGTGATGACACGGAAGTTCGATTCCCTGTTTCCGCAGGAAACCAGTGTCCGCATTATCGCACATCGCGGCGGCGGAACGGAAGCACCGGAAAATACGGCTGCAGGCATTGAAAAAGCCTGGGAGATCGGTGCATTCGGAAGCGAAATCGATATTCAGCGTACGAAAGACGGGTTCTATATTCTCAACCATGACGGCAATTTCCAGCGTGTAGCAGGGGATAAGAGAAAACCGGAAGAGATGACCCTGGAAGAAATCAAGGAGCTTTCCGTAGAAGGGGAGCCTGTTGCGACTCTGGAGGAAGCTCTTGAGGCAACCGAAGGAAAAGGAATCCTTTTCATTGAGCTGAAAGGATCTACCGCAGATCACCAGATGGCGGATGATGCGGTGAAAGCCGTCAAAGAATACGGTATGGAGGACGAATGCGTCCTGATCGGGATGAATTACGAACTGATCGACTATATCGAGACTGCCTATCCCGAGATCCAGACCGGGTATCTGACCTTTGCCTCCTTCGGTGATACGGCAAAACTGAACTGTGACTATCTTGCCCTGGAGGAGGAATCCGCCACTGCAGAGGTCATCTCCGAAATCCACAAGCAGGGGAAAAAGGTGCTGGTTTGGACGTCGAATGAAAAAAGGGCGCAGAGGCATTTCCTGTGCTCCATGATCGACGGGCTGATCACGGACAATGCTTCCCAGGCGATGCAGCTGATTCAGGAACTCAGTGAACGGTCAGACCTTCGCAGAATGGGAGACAGAATCCTGGAGATCCTGAGCTGAAAACAGTTTCCTTTATCTGAAGGAGTGATCGGGGTTGGAAGACTGTAGGTAATACAGTTTTCCGGCCCCGTTTTGCCTCTAAAGAGCCAATATAAAAATCCGACCTCGTGTTTTGAGGCCGGATTTTTCAATTTCCGAATGTGTGTATTTGGGTTAGTTTTGGAATCCTTTCCTCTACCTTTCGGAGCAGGTAAGGGCTGTCTATCTCTTACTCTTCTTCAAACATCCTGAGCTCTTCCTCAAAAACCCGGTAGAGGAAGGGCTCTTTTTTTGTCCGCAAGACAGAGAACCGTGCCCCGTCTTCTACGGTAAAAGGCGGATTTGTTGTCAGAAACGGAGAAACGTGAAATCTGGTGTTTTTCAGATTTCCGTTTTGAACGGAAATCTGCTTTATAATAGGGAACTTCCGTTCCGTCGTTTCCCCGCGGAGGGAAGGGCTCAAAAGCCCGCCCTTCCCCCGCAGGAAAACGAAACATAAAAGATTTTCCGTCTAAAAAAGACGGGAGGAATCCTTCAAAGGATGAAAAGCTGTTCGAGACGGTTATGATTCAGATTGCCGAGGAAGAAGCTGCTCTGGTAGCAAAGCAGAAGAGCCTGGTGGAGATGAAGCTGGAGGTTGAGAATTTTATCAAGAGGATCCCGAATGAAAAACAGCAGAGAATGCTGAGACTCAAATATATAAAAGACTTTCTTTTCCGGATATTCGCAGGATTATGGATCTCGGTAAGACAAATACTTACAAGCTTTATAAAAAAGCGATAGCCACTGCTGAAAAAAATATTTAAAGTGAACCTATGTGAACCACAGTGAACTGAAGTGGACAAGACAGAACGCTGCTGACGTGATATTATTACAATAGCAAAATAGAAAATGCGGGAGGCAGGAAGTAACCTGTCTCCCGTTATATTTGGGGGTAACTATGACAGATTATCGTTTGGAACCGCTGGTAACGGATGATTATATCCCTTACTGCCCGGTTTGCGGAGAGGAATGCGACACGGTTTATGTCGATCTGTATGATGACATAGTTGGCTGCGACCGGTGCATGAACATGGAAGATGCCTATGAGTATTTATATGAGGAAGGATACTGATGCAGCCTAGATACACGAATTTGCGGGATGCACCTGCTCCGAAGAAGGAGTACGTGCTTGATTACAGCAATCTCTGCGGAGGCATTAATCTCTGGGACCCGGATTACCGGCTCAAGCCGAATGAGAGCCCGGAGATGAAAAACCTGCTCTGGCGAAACGGTATGCTATGTTCCCGCAAAGGGCAGATGTATCTGAGCGATACCGAACTTGGGCAGGGCATCGCTGCCTATTCGCGCTTCTCTACACGTCGAGTGCTTCGCCATTGGGCTTCGTCGCGGTGATACAAGGAGAATTAAATGAGCAAAGAGAATATCTGGCATTTTCTGAAACACAAAGGCTTCAGTGATATTGCAGCGGCTGCCCTCATGGGCAACATGGAAGCCGAGAGCAACTGTGTTTCTACTCGGCTGCAGGGAGACTTTACGAGCGATTATACCGACTCCCTGATTTATACGGATCTTGTGGATAAGAAGATCATCTCAAGAAAATCTTTTGTATATAATGGCCCCGGAGGCGGGGGTTACGGCCTCATGCAGTGGACGTATCCTCCGAGAAAGGCGGGTTTATATGATCTGGCTGAAGAACAGAATATTTCCGTAGGGGATGAATTTATCCAGATCAAATGGCTGACACGGGAACTCTGGGAAGATGAGTATAAGGCTGTCAGGGAGATCCTGGAGAAATCGCCTTCCATCCGTGAATGTTCCGATGTGATTGTAAAACAGTTTCTCAAACCGGCTGATCAGAGTGATGCTGTCTGCAAATACAGGGCAGATCTTGGAAGAACATTCTATCTGCAGTTTTCTCAGGCAGAAGCTGAGGATCCGGATGGGATACCGGACCAGGGGACCGTCACAATTTCGGAGGGGGAATTCAGACTGTATTCCCGTGCCTGGCTTGTGGTTACGGCACTGAGGGACCTGATGAAAATCATGGAGGAATTTGAAAATGAGTGATGCAATTCTGGTGGCAATGATCACGAGTGGTGTGACGCTGTTCGGAGTGATATTGTCCAACAGCAAAACGGCAGCTGTGACCAATAACGAGATCAAGCATCTGACGGAGGAAGTGAAGAAGCACAACAACTTTGCGCAGAGAATCCCTGTGGTTGAAGTGCAGATTGAAGAATTGACAAAAAGAGTAGAAGCGCTGGAAAAGCGTAGTTTGGGGTAAGAGGAGGATTATATGAGCAGGGAAGATATTATCAGAAAACTGACGAGCCGGAAGTTCTGGCTGGCTGTGGCGGCTTTCGTTACCGATCTGATCGTTGCCTTCAAGGGCGATGCCGAGCTGGCTGAGACGCTTTCCGGCATGATCATGGCAGGAGCAACGGTTATTGCTTACATTGTAGGGGAAGGTCTGATCGATGCAGGGAATACGGAAAAGTGAATGCACGGGAGAGGTGCAAAGCAATGCGAGGCAAGGAACGTCGCATGTCAGGTCGCGCGTCGTGATGCCCGGTTCTTTGATTATGAGAATGATCCTTGTAACAGCAGGGGAGATGTTTTATCTCTGCCTGCACATTTATTTTTTGGGGTTTGATATGGAAAAGAATAATACTGATAATAATTGCGCATTGCGAACTGAAAATTACGAATCTGCGCCTCAGGAACTGCCGAAGGCAGCTCCCGAGGCGCATTACCGTGTGTACAAGCTGACCAGCCCGGAGGATAAGGTTTATATCGGATATACAGGCGAAACGATGAAATGCCGCATGAGAAAAGGCTATCACAGACATGAAAAGACTGTTTCGTCAATTGCTGAGGCTATCAAAAGATTCGGCCTGGAAAGCTTCAGGATAGAGATCCTGTGTGATCATCTGACGCTGGAAGGGGCATGGAAACTGGAGGACTGGTTTATCCGATATTATGACAGTATGAATCCCGAAAAAGGATATAACCGGGTATCCGGAGGGGCAGCGCTGGGCCGCAGCCTTTCCGATGAGTACAGGCAGGCCATCAGCAAAACTCTGCTGAGACGGTATGAGAATGATCCGTCCCTTTCCCTGCAGAATCAGAAGAGCAAAAAGAAGGTACATGAAAACCGTCCGGAGCTGCGGGAAGCAATCAGGCAAACAATGAAAAGGAAGGCTGAAGAAGGCCTGCTTGACGGATTCGTACACGCAAGCAGCAAACCCCGGCCTGTGATCTGTGTTGAGACAGGCGTACTCTATCGCTCGCAGAAAAACGCGGAGCAGCTGACAGGACTGGGCAATATCCATAAAGCCTGTCACGGCCATAATCATACCTGCGGTGGGATGCACTGGAGATTCGTTGAACCGGATCTGACAGCCGAAAGCAGTGCTTGCTAATACGGCTTTTTTTGATATTATGACGACAAATAATGCAATAATGTCGTCTGTGGTGGAAGTGTTTTCTTAACAACCAACAAAGAATTTGGCTCTGCTGAAAAGAAGCAGGAGAATCCTATGAAAAAATTTTTGTTATTCTTGCTTGCCGTTTTGATGCTTCTGGTTCCCGTCAGTGCGGATATCTTTCCCGAAATAGAAGCCGGCATTGCTTCTATCAGCAAATACGGCAACATCGTTCTCAGCGCAGGCGCCGAGACGATGAAGGAACTCGGCTACGGGCCGGCTGACATCATAACGGTAAAGATCAACGATATCGAGATCGACATGCCGATCGGAACAGATTTTTCAGACGTGGATTCCGGGGAACCCGTCTGCTGCTTCAGAACCAATTCATCAGGCAAGGAAGTAGTTGAATTGTCTATCAATGCCGGGAACTTCGCATCGTTTTTTGGAATCGGGGAATATCGGGTTATCGATGAGGAACCGGGATTTGAGGTGGTTTATTTCGATGGGTTCGATGCCTCCACCTCTGTTGTGATCTCTATGGCGGAGAAGCAGGGATTTGCGGACGAATATGCCATGCACCATCTCGGTGCAGCACGCACCAACAACCGTGAAGATTATGCAGATCTGAGTGATGAGGAATATGCAAATTTCCGTGCTGTGGAGACAAGCGGTATGGGCACAAACACGCTGTTCCGTTCTTCCTCTCCGATTAACCCTGCTTTAAACCGGAATGAGGAGGCAGATCAGGCCCTGCTCAATTCCCTGGTCCGGACAGTGATGAACATGGCGGACACGGAAGAGACAATGAAGAAGTTTGCAGATTATAACCTGACAAACTATTCTTCCTGTGATATCATAGCGCTGAATATGGGCATGGATTTCTTTTCAGAAGAGTTTCAGGAGAAACTTGCAGAAGGCTTCCGTTATATGGCTTCTCATGACGGGCCGTACCTGATCCACTGTGTGGAGGGGAAGGACAGAACCGGTTTTGCAGCGGCCGTTCTGGAATGCCTGATGGGAGCTATGGCAGAGGAAGTCGTCGGGCACTATATGCTGACCTATTTCAATTTCTACGGCATTGAACTCGGAACAGAGCAGTACAGGCAGATTGCTGCAGGCAATATAGAGGCTACGCTGAGCAGGGCATTCGGTATCGGGTCGATACGGGAAGACGGTATTGACCTGAGCGTGTGTGCCGGGAATTGGCTTGAAAACCTTGGGATGAGCAGAGAGGAAATCTCCGCCCTGAAGGAAAAACTCGCAGAAGATTACGGCGGGCTGAACGTATGAAGCACGGAGATTTTTAACTTCAGATTCTTTACAGAAAACGAAGTTTGTGCTAAAATAAAACTATCTGTGACAAACTGTTGAAAACTACAAATATTCCCAGATAATTGAAATCATAAAGGAGGATCGTATGGAAGTAAAAACATTTAAGGAAGGTCAGGTCATTTTCAAAGAAGGCGCTCCCGGAGGATGCATGTATGAAGTAGGTGCGGGGAAAGTCGGCGTATATGCCAACTTCGGAACACCGGAGCAGAAGCTTCTGCGGGAGTATTATCCGGATCAGTATTTCGGAGAGATGGGTCTGGTGGATGAGGCTCCCCGTTCTGCGACGGCTGTAGCACTGACGAATGATACGTGGGTTATTCCCATTACCGAGGCGGGATTTGAGGAGTTTTTCAGTAAGAACCCGGTGCGGGTATGGATGATTATGCAGCAGATGAGTTACAACCTTCGGAAAAGAACGATAGATTACGTGGAAGTCTGTGAAAAAATCAAGGAACTGACAGAGAAGGAGGCGCAGGCATGAAAGTAAACGAATATAAAAACGGCGATGTTGTTTTCCGGCAGGGTGAATTTGCAACAACGTTTTATAAGATTCTCAGCGGCAGCGTGGGTGTCTACGTGGGCTACGGTTCCGAAAAAGAAAAACAGCTGAGCACGCTTCATGCCGGCGATTATCTCGGAGAAATGGGTGTCATTGATGCCTATCCCAGAAGTGCTACTGCAGTTGTCCTGGAAGACGGGACGAAGATGGAAGAAATCCCCGAAAGTGAACTGGACAGCTATTTCAAAAATCGGAGCGATGACCTGTTCCAGATCATGCGCGGGCTTGCCCGGCGCGTGAGAGAACGTACCGACGATTATGAAGCCGCATGCCGTGCACTTGACGAGCTTAAGAAGACGTACGGCGAGCCGGAAAAGCGCACCGGATCTCTGCTTGAAAAGATCAAAAAGATCATAGCCAGCTATAACGAGGCTCTGTTTTATTAAATAAGGGTTCTGCTCCGGTCCCGTAACTGTTCCGGGTAAACAGCAGATATGAAATGAATGATCGGCTTTCGCCCTTTCGGGCGGAAGCCGTATTTGAACGATGGGAGAAACAGATGGACCGCAACCAGCATATCCAAAACCGTATTATTGCCGATCTTTCAGAAGGGGTCATGGTGATCCGCTTTGATGGCGTGATTGAATTTGTAAACGATGCTGCGCTGACGATTCTGCATAAAAAGGTGGAGACGCTTGTCGGGCTTTCCTTTGCCCGGGCTTTTTTTACCGATGTAAACAACGATGTGTTTATCCAGTGCATGATGGACGCGGTTTATGAAAAAGCCGGCAGTATAGAATGTTATGCTCCTTACAACACGGGTGAATCGATCAGGGAGCTGCGTATCGTCTCCTCCTATCTGGGGGACGGGGACGATGTCCTCGGTGTTGTTCTTGTTCTGAGCGATATCACCGAGCTTTCGGAGCTGCGTGACGCTGTGAAGGCCATGGAAACCATTCGCGGGCTCAATCAGCAGCTGGAACTGCGAAACAGGCTCCTGCAGGAGACATTCGGAAGATATCTTTCGGATGATATTGTCCGTGAAATTCTGGAAGCACCCGGCGGATGGAAGCTGGGCGGACAGAAGCGCAGACTGACCATTATGATGAGTGATCTCCGGGGCTTTACTGCCATGTCGGAACGCATGAAGCCAAAGGATCTGATCAATATGGTGAACCATTACTTTGGTGAGATGTATGAGGAGATTACGCGCTACCGCGGCACGTTGATCGAGTTTATGGGGGACGGCATGCTGGTGATCTTCGGCGCTCCCGCTCCAACCGACACGCATGCCTCAGATGCCGTTGCGGCTGCCGTCGCCATGCAGAAGCGGATGCCTGCGGTAAACCGCTGGAATACGGAACATGGGTACGAGCCCCTCGGGATGGGTATCGGGATCAACACGGGTTCCGTCATCCTCGGGAATATCGGTTCCGAGCGCCGCACAAAGTACGGCGTGCTCGGCGCAGCTGTGAATCTGGCAGGAAGAATCGAGAGCTTCACGACGGCCGGCCAGGTCCTGATTTCTCCGGACACACGCAGCGCGATCCGTGAGGAGCTGGAGATCGGAGAAACGCTCTATGTTTCTCCCAAAGGGGTATCCGGGCAGATTGCCCTTGATTCGGTTGTCGGCATCGGGGCACCCTACAACGTTAAGCTGTCTGAAACGCCTCACGATGAACTGCATAATCTGGCAACACCGGTTTCCGTTTCCTTCATGGTTCTGGAGGATAAGTTTGTTGAGAGTGAAAAATGGATCGGAACCATCCTTGCCATTTCGGAAGAGGAAGCCACTATCCGTACAGAGCAGGCTCTTGCACGTTTTCAGAATCTGTGCCTTGAGATCGGCGGAAGCCTGTATGCCAAAGTGAAAGAGACAGACGGTCTGGTTTCCCGGATCTGTTTTACGGGAAAACCGCCCTGCTTTGAGCAGTGGCTGGAAGGGGTGCTGGCACAGACCCACCCCGTGCAGAAAGAGGAAACAGGTAAATGACGAAACAGGATTTTCAGCTGACGGTGCTCGGGGCACGGGGTTCCATGGCAGCAGGCCGGGCGGACTCTATTCTTTTCGGAGGGGATACCTCCTGTTACATGGTTCGTGCCGGAGATGAAACCGTTTTTCTGGATGCCGGCAGCGGCATAGCGTCTGCACCTGAGAGTTATCCGAAACCGCCGATCGTCCTCATCAGCCATCTGCATCTGGATCATATTATGGGGCTTGGAATGTTCCCCATCCTTTCAGACTGTACGCAGCGATGCACAGTGTATCTTCCGTTCTGCGAGGGGGCGGCTGCTGCGGAATATCAGATCGGCCAGCTCTTCCACCCACCGGTCTGGCCGCTGTCGCTGCACGATTGTGAGTGCAGCATGGAGATCCTCCCAATGCCGAAATCCATGGAAATCGGTTCCCTGTATATTGATACCATGCCGGGAAACCATCCGGGCGGCTGCATGGTTTTTCGTCTGCAGTTCCAGGGGAAATCGATCGTCTATGTTACGGATTATGAACATTCCGACCCGTCCTTCTCTCGGCTGGCTGAGTTTGCCCGGGATACGGATCTGCTCCTGTACGATGCGCAGTATGCCAGCGAGATCTATCCGAAAAGGAGAGGCTACGGGCATTCAACAGCGGAAAAGGGGCTGGAGCTCATGCAAAAGAGCAATGCAAAACAGCTTCTGCTGATTCATCACGCACCGACCAGCACGGACAGCATGCTCCTTGAGCGTGAGAAGATGCTTTCGACCCCCAATGCATCCTTCGCCCGGGAAGGGCAGACGATTACTTTGTGAGACCATCATAAATTAAAAAAGGCGTTGCCTCATTTCCGCCAATCCTTTTGCGATTGGAAAGAGGCAACGCTTTTTTTATCAGTTCTGCCACGGGTTCCATCCGACCTTGTCCGACAGGAACCGAAACAGAAGATCTTTATGCCTGTCGAAATCTTCATAGAAACGCATGCCGTAACGGAGCACTCCGTTTTCTCCGGATTCAAGCAGCCCGAAGAGATAAAAGTATATGGGGTCAGATTCTGACAGTTTCGGGAATACGCTCCTGTTTGCCGGAATCGGAAGATTATTAATATTCTCTTGAATCACCGAGGAGCATGGATTCCTCCAGCTCATCCAGGTCTCTGAGGAAGAGTGCCGCTTCCGCGTCAGACGGCATTTTGAAGCCGGTGCGCGGAGACACACTGAAAGTGCCGACGGACGGCCCGTCCATCAGGCAGCTGCGTTTGAACTGCTGAGAGAACAGGCGCCTGCACCAGCTTCTGAGCCAGCGCAGCAGTTCCTCGTCCGAGAACTCATCGGCGTAGGCAATCTTTGCAAGCCGGATCGCCTTGCGGGGAGAGAAGCCGTTAATCAGCACATGGTATGTAAAGAAGTCCTGCAGAGAGTAGGAGCCTACAGCATCTTCGCTCTTTTGCTCGATGATATCGTCATGAATCGGGAGCAGTTCGGGGGAAACCGGGCAGTCCAGCACGTCGTAAAGCGCAGCCTTGAG
>JAEEGL011928368.1_pt1 | contig 14442 bp, 10 predicted proteins | sample 9134231 | NCBI WGS metagenome assembly JAEEGL01 (sample SAMN16246548, study PRJNA631951) | gut metagenome | biome: gut microbiome; feature: rumen; material: fiber-attached | host: Bos | place: Iran: Karaj | collected 2018-10
AGGATGTTTTCGGTCCCGTAGCCCTTTTCGCACAGACGCTGGATGCAGTAGGCCTTGCTGCCCATCTCCTGGGTGCAGAGCAGATCCACATCCTCAATGAGGCCGAAGCGCTTCCACTCCTCGCGCACCGCCTCGGGATTCGCGCTGGAGACAACCACCACATCGGCGGCCTTGTGGGCAGCAGCCAGCGCCTCACGCACATGGTCAAAGGGCCTGACCTCCTCCTGCGGCAGCTCCGTGATGGCCTTGTTGACGGCAATGCTCCAGTCCAGGGCTTTCCGAAAGATGGGATCGCGGCCGAGCTCCTTTTGAATGGCGTCGTTGGAGAGCTCGGGGGCGTTGTCCGCCCAGTCGATAAGCGCCTCCACGCCCGCAATGGGGGTGTATTGAGCATGGATCTCCCCAAGGGCCATGGCGAGACCCTTGAAGCGGTTGATGCCGCGAGTGCCGGAGTAGAGATTGAGCTCGTTCCAGCGGTCGAGGATCGCCTCGCGCCACGGGTCCAGTCCCCACTCGTCCACCATGCAGGGGCCGAAGCAGCGGATGTGCTTGATGTTCATGGTGTCCATGGCGCAGCCGTCGGAATCGACGCATACGCAGAGCGCCTTGCTCTTCTTGAAATCGTCCAGTGCCGACATGTTCATTCCTCCTTTGTATCCTTGGGGATCGCCCGCAGCTTTTCCTCGATGTCCCGGACGGCCGCCTCGCTGAGCTTGGCAAAGCGGAGGAAGGAGCCCAGGGTAATGACCGAGCCCGCCGCCTCCGGATAACGGTACTTGCCTTCAAAGCAGGCCGGCAGCAGCGCGCGGACCGCGGGGAATTTGGCCAGATATTCCATGGTGCAGTCCAGGTTCAGCTTCTCGTCCCGGTTGCCGTTGATCTTGAAGCCGAAGTTCGGCTCCGTCAGCCCCTCCGGGCCGAAGCCGCCCAGCACGTCCTCCAGCCAGGTCAGGCTGTCCGCCACCCAGTTGGGATAGCGGCGGCACATCTCCCGGACGCCCACGCTCGGATCCCCGGTGGAGAGCCCGTGGGGGGCGTTGGAGTAGATGTGGACTTCATAGGCCACGTCGTTTTTCGTCAGGGCCTCGATCATGCTCACGCTGTTTCGGATGGGCACCAGGTTGTCCGTGCGGGAGGCGAAAAGGAAGCAGGGGCAGGTATTGCCGTCCACGGCGGCGGGGATGTCTGGGGGATCCTTCAGCAGATCCCAGGCGAAGGCGCCGCTGATGTCCGGGTAGCCCAGGATGGCGGCGTTGGGCCGGTTTTGGGACATGGCAGCCGCGGCGGCGGCCAGATGCCCGCCGGCGGAAAAGCCGATCACGGCGATGCGGTCGGGCACCACGTGCCAGTCCCCCGCCTTTTCCCGGATGAGGGACATGGCCTGCTCATAGTCCTCCAGGGGCTGGGGCCAGACCGCGTGCTCGCCCAGGGAATAGCGCAGGATAAAGGCGTGGTAGCCCGCCTTCAGGTAGGCCAGGGCCACAGGGTCGGCCTCCCGGTCCGAGCAGTAGCGATAGCCGCCGCCGGGGATGACGAGCACGGCAGGGCGCGCGCCGATGCCGTTGAACTCGCCGCCGACCGGCTGGAGATAAGCCGTCAGGCTGACGTTTCGCGCCTCATTGAGGATAATCGTTTCGGTGAACATGGCGCAGCCTCCTTAGAGTCTGGTATCCCAGCGGCCGCAGAACACCGTCTCGTCCGCCGTGCCGTGAAATTCGCTCTTGCCCACGATCTTCTCCACCGCCGCGCGGATGTTCTCCCGGTTGGGGCCGTAGGCGTTGATGAAGGTGTGGATGTTGGCGACGTCCGCCAGATGGTTCGTGTAATTCAGGCTCACGCCCACGGTGGGGACCTCCTCGGTATACCAGAGCATCTCCATGGAGTGGCCGCTGGACCAGGCCAGGCGCTCCACGTTGCGCTGGGCGTAGCCCTTGATGTTGATAAAGACGAAAACCAGGTCGTAGTTCTTTTTGAAGTCCTCCCGACGCCCGGGCTGCATCATGCGCACAAAGTTCATGGGATGGACGCCCTGCTGGTTTTCCAGGTCGTAGAAGCTGGGGCACTGGGTGACGGAGAAGCCCACCCGCTCCAGTTCCTCGGTGATCGTCTCCCGCACGCCGTCGCCCTTGTCGCCCTTGGAGTTGGGGGTGGAGCGCACGTAGACCAGCAGCGCCTTCTTTTTCTCGTTCACGTCCACGGGCAGCAGGCCCCGGGTGTCCTTCACCAGGGTCACGCCCCGGTCGGCGGCCTCGGCGGTGTAGCGGCGGAAGGTCTCGCAGCCCACCTCGTCCAGCAGCTTCGGGTCCGGACAGCGCACAGCGGCGTCGTAGAGCTTCAGATGGGCCTTGAGGCCCAGCACCCGGTGCAGCGCGTCGGAGAGGCGCTCCTCGGTGAGGATGCCGCTCTCGTAGCCGGCGCGGAGATAGCCCAGGTCCTCTTCAAAGTCGTTGGCGAACAGGAACATGTCGCAGCCTGCGGCGATGCACCTGGGCACCGCGTCCCGGCGCGCCATGACGCCCGCCATACCGATCATGTGGGAGGCGTCGGAGATGATGAGGCCGTTGAAGCCCAGCTCCTTCCGCAGCAGGCCCTCCAGCAGCTCCGGTGCCAGGGAAGCGGGCAGCAGCTCGCTGTCCCGGATATCGGGATCGCACTTGCGGCTCCAGGCGGGGAAGCTGATCTGCCCGGTCATGACGGTCTCCAGGCCCTCGTCGATCATCGTGCGGTAGACCTTGCCGTAGCTTTCCATCCACTCCTCCACCGAGGCGCCGTTAAAGGCCGGGGAATTGTGGGGATCCAGCTCGTCCCAGCCGTCCCCGGGGAAGTGCTTGCAGGTGCAGGCCATGTGGGGGTTGGCGTCCTTGATGCCGCGGATGTAGGCGCGGACACAGTCGGTGACCTTCTCGGGATCGGAGCCGAAGCTGCGGGTGTTGACAATGGTGTTGCGCCAGTTTTGGTAGACGTCGGCCACGGGATTGAACATCCAGTTGACGCCGATGGCGCTGGCCTCCCGCCCGGCAACGAAGCCCATGCGGTAGGCGGTCTCCACGCCTTCGGAGGCGCCGGCCTCGGCGGCGGTGGCCACAAAGGTGCCCTCTTTCGGCAGGACGCCCACGCCGCCGTCGTCGCAGTTGCCCGCCACAAAGACGGGGATGCGGCTGTATTTCTGGAAGAGGGCGTTCTGCAGCGCCACGGTCTTTTTGTCGCCGCCCTGCCAGCGCATGCCGCCGGGGCGGGCGCTCTCCATCAGGGCCTTGATCTGCTCCTCGTTCACGCCGGGAACACCCTTGAGCAGCACAAAGAGCTGGCTGAGCTTTTCGTCCAGGGACATAGAGGCGATGGTATCCTCCACCCAGCGGATCTCTTCTTCGTTCAGATAAAAGGGCTTAGCCCGCAAATCCACCATGGCTTCTCCTTATTCCTCCACGATCTGCAGCAGCTGGGAGAAATCGGTCAGATTCCAATCTCCCGCGCCGTTCTTCGCCGCGTCGCCCACGCAGGCGACCTTCATCCCGGCGTTGTGCCCCGCCTCGGCGCCGGAGACCGCGTCCTCCACCACAAGGCAGTCGGCGGGATCGGTGTGGACAAACTCCGCCGCCTTCTGGAAGACCTCGGGATCGGGCTTGGAGCGGCTGATGTTGTTGCCGTCGGAGACCGCGTCAAAGTATCCCTCCAGACCGATCTGGTGCAGGATGAAGGGCGCGTTCTTGGACGAGGAGCCGATGGCCAGGATCAGGCCCTTGGCGCGCAGGGCGTCCAGGGTCTCCTTGACCTCGTCGCTGAGATCGGCGGTGGACATCTCCTTGAGGGACTCCCGGTAGAGCTCATTCTTCTCGGTGGCCAGGGCCAGCTTTTCCTCCTCGCTCAGCGCGGGGCCGGGATAGCGCTCGAGGATGATCTCCAGGCTGGCCATGCGGCTCACGCCGCGCAGGCGGTTGTTGATGACCCGGTCAAAGGGGGTGTTCAGCTTGTCGGCCAGGCTTTTCCAGGCGCGGTAGTGGTATTCGTCGGTGGAGCAGATCACACCGTCCAGGTCAAAAATGATCGCTTTGAAGTTCATAGGGCTTCATTCCTTTCTATATCCGATTTCCGATAGTGCAGGAAGAGGTAGAGGCCGGCCGCGGCAAAGGACAGGGGCCAGGCCGTCCAGATCAGGGTCAGGCTGTGGAAGGCCCGGGCGCCCACGGCGATGGCCGCCACCTTGACCGCAAGCTGGATCATGCCGCCGCGCATGGAGGCCACGGTGTCGCCCACGCCCCGCAGCAGCTGCTGATAGGTAAACATCAAACCGGCCAGAACGCCGGGCACCGCGGTGATGAGCAGGAACTGATAGGAAACGCCCAGCAGCTCCTCCGTGGCGTCCGCCAGGAAGAGCCGGGTGAGGGGCCGCCCGAAGAGCGCCAGGAGCAGGCCCAGCGCCGTGGAGAGCAGCAGCTGCAGCCGCAGGGTGATCCGCTTCCCTTCCGCGATGCGCCGGGGCTTTCCCGCGCCGTAGTTCTGCCCGGTGTAGATGGAGAGGGTGTTGCCCAGGGTCTCCAGGGGCATCAGGGCGAAGGCGCCCACCCGTCCCGCCGCGGTATAGGCGGCCATGGCCACCGTGCCGAAGGCGTTGACCGCGCCCTGGGCCACAAGGTTGCCGATGTTGTTGAAGGCGGACTGCACAGCGATGGGGACCGAGAGCCGGCCGATGGAGGCCATGAGCCGGCCGTTTGGCAGCAGATCCTCCCGCCGGGGGCGCATGACGGGGTATTTCCGGAACAGCAGTACCGCCGCGAAGATCGCGGAGCTCAGCTGCGCCAGGGCGGTGGCCCAGGCGGAGCCTGCCACGCCCCAGCGGAAGACCGCCACGAACAGGATGTCCAGCACCACGTTCATCCCCACGGAGACGATCAGGCAGTAGAGATCGGTGCGGCTGTCCCCCATGCCGCGAAAGGCGCAGGAGAAGAGATAGTACAGCATGGGGCAGATGCTGGTGAGGAAATTGATGCGCAGATAGGCCACCGCGTTTTCCAGGGGGCCCTCCGGGGTCCCCATCAGCAGCAGCACGGGCTTTGCCAGGGGCGCGCCCGCCAGGGCCAGCACCAGGGAGATGCCGGTGCCCACATAGAGGCTGTTGATAAAGCCGCGGCGCATGCGCAGCATATCCTGGGCGCCGAAGGCCTGGCTCAGCAGCACGCCCACGCCGATGTTGGTGCCGATCATCAGAGAGGCCAGCAGCAGGATCAGGGGCATGGTGCAGCCCACCGCGGCCAGGGCCTCCATGCCGAGGATGCGGCCCACCACGATGCTGTCGGTGATGGAATAGACCTGATGCAGGAGGTTGCCGATGAGGGCAGGGACGGAAAAGGCCAGCAGCCCGCCCAGCACGTCCCCCTGCGTCATATCAAGGGAGCTTGTTTGCTTTGTCTTTTGCATGCTTCAGTATTTCAAATAATCCTTTCCGCAGTAGGGGTCGATGGGGCTCACGCCCTTGAATTCGCTCCGCCCCATGATCTTTTCCATCACGGCGGCTTTGTACTGCGGTTCGTTGCTGTAGGCGTTGATGAAGGTGTCGATCATGGGCGCGTCAAAGAGGTGGTAGGGGTAACCGGTGCTGATCATCATCACCGGGATCTCGGCGCAGAGCCAGGGCGCGTCGTCTCCCAGGCCGAAGCAGACGTTCCAGTTGAGGCGCAGGGTGGTGTTGTTGGAGGCGTTCTGCATGTTGGCGATATAGACGTAGAGATCATAGTTCTTCTTCATGTCCTCCACGCCGCGGTAGAGCTCGCCCATCAGCGCGGCCTTCTCCGGCGGGAGCTCGGGGGAATCGAAGTCCGAGGGCTCGATGCTGACGCGGCGGTCCCGCACCGTTACCGCAAAGCCCTCGTCCTCAAAGAGCTTCTTCCAGGCGAGGACAGTGGGATCCTGGGGGTCCAGGGACTTCTGGATCACGTTCAGATAGACACGGGGGAACTTCTTCGGGGAGATGGGCAGGAGCTCCTGCCGGTCATGCACCAGGGTGACGGCCTTGTCGGCGCAGTCCAGACTCCAGGCCCGGTGCTTTTCGCAGCCCACCTCCTCCAGGGCCTCCGGGCCGGGGACGAGGGTGCCCGCCGCCTGCTTTTTGTGCAGGCCCAGGGAGGCCTTGGTAGCCAGGATGCGCGTCACGGCCTCGTTCAGGCGCTCCATGCTGAGCAGGCCGTTTTCCAGGCCCTTGAGCAGATAGCCGTAATCCTCGCGGATGTCCTTGTTGAAGAGCACCATGTCGCAGCCGGCCTCGATGGCGGTGGGGACGGCTCTGCTGCGCGGCATGGCGGCGGTGAAGCCCACCATGGCGGAGGAGTCTGTGGAGACCAGGCCGTTGAAGCCCAGTTCGCCTCGGAGAAGCCCGGTCAGGATCTCGGGGCTGAGGCTGGCGGGGCAGAGGGCGTCCCGCTTGCTGATGGCGGGGTTGAGGCGCTTGGCCCAGGCGGGCTGGGCAATGTGTCCCACCATGACGGTCTTGGCGCCCCGGTCGATGAGGCTCTTGTAGATATGGCCGTAGGTCTGCATCCACTCCTCGCAGGAGAGGGAGTTGACGCTGGTCAAAATGTGCTGGTCCCGCTCGTCCACACCGTCGCCTGGGAAGTGCTTGATGGATACGGCCACGCCGCATTCGTCGGCGGCGTCCAGGTAGCGGGAGGCGCAGCTGAGCACCGTTTCGGGATCGGAGCCAAAGGTGCGGGTATTGGTGATGGGGTTATGAAACTCCCGGTCAATGTCGATGATCGGGGCAAAGGACCAGTTCAGGCCCATGGCGGCGCCTTCCTTACAGGCCACATAGCCCATGCGGTAGGCGGTCTCGGGATCGCCGGTGGCGGCGACAGCCAGAGGCGCGCCGAAGCCGGTGCCCTCAAAGGACAGGCCGCTGCCGCCGGCCTCGGTATTCGCCGCCAGAAGCAGGGGGATCTTCGCCATGTTCTGGATCTTGCGGTGGGTGTTCTGGACAAGGGCCTTGGGGCCCGGGCGGTACATGATGCCGCCGATGCCGATGCCCTCGATCATGCCGCGCAGCATGCCCTCGTCATCGCCGATGCCCAGCGCGCAGAAGATCTGCCCGGCCTTCTGCTCGGTGCTCATGGACGCAAGTGTGTCCTCTACCCAGCGGATATCCTCGTCAGAGAGGAAAAAGGGATTGGCTCTCAAATCGATCATGTGGCTTACTCCTTTGCAGCTTCTTTACTCTTCAAACAGTTTCATCAACACTTCCGCGTAGGCCTCGTGGCCTTCCACGCCGGGATGGTTGACGCCGTTGGCAAGCAGTTCCTTCCAGGGGCAGCCCTTCGCCCGGGCCTCCTCCCAGACAGCATAGACGTCCGCGAGGCAGACCTGCTCCTCCGCCGCCACCCTGCGGATCGCCTCCGCGCGCTCTCCTGTGGTCGGTTCGATCCCGGCGTTGCCCATCATCTGCATGAACGCCGAGTTGTTGGGCAGGTCGCCGTTGGGCGTGAGCAGAATGATATCCGCTTCCGTTTCGCTCTTCAGCCGCCGGACCATGCCGCGCAGCAGTTCCCGATAGGCTTCCGCGGTCCCCAGCCTCTCATCCCAGTTGAGCGAGCCGTTGATGAGCACCAGATCCGGCCGATACCGGATCACGTCGCGCTGCATCCGCGCAGCCATGGAGCGCAGATTGTCGCCCGCGATTCCGGAATTGACAATGCTCACGCTGGTGAGCTCAAAGCGATCGATGAGCCGTTCCCGGAACTTTTCGATATAGCTCTCCCGCGCGTCCACGACTTCGCTCGCCTTCGGCATGACAAAGCCGTCCGGCGGCAGCGCGGGATTTGTGACATGGGCAAAGAATTTCCTGGCCTGTTCCGGCTCTTCCGGAATCAGGCTTTCAAAATGGCCGGCTGTGACGCTGTCCCCCAGGGCCACGACAAGCGGATTCTTCCGCTCCAGGCCTTCCTCATCCAGACCCTTGCCGGAGATCAGGCCGATGAAGCCCTGATTCTCCTGCATCTTTCGGATAAAGCGCAGGGGTCTGGCGGGACTGTCGCAGGGCATGGTCCGTGCTGTTTCCAGCAGGATGTCTGAATAGGGCTGCTTGGCGCGAAATGTGGTTTTCATGTTTTTCTTGTTCCCTCCCGGTTAAGGATTCGCTGCAAAAAGGCAGCGCTGGCTTTCTGTACCTCCAGAGCCTGCGGGATCTGCGTCAGTTCAAAGCCGTGGCGCAGCTCCGCCTCTTCCTTCGGGAAGAGCAGGATCTCCGCCGGGACCCCAAGCGCATCCGCCTTCGCCTTCATATCGATCGCCTGATCGGTAAAGGTCATGGTGTTCCCATCCGACAGAAACATCGGCGGGAATTGAGCGGTCATATGCCCGATAACGCCGGCCTGCAGCACGGCGGCTTCCCCTTTCAGCGCAGTCGTACCGAAGTAGGCCAGCCCGCAGCGGAACAGAACCTGGTCAAAAGGCGGGACGCCCGTTTTGTCAAAGCGCTCGCAGTCCAAAAGGCCGGAGCTGGAGACAAAGGCGATCGCCGCATCAGCCGGGATCGGAGGCGTCAGCCCCATTTCCGACGCATAAGCGGGATCGGTCAGCACGTTCAAATACTGTCCCGCGATCTGGGCACCGGCACTGGTTCCGGCAAAAACAATGCGATCCATATCGATCCGATACTCCGCTGCGTGGTCTTTCAGATAAGTCAAGCACTGTTCCAGCTGACGGATCGGGACCGGATAGGGATAGTCCGGCGCAAGCGCGTAGTTAACGGAAACGACAGAGAAGCCGGCCTTCAAAAAAGGGAGGAAATATGCCAGCGAGCGATCTTCCCCCGCATTGGGGTCTCCCTCCGCCTTATCTCCCCATGTGAAGCCGCCGCCATGACAGTAGAGAAACAGCGGCGCAGGCTCGTCGGTGCGGACCGGAGTCTCATAGAAATCGAAAAAACTGTTGGGATATTCCTCGGCATAGCGGATCTCCGCGACGGTTCGGATGCCGGGCAAGGCCTTCGTAATGCCGCGCGGCGAAAAGCTGTTTACCGGATACGGCATCATAGAAGCCTGGATCGCCCGGATCTGTTCATGATCATTTTTCATTTTTTCTCCATCAAACTCGTTTCAAGCTGAACAGCCGCTTTGTGCCCGCCTGAACCATCGGCGGATTGAAGCCCCGGAAGAACAGGAACTGCAGCTCGGCAAAGGTCATGCCGTAGAATTCCACGTCGCCGGACTCGATGAGCCCGATGGCGGGGGGCAGGTCCTCCCGCAGGATGGCAAGGGCCTCCGGATCGTCCCGGACCTCGTCAAGGCGGCTTTGCATATTGTATTTGAGCCGGTAGTCCACGGCGGGCTGGTAGGTCTTTTCAAAGACGCCCGCCTCCAGCTCGATCCGCTCTCCGCTCCCGGGAAGCAGGGCCTCCGCCGTGCAGCCGAAGGGCACTTCGAAACGCACGGTGAGCGTCCCGTCGGCGTTGACGCGCCAGAAGGAGGCGTAGACGCCGCTTGCGGAGTCATAGCGCAGCTCCAGCTCCTGCAGCCGCCAGGTGGGCTGGGGCGCGAAGCGCACCCGGGCAAAGCCGGGGGCGAGACTCTGCATGCCCGCCAGATCCCGATAGACGTACTCCATGACGGAGCCGTAGGAATAGTGGTTGAGGGAGTTCATGCCCGTGCCGCTGATGCTGCCGTCATCCAGGACGGAGTTCCAGCGCTCCCAGATGGTCGTCGCGCCCAGATCCACGCAGTGCATCCAGCCGGGGAAGCCCTCCTGGAACAGGAAGTAGGCCGCCAGATCCTCCATGCCGTTTTCGGCCAGGACCCGGCACATCATCGTGGCGCCCACGAAGCCGCCCTTGATCTTCCAGCAGTCCTTCTGCAGCCGCTTTTTCAGGGAGGAGACGATGATTTCCTTCTTCCGGTAGACGCCGAAGTTCAGGCACAGCAGATAGGCCGTCTGGGTGTCGATGCACAGCCGCCCGGAGGGGGCGAAATACTCCTCCAGGATGGCGGAGCGGACCTCCCCGCAGAGCTTTTCATAGCGTTCCGCGTCGGAGGCTCTGCCCAGAAGCTGGGCCGCCCGGGCCAGCTTCCCCGCTGTGGCGTAATAGTACATGCTGGCCACAAAGAAGTCGTCGGTGCCGCCCTTCATGCTCTGGGGCGTCACGCCGTCCTGGGCCAGCCAGTCGCCGAAGTGGAAGCCGAAATCCCACAGGCGCTTGCCGCCATGCTCCTCGTCCTGACGCAGGATCCACTCCAGCCAGTCGCGCATCAGGGGGTAGGCCTCCCGCAGGGCTTCCAGATCCCCGTAGCAATCATAGAGCGTCATGGGCAGGAAGGAGGCCACGTCGCCCCAGACGCTGGAGCCGCCGGGGATCCCCTTGGCGAAGTTCGGCAGATAATTGGCCACCGCGCCGCCGTTCTTCCGCTGGTCAAGGCGGAGATCCTTCAGGAATTTGCGGTAGAAGGCGCGGGTATCCATCTGGAAGCAGGCCGTGGGGGAGAAGACCTGGGCGTCGCCGGTCCAGCCCAGGCGCTCGTCCCGCTGGGGGCAGTCGGTGGGCATGTCCAGGAAGTTGGAGCGCTGGCCCCAGAAGCAGTTTTGCGCCAGGCGGTTGAGCTTTCCGTTGGAGCTGCGGAACCGGATCACGGTCTCCAGGTCGGAATAGAGCACCCGCCCTGTGAAGTCCTCCGGCTTTGGCTCTCCCGGCCAGCCCGTGACCCGGACGTAGCGGAAGCCGAAGTAAGTGAAGTGGGCCCGCACGGTCTCCCTCCGTCCGTCGGAGACGTAGATGCTCTGCACCTTGGCCGTGCGGTAGTTGTCATTGTAGAAATTGCCGTTCTGCAGGATCTCCCCGTGGTCCAGGACGATCTTCGTCCCGGCGGGAAATTCAGCCTCATAGGACACAAAGCCCGTGAAATTCTGGCCGAAGTCCAGCACGGTCTCCCCCGCCGGCGTGCGGATGATCTCCTTCACCGGCAGGCTGTCCTTCACCACGACGGGCAGGCTGTAGCGGTCCACGGTCTTCTTCTCCGGCAGGAGGGCGACGGGCTTTTCCGGGTTCTCCTTCCCAGCCCAGAGCATGCGGTCCAGGCACTCGCCGTCGTAGATATCGCTGAGGCAGAAATCGCTGCCGCGGTAGAGCCAGCTTTCATCCGTGCCGCAGACCTGCTCGCTGCCGTCGGCATAGCGGATGCGCAGCTCCGCCAGGGCGGCAAAGCGGTCGCCGTAGACCTGGCTCGCGCCCTCGTAGCCCAGGCGCCCCTTGTACCAACCGTTGCCGCAGGCGATCTCCAGCATATTCTCTCCGGCGCGCAGCGCTCCCGTCAGGTCAAAGCTCAGGACCTGCACGCCTTCGTTATAGTCGTTGCAATAGGGGGCAAGAAACTCGTTTCCGCATTTCACGCCGTTGCAGGCGGCCTCAAAGAGGCCCAGGCCCGTGGCGTAAAGCCGGGCGGAGACCGGGCTTTCCTTCAGGGAAAAGCGGCGGAAGAAGACCGGGTGGAAGCTGTCCTCCGGCTGCTGGCCGATCCATTTGGCGGCAAAGGGCTCGTCCATCTTGCCGGTTTCAAAAAAGCTCTCGGCCCGGGCAGAATCCCCGGCGTCGCCCCTGATCTCCACGCGGACAAAATAACGCGTGCGGGGTCTGAGCGTCAGCGCCGCGGTCTCTCCGGTACCGTTGAGGGCGGCGCCCTCCTTCTTCCACAGGATATTGGTAAAATCCGCATCCGCGGCCACAAGCAGCGAAGCCTTCACCGAGCGCTTGCTGACCGTATCCCGCAGCTTCCAGGAGACGGTGACGCGGGGCAGCTCGAAGCCCAGGGGCTCGCGGACGCCGTTGATTTTCAGATCGTAGATTTCCATGCGCATACTCCTGTTTCATGATAAAGGGAGGCGGCAAACCTGCCGCCTCCCACCTTTTTCGATATGGACTTTTTGTGTTCCGTCAGGCGACAGCTTCTTTTTTGAACAGGCGCCGGAAGACTTTTTTCAGATTGTCCAGTTGGGCGGAGAAGGTGTAGAAGCACATGACGAACACGCCCATGATGATCTGCTGCCAGCCGCCGCCGCCCAGGTTCATGCAGTTGAGGCCGTAGTTGAAGATGGCCATGCCGATGGCGGCGATAGAGATGCCGATCACGTCATTGGAAGCCAGACCGATGAACATGCCCATGTACACCGGCACGATGTAGGAGAACATGATGCCGGCGGTGGACAGGCTCGACTGGGGGTTGACCTGGTTCTGGGACACATAGATCGTGGCGGCAAGGCCCACGATGGCGCCGGTGAACATGGCGGTCTGGGACACGTTGGCCTCCTCCCAGATGCCGATGTTGACGCCGGCGGACTGGTTGTTGGCCAGGATCTTGCCCTTGCGTCCGGTGACCGTATAGTTGGTGTAGAAGAGGAAGATGCACATGGCCAGAGCCGTGGGAACGAGGACGCCGGGCAGGTGGCCGAAGATGGAGAGGCTGTTGTTCTGATAGAAGTTGCTGATGCCGCCGCCGCCGAAGACCAGGTAGGTCAGGGATTCGTAAACCAGAGTCATGCCGATGGTGGCGATGACGACGGGCAGACGGCCCAGCATGTAGACCGCCGCGGTGATCGCGCAGAGGATGATGCCGCAGAAGACGGCTACCACCAGCGTGACCCAGGGGCTGCCGGCCTGCAGGCCGATGTTGCCGGCGATGATGGCCGTGAGGATCATGGCGGCGCCGTTGGAGAAGTCAAAACGGCCGTTCTTCAGCTGCATCCAGATGGCCAGCGCCACGCAGATGCTCTGGCAGGCGTTCAGAATGACAAAACGCACCAGATCGAAGCCCAGGAAGATGAACTTGCCGTTGACGTAGCAGGCGGGGTTGGACGCGGTGATCGCCCACATGGCCAGAAACATCAGTACGGGGAACAGCAGGCTCAGAAAAATTCGTTTTGTAAGTTTCATAGTGGCTCCTTCTGACTGTCGGTGCCCCGGACGCTCCGGAGAGCGTCCGGGACGGTTGGTTGTCTTACTTGATGTCTTCGATGGTCATGTGGTCGAGGACCGCGCAGAGATCGGCGTAAGTGGCGTTGGGGTTGCCGAAGGCGGTGAGGTTCAGAACTTCCTCGGGGGAGAGGAAAGCGTCATTGGGATCAAAGTTGAGGTAAAGGCTGTGCTGGAACTTCTCCATATCTTCATCGGAGTTGATGATGAGGGTGGAGCAGTCGCGGCGCTCGGCCGTGGCGGGCTGATCGGGGTAGGAGACGCCGTTGATCTTGTTGAGCAGGAGGACCAGCGGGTAGGTGATGGACTCGGTAGCGCAGATCATCTCCTGCTGGTAGGCGCCCTTGGAGCCGAAGACGGCGTCGTCACCGTCGTTGTAGCCGGCGGCGAAGAGCTTCATCGTGTCGGCCACGCCGGCGGACACCATGGAGGGATATACGAAGGAGCCGGCGTTGAAGGCGATGATGGCGTCAATGTTGGGGTGCTTGTTGAAGTAGGTGGAGTCCACAGGGCGGAACATCAGAACGTCGGTCTCCTCGTTGAAGGGGTCGACCTCGATGGCCTTGTCGGGATTGGCGGCGTTGTACTCCTCGACCTTCTCCACGAACTGGTCAAAGTTCACCTTGGAGTAGGGGAAAGCGAAGGCGGGGAACACGGTGCCGGCCACGTGGCGGATGGGGTTCTCGGGGTTCCGCTCGTTGTACTCGATCAGGCTGTTGAAGAAATCAACGCCGCGGGTGGTGTGGTCGCCGCAGGGGCCGTCGCCCACAGCGCCGAGGAAGTACTCATGCTCGAACACGCCGGCGTAGTTGTTGCGGTAGGAGGTATCAAAGTCACAGAGGTAACCGGCCAGATACACACCGGCGTCGCGGCACTCGGCCAGGATGGCGTCCATGCCGGCGTCCATGGTGATGATGATGCCGTCACAGCCGGCGGCGATGAGCTCCTGCACCTTGGTGACGTTCAGGGCTTCGTCGTTGGTGCTGAGCACGGTGTAAGCGAACTCGCAGTTCAGCGTGGATTCCAGGTTGCCGAGATAGGCCTTGAGAGCCGTAACGCCCGCGCCGGAATCCTGGTACAGGCCCACGCCGATCTTGGCGTGCTTGGCAGCCTTGGCGCCGCCCTCGGCAGAGCCGCCTGCGGCAGGAGCCGCGCTGCCGCCGCAGGCGGCCAGGGCGAGGACCATGGTCAGAGCCAGAAGAAGCGCAAGGATCTTTTTCATGTTTTTCATTTGTTTTCCTCCATGTTGTAATGTTGTGTATGTGCTTACCTGGGAAGTACCCCGTTCGGCTTCCGACAGGTCAAAAGGACGATGACAAGGAAGATGAGCGCTTTGACGAAGTTGATCCAGTTGAGGGGCACGCCCATCGTGGTGAGAACGTTGGAGAGCAGCGTGTAGGTGAAGGCGCCTACCAGCGCGCAGGAGATCTTGGACTTCATGCCGCCCTTCAGGGGCATGCCGCCCAGGATCAGGCAGATCATGATATCCATGGCGTAGCCGGAGC
>JAEEGL013801738.1_pt1 | contig 14442 bp, 16 predicted proteins | sample 9134231 | NCBI WGS metagenome assembly JAEEGL01 (sample SAMN16246548, study PRJNA631951) | gut metagenome | biome: gut microbiome; feature: rumen; material: fiber-attached | host: Bos | place: Iran: Karaj | collected 2018-10
ATCCATTCTGCATTACGAGTTGATAAGTATTCGTTTGTTGTAATAACATGTACCCCTAGTCCAGATAAAGCATTCAAATAAGCTGGTAAAACTGTTGTTAATGTTTTTCCTTCACCAGTTTTCATTTCAGCAATATTTCCTCTATGTATTGCTATACCACCTATTAATTGAACTCTAAATGGTTTTTCACCTAATGCTCTATAACAAGCTTCTCTAGCTAAAGCAAATGCTTCAACTAATATATCATCTAATGTTTCACCATTTTCTAATCTTTTCTTAAATTCTTCTGTTTTAGCTTTGAATTCAACATCTTTTAATTTTTGCATGTCTTCATCTAAAGCTTCTATTTGAGTTACTAATTTATCTATCTTTTTTAATTCTTTAGTTTCATAATCAAAAATGCTCTTAAATAATCCCATCTTGTGCTTCCTCCTCGTAAAATATTATATCAAACAAAAAAAGAAAAGTGAACATTCACCTTTCTTATCTTCTTAATGATTGTTTATTAACAACTTTAAGGGCTTTGTTAAAACATGAAACCTTTTCTTTACTATCTATTACATAATCTGTTTCATCAAGTCCTATCTCTTGCAATTCAGCATAATATTCATCACGCAATTTTGCATAATCCATTTCATCTACGCCAAATACTGCAGCAAGTGTATTAACATAATGTTCCATATCATCTTCTACATAATTAAGTTCTTCCTCAAAACGAAATTGTTCTTGTTCTTCAGGAAGAATACCATTGTTTTCAAGCAATTCTTGTAAAAATACTTTTTTATTTTCTCTTTCAGTAGCTCTTTCAGCTCTTTTTATACTATTTTCTTCTTTTTTAGCACGAGCTCTTTCATCATGTATTAATTTAAATTTACTATTTTCTTCCATATTAATTTGCCTCTATTATTCCGTAGTCTCCATCATTTCTTTTATAAACTACATTTATTTTATTTGTATCAACATTTTTAAACACAAAGAATGAATGACCTAATAGTTCCATTTGTGTGATTGCTTCTTCTTCATCAATTGGCTTTAAGTATACTTCTTTACGTCTAACTACTGTTTGTTCTTCATCTTCAAAATATTCTTCTATTTCTATTGAAGGAATTTCTTCTTTATTATTAGATCTCTTGTTAGTCAATTTTCCTCTATATTTCTTAAATTGACGTTCAAGTTTATCTACTACTAAATCAATAGCTGCATATAAATCAGGATTTACTTCTTCTGCCCTAATATTATACTTACCACTCCAAATAGTAACCTCAACTTTTTGTTCCTTTCCTCTTGCTGATATAAGTGCTTTTGCTTCAACCTCATCATTATCATCTAAATATTTTTCTAACTTAGATACCTTAGATGTAATATAATCATTGATAGCTTCAGTCACGTCTATCTTATTTCCTCGGATATTATATTTCATATCATCCCTCCTAACTAAATATTATCATATAATATACTTTTTATCTATAAATTGAGTCTAAATTAAACATTTCATTTACATTTCGCTATTTTAATAAAAAAATACACACAAATACAATTTTGTGTGTTATTTTTTTAATTTTTTCTCATTATTTCTTTCTAAGCCAATATAAAATAATAATGCTAAAATTCCACTAATTGGTGAAATAATTGCATATATAATTGAAACATAAAATAATTTTTCCTTATTCTTTTCTATTTCACTATCTTTCATTAAGCTTACTTTTCTAATATACCAAGAAATTACAATTGTTGGTATACCTATAAATGCTCCAATAATTGATATAGTTTCTAATATACCTACAAATAAACCTATGATTGAGGCAACTTTCAATAAAGAATTATTTTTCATTTTCAATCTCCTTTATTTTATTTACCCTTCTTATATGTCTTTCTTCCTTAGAATTTTCAGTATTAATAAATTTATCTACAATATCTTTATAATTCTTAGTATATTCTGCAAGTGTAATAATATTTGCCATATTATGTTCTTTAGCTAGTGCTGCTTCTTTTGGAGTATTTATTTTTGCTGCTCTAATTCCTTTTACTTTATTAGCAATAATACTCATACCAAGACCAGTACCACATATTAATATACCTAAGTCTACTTCTTTTTTATTAACACCATTACATACTTTTAAAGCATAATCTATGTAATCTATTTTTTCTTTATTTTCATCACTATCGCATCCATAGTTTACACATTTAATATTTTTGCTTTCTAAATACTTTATAATTTTATTTTTTAACACTATGCCATGATGATCATTACCAATACCTATTTTCATAATATCATTCCTTTTCTACGTATACTACTTTAGTTTTTGTTAAAAGATCATGAAACCCTTTTCCATCTTTTCTCATATTTATCATTATAACAACAGTAACAGCTATTATTATTTCTATATAACTAATTATGTTAGATATAGTTAAATATGTATCCATATTAAGTTTTCTTAACACAAATAAATTAATTGCTGATGTTACTATGTTACATACTATTAAACTTGTTAATAATACTTGTTTAAATTTTAATTTTCCTCTTTCTGAAACAAGTCTAATTTTAAGTAAAGCTTTTCCAATAGTTTGTCCTTTATTAAAATATTGAAATACTATAAAATACAATATTTTTACTACTAGTATGATTAATGATGAATAAAAACTATAATAGATAAATTCATATTGTAATTTTACAAGATCAACACTTTCTATTGAACTAGTTCCTGCATAAATACCTAATATACTTTCACTCAATTCAACATACTTTTCAACATAAGGATTTAACATTGGAATATCTATAAATATAGCAGCAATTACACTAACAATAATTACATCTATAATATATGCAAATAATCTTTTAAATGTTGGTTTTTTCATATTTTATTCCTTTTTAGGTTTCTTGTATAAGAATGATAATAAAGCTGATTTTTTCTTTAATAATCCAGAATCTTTATGATTTGAACTAATATTATGTAAAATCATATCACATAAGTCATGTAACTTTCCTGGCTCTAAACTATAATTAGTTGATACTATACTATCATCTACTAAGATAACAGGAACTTTTCCAGAAAAGTTTATAGAACATAGTTCATGTTTTTCATTATACATATCTCTTTGTAAACCATATAAAGATGATATTACTAGACCATATTTGTTTTGAGTACAATAATTACCTACTACACCAACTATTTCATCTATTTTCTTTAATTTATTTTTTAATTCTTCTACGTTTTTAGAATCACTTATATCATAATTTAATATAATTAAATCTTTATCTTTTTGAGCTTCTAAATTTGTAATAATTAATTCCTTATCATATATAAATCCATCATCAGTAGGCATATATTTTAAATCAGGATCTATAGTATTATTCAAACCTGTTAAATAATAGTTTATAAATGGACATTTATCTTTTAAATCAAATACAACACATTTTGCATTTATTTCTTTTAAAGATTTTAACATATATGAAGATGCTACTGCATAATTATACATATATGGAACTAATACATCGCTTTTAACTGGAAATAATGAAAAATATTGTATTGTTGATTCATTAAATTTTCTATATTTTTGTTCTATTAATTCTTTTTTAATTTTATTAACATCAACATTTGAATAATTAAAGAATAATATTTTATCTCCTTCAGTTATACCATAACCATATGATACAGCAAATGTTCTTGTTTTATTTGGTGGAAGTTTAGATTGTACTTGAACTTCTATTTTCTTACCAATATCTTTCCATTTTTCACCATATTCTGTAATAAATGATTTCATTACATCTTTAAATGGTAATAAATCTTCCATATTCTTTTCACCAGTGACAATACCTACTTTTACATTAGTACCTAATTCGTAATTTAAAGTTGTAAAACTTCTTTCAATATATTTATAGTCATCTAATGATTCTTGGCATAAAATAACATGAATATATATTTTATTCTTAATTTTACTTTGTATTTCTTTAATATAGGTTGCTATTTGTTCAGAAGTTCTTGGTGAATCCCAATAACAAAATACATGCAATTTAATTTTTTCATCTTTGTTCATTTCTTGAACAATATATTTTAATAATGGATTTTCAGGATACTCTACTTTAAAAATATTGTTTTCTATTAAATTATATGTTAAAGCATCATCTATACCCATACTAAAGTTTCTATAAGCTCCCTTATAGTCTAAGTATTCATTTGAAATAGATGCAAACATTCTAGAAGTTCTTAATGCTTCTAAATTAGGCATCAATTCACCAGAATAAACAGAGTATGAATTACTCTTCTCTATACCAAATCCATTAATAAGCATTAATATATTTTTTTTCATAGATTACCCTCCATATATAATTATATCACTATTTTTTAGCTTTTAAATGTTTATAGACTTCAATTACAGGTATAATTGACATTGCTATGAACAATAAGAATATCATTTCTATAAAGCTTAAACTAAATGTCTTTAATTGTGTTGATAAGAATGGAACTTCCATAACAATAATTTGTAATAGAATTGATGAAGCTATTGCGAATAACACAAATGGATTTTTTCTAAATCCGTTGTTAAATATACTCTTCTTCTCACTTCTACAATTAAGAACATGTATATTTTGAATAAATACCATTAATGCAAGAATATAACCTCTTGCATGAGATACTTCTAATCCTACTTTCCTTATTAATATAAACCATACAAAGAATACAAGTATTCCTATATATAAACCACTTAATAGTATTTGTTTTGATAATTCTTTTTCAAATAAACTTTCTTTTGGATTTCTTGGTTTATCTTTCATTATAGTTTCTGTTTCTCTTTCAAATGAAAGTGCCATATCTTGTAAACCATCTGTTACTAAGTTTAACCATAACAATTGTATAGCAACAAGTGGCATCTCTAAATCAAATGCTATCGCTAATATAAAGAATAACACTTCAGCTAAACCACAAGAAAGTAACATTATACTTATTTTTCTAATATTTGAATAAGCATTTCTTCCTTCTTCAATACCTGCTACTATTGATGCAAAATTATCATCTATAATAATCATTTTAGCTGTTTCTTTTGCTACATCAGTACCACTACCCATTGCTACACCAATATTAGCTGCTTTTAATGCAGGAGCATCATTTACACCATCACCTGTTACAGCAACAAACTCACCTTGTCTTTGTAATGATTCAACTATTTCTAATTTTTGTAATGGTGTTACTCTTGCAAACACTTTTTTATCTTTAATTAAAGCATCAAATTTCTTTTTATTACCTGAAACACTTTCTAATTCTTTTCCAGTAATAACTTCTTTTTTACTACTAACTATATCTAAATCCTTAGCAATAGTATATGCTGTTAAAGCATGATCACCAGTTATCATTAATACTTTAATATTAGCTGTTTTACACTCTCTAACGGCTTGTAAAGCTTCTTTTCTAATTGGATCAATAAATCCTACTAAGCCTATAAAGTTTAACTTAGTAATATCACTATCACTGTATCTTTCTTTGTTAGGTATTTCGCCATCACAAAGAGCTATTACTCTATAACCATTAGCCGCTAATTCTTCATTTTGTTTTAATATTTTTTCTTTATCTAATTTAATCTTTTTGCCATTAACATATGCAGATGAACAAAAATCTAATATTACTTCTAATGATCCTTTAGCAGTACAGTATTTTTTATCATCTTTTGTATAGAAATATGCACTATATTTTTTTTCTGATTCATATGGTATTTCATATATCTTTTTATATTGAACCTCATTAACACCAAGTTTCATAGATAATGCTATGAAGGCTATATCTATTGAATCTCCAAAACTATTCCATTTATGTTTTGTTTTTTCTAACATAGCTTCATTATTAATATTTCCTAATATAGAAATATATTTAGCATTTTCAACATTAGAATTATTTATTGGAATAATATTACCATTATCATTATATCCAGTTCCTTCAATATCAAATTCCTCTCCATTAGGAAGTAATATTTTCTTAGCTGTTTGTTCGTTTACTGTAAGAGTTCCTGTTTTATCACTAGCTATTACTGTACAGCTACCTAAACTTTCTACAGAGTTTAATTTCTTAACTATTACATTTCTTTTTGCCATTTTATTAGCAGCGATTGTAAGAGCCATTGTAAGAGCAAGTGGTAACCCTTCAGGCATAGCAGATATTGATAAAGCTACTACGCAAGTAAATATATCAAATAAATTTGTTCCTTTTTGATATAAAATGAATGCTATTATTACTGCTATTACTAATATAATTGCAGTTATTTGTTTAGAAAATCTTTCCATTCTTAGAACAAGAGGTGGTTTACTCTCTTCAGTAGTTGTAACTTTATGAGCTATTTTACCTACTTCAGTATTAATACCTGTTTCTGTTACTACTGCTATTGCTCTACCTGTAATAATAGATGTTCCTGCAAATATAGTATTTGATTTAATACTTTCTTCACTTTCATCTACTAAATGATGTGTTTTTACAACAGCTATGCTCTCACCAGTTAAAACTGATTCATCTACAGTAAGATTATTACTTTTTATAATTCTAGCATCTGCAGATACTTTAGTACCTGATTCTACTATTAAAATATCTCCAGGTACTATATTAGATGAATCTATTTCAACTTGTCTATTTTCTCTTATAACTTTTACTTTAAACTTAATAAGTTCTTTTAATGCTTCGCTATTTTTTGCTGCTCTATATTCTTGAACAGTAGATACAATAGCATCAACACATATAATAAAAATGATTACTAAAGCATCTGTTACTTCTCCTACAATAAAAGATAATATAGCTGAAGCTATAAGTACATAAATAATAGGATCTTTTAATGAACCAAAAAATAATTGAGCAACACTCTTTTGTTCCTCTTTTGGTAGTTCATTTAAACCAAACTTATCTAATCTTTCCTTAACTTCTTTTTTATTTAGACCGTTTAAAGATGTTTTATATTTTTTTAATAAACCATCTGTTATTACATTTTTATTACCCTTTTTCATACTATATCCTCTATTTAATTATAAGTGATTATTGACTTTTTTTCAACAAAATAAAGGAGAGATTAATTCTCTCCTAATGTTACTTGAACTGTATATTCATTTTTCATTCTCTTGAACGTTACATTTATTGTCTCACCTGGACTATGTTTATATAAATAGTATCTTAATTCTGCTACATTATTAACTTTAATATCTCCAATTTTAGTAATAACATCACCTGGTTGCATTCCTACTTTTGAACATGATCCACCAGGAGTTACTCTTACAACTAAAACACCTGAGGTAACAGAATAATCAATATATGTTCCATAATAAGATGTTGCATTTACTAAATCAGCCATACTTATTCCAAGAGTTGCTCTTTTTCTTTTAACACCACTTATTATTTCATCTGCATATTCTTTAGCATCTTCGATTGGTATTGCAAAGCCAATTCCTTCTATTTCAGATTCAACAATTTTCATTGAATTAACTCCAATTACTTCACCATTTATATTACAAAGAGGTCCTCCACTATTACCTGGGTTAATAGCAGCATCTGTTTGCATAACATTCATAATCCAATCTTTTGAATTTGAACTAACGGAAACAGCAACCATTCTATCTTTACCACTTAGTATTCCTTTTGTAACAGTACCAGCATAACTTGAATCAATTGGTGAACCTATAGTAAACACTGTTTGTCCAAGTTTCATTTTTTCACTACTTCCTAAAGTAGCTACACTTTTAACATATGATTTATCTATTTTAAGAACACCTATATCAGCAAATTCATCACTACCTACTTTAGTACCTTTTACAGTATCTCCACTAGATAAAATGATTCTAATTTCATCAGCACCATTTATTACATGATGGTTTGTTAATATATAACCATTACTATCATATATAAAGCCTGATCCTGTTCCTTTAACATTTCCACCAACTATTTTTTCAATTACAACAACTGAATCATATACTTTTTCAATTCCTTTAATAAGCGTTTTTTCATCACTATTGCTGCTTATTATACTTGGTCCATCATTTTGTTCAACTGAAAAAAGATAGTATACCAATCCTCCCATTGAAAGAATGAATATGATTGCACATACTATTAATACTAAATTACTAGATTTTCTTTTTTTCTTTTCTTCAAACATAATCTTATTCTAAATATGAAATTTGTTTATAATTTTCAGGGAATCCCATTCTATATAAAATCTTTTGAGCATCAATTGATTTTAATTTAGAACTTAACCAATCAATTTCATAATCTATCTCATTCATCATCATTTTAAAATCTGAAAAAGTTAACATTTGTTTTAATATAATAATTAAAGCAAATATATCACTTTTACCAAATATATATTTATCATCAACTTGTGGAATATTTAGTAATAAATGATATTTAGTATCATCTATTTCTTTTTGTGTTTCATGATTATATAAAATATCTTCATGAGCACATAAATTTCTATAATTAGATAGTATTGATAAATAATCTCCTAATGCAGCACTATCTAAGTTTTTATAATAAGATGCTATCTCATCTTTTTCTTCTTGTCTTAATATAGTAAATAATTCACCCATTAAACCAAAGCTAAGCACTTTTACACTTACCCATAATGGAATGTATCCATAATTATTTATATAATGAGATGTTGCCTCATGTTGATATCCATTTATTCTTATTTGTCTTTTTACTTTTCTAATTAAGTCATTTATTTGTCTTGCTTTTTCTTTATTTCTATCAAAGTTATCTGGATTCAAATAATCTTTTTCTTTATAACCAAACTTTTTACTTAAAACATAACTAAATATAGACTTATAGTTATTTTCAACAATTAATACGTTTTTAAATATAATATTTCTGAAGAATCTATCAAAAGTAAATAAAGCATACATTTCTTCAAATGTTGCCCCATCAATAAATCTTTTAGATCCTACAGCTAAGAAAGGTCCTCTATAACCATTCAAAAAGAAATAATTTTCTCTTAAAATGATTTCACTAGCTCTATCGTAATCTTCAATTGTTAAACCCTTACTTTTAAGGATATCCAATTGTTCATCAATTGTTCTGAATACTTTAGCTCCCATTTTTCACACCTTTCTATTATAAAATGATTATATCATTAATAATTATTATTTAAATATTTTTTAAGCAATTTTACACCTATTTTTCAATCCAAAGAGCATACAATTTAACATCATTATATGAATAATCACATCCATTTTTATCTCTTTTAATATTTGGTTTAATATTTAATTCATCAACTCTATTCAAAAATAACTCATCATAATACCATCCATTAAAAACATAGCCTTTTTTTACTGGAGTTGGTAATTCTATTGTTTCATTTGTTTCACAATATGTGCATACTTCTTTTTCATCAAGTACTTTTCCATCTGAGTATAATAATATCTTATATGAATTTTTATAAAATTCGGGGCATGAAACAACATTGCTTTCTTCTTTATTAGAGCAAGAACACAAAAATAATAATGTAATTATTACTAATAATCCTTTTTTCATATTAACCTACTTTTTTAGATAATAATGTTTTATTGGTTTAAAATTATCATCTAATTCATAAACTAATGGATTTCCTGTTGGAATTTCAAGTCCAACAATTTCATCATCTGATATATTATCTAAATATTTAATAAGTCCTCTTAAACTATTACCATGAGCAACTATTATAACTTTTTTATTATCTTTTAAACTTGGTAAAATATCAGATTCCCAATATGGTATAACTCTTTCAACTGTATCTTTTAAACATTCAGTATGAGGAATATATTCTTTATAATCTTTCTTCATATCTAAATATCTTTCATCATTATCATCTAATGCTGGTGGTTGAACATCGTAACTTCTTCTCCAAATGTGAACTTGTTCATCACCATATTTATCAGCTGTATCTTTTTTATTTAATCCTTGTAAAGCACCATAATGTCTTTCATTTAATCTCCAATGTTTTTTTATTGGAATATCTTTTTCACCTAATTCATCTAATATTAAATCTAAAGTACGATTTGCTCTTTTTAATACTGAAGTGTATGCTACATCAAAAGTATATCCATTTTCTTTTAAAACTTTTCCTGCTTCTTTTGCTTCTTCTATACCTTGTTCAGATAAATCTACATCTGTCCATCCTGTAAATCTATTTTCTAAATTCCATGCACTTTGTCCGTGTCTAACTAAAACTAACTTTATCATTTTGTACTCCTTCTATTACCTAAATAATTATAACATAATTATTTTTCCATAACACCTATATATGGTAAATTACGATATTGTTGATCATAATCAAGCCCATATCCTACTACAAATAAATCATCTATTTCAAAGCCAACATAATCAGCATTTATTTCAACTACTCTTCTTGATGGTTTATTAAGTAAGGTACATATTTTTAATGAACTTGGATTCATATCATTAATATATTCCTTTAAAAATTTTAATGTACGTCCTGTATCAACAATATCTTCAATAATAATTACATCTTTATTTTCAATATTATCTTTTGATATAGAAAGATTTAATTCTATCTTACCAGTTGATTTAGTTCCTGAATAACTAGAAGCTCTTAAAAACTCTATTCTTGCATTACCTTTATAGTTTTTTAATAAATCACATGCAAAGAATACAGCACCTTTTAAAGTACATATAAATACCACTTCTTTTTTACCATATTCCTTATATAGTTCTTTAGATATTTCTTTTACTCTAACATCAAGTTCTTTCTTACCAAATAATTTTTTAATTTTTTTCATAACACTCCTTCATTATTTATTATCTTACATAATTATTATATCATTTTAATACAAATTAAAAAGTCCAAAAATGGACTTATTTTAATTTTCTAGAAAAACCTTTATCTTCTTTATAGAAGTCTTCAAATGCAAATGTTTCTCCTAATTTACCATATCTAGCAATTACGGCTTCTTTTTCTTGTTGAGCTTCTAATAATTCTTTCTTTAATGAATTAATTTTATCACTAACTTGTTCTTCACTTAATTTATCTCTTCTAATTTCTTCATCTAAGTTTGAAAGAATTGATTTAACTCTATCTAAACTAGAGAATCTTAATGAAAATATTATTAAATCTACTGTTGCTCCTAATACTATACCGCATAATGTAAATGGTATTACAAATTTTTCACTTTTTTGAGTAGCATTTTTATCTTGATATGTTTCAGTTATTAAGATTGTTGTTTCTGTTACACTATCAGTTTCATCTAATGTATCTTTTGCTTCCATATATCTATATTTTTCAATTAGATTTCCTTGTAAATCATCAGCATCAACATGGAATCCATTTAATGAACCATCAGGTGTTTTATAATCATATGCTACTACATTTCTAACATATCCACCTGTTCTATTTTCTTTCCATGGACCTTTTTCTAATACAGTAGCAACATAAGTTGTTTCTTTTTCATCATAGCTTTCAACAACATCTCCAACTACTTCACCAGTTACAGCATCAACAGTTCTAGTTATTGTCTTATATTCTAATACTTTATCAGATTCTTCTCTACCAAGACGATGACCAATAGTTATAGTAACTGCTGGTATTAAAGCTAATGACATTAATTCAGCCATTAATTTTTTCTTACGAAATTTATTACTTTTTACTGAATCTTTACTTCTAGCTAAACTTGCTTGTTCTTCATTAATAAATTCTGTTAATCTTCTTTCTTTGTCTTCAACATCTTCAAAAGCTTTCTTTCTAGCTTCTTGAAATTCAGTTTTAACTTTTCCTACCCTTGATTCTGATATTTTAGAAATAACACTTCTATCTAAATAATCATATCCAAGACCTTCAGTCTCAATATTCATTAAATCTAAATCTCTTAATTCTTTTTTATCTAATAATTTTAAATCTTGTTCTAATAATCTACCTAAATTTTCAATATTTACTTTTATTTTTGATTCTCTTACATAATCTAAAATATCGCTTCTATCAAATATTTCTTCATGTAATAAAACTGAATATATTGTTCTATAAGCTAATTCTATAATATAATTTTTTTCTTTTTTATTATGTGTGTTTAAATTATTTAATTTTTCTATTAAAGATTTTGTATTTTTAATAATTTCACCAATATTTTTATCAGATATTTTGATTAAAGCATCTTGTATAGTAGATGCTAATAAATATAATTCATAGAAAGGTAAAACTTCATCTTCTAATGATTTATATATTGCATCTAATCTTGCATTATACTTATCATATATCATTTCTTCATAATCCATTTGAAGTCCAGCATAAATCATATCATTATTAAAAGATTTATCTTTTTGAGCATCTTTTAAAACAATATAAAAATCTTTTTTATAATTAGATAAATCTAAAACTCCATCTAATTTTTTAAAAATTCCTTCTATATCTTTTACCTTTGCATCAAATTCTTTATGTCCTCTATTTAATTCTACGCTATTATTTTGTACTTGAGCAGCTTCCATATAAAAACCCCCTTTTTAAAACGGCCTATATTATACTACAAAACCGCGAAAAAGTCAATTTGACTACTTATACTATTTTTGATATAATATGCAACCGATTTGGGGGGAAATATAATGAAAGAAAGTACAAAAAGTAAAATACTAGCAGCATTATTATCAGGAGCTATGTTTTTGCCTGGTTGTGGAAAAGAAACAAATTGTGAACAACCAACAAGACATGTTCATAAATATACTAAAGAAGTATCTGAAGATATTGTTTTAGAAAGATATATTGAAAGTGAAAAATTACATATTAGTGGATATGATTGGAATGAAAATTATATTACAATCAATACACCTGATGCTGAGATGTTTAAAACATTAGATAAAAAGGATTTATTTGATGGACGCTATAATGATGGTCAAAATCCTAACTATTGTTATTTATATAATAAAATGGCTAATGATGAGGATTATTTAGAATTTTATTATGAATATGATACTCTTGAACCACATATTTCATTTGATAGTGAAGGAGATATGGAAATAACTATGGAAACTGTTCATCATAGTGGATGGCATACTGATCCTTATGATAGTGATAATACAGGTTATACTAAATTAGTTCATCATAGATATTATGGATGGAGAGTTATTAATAAAAATGGTAAAAGTGTCTTAGAAAGAAGTGAAGCTGTTGATGACTTTAGAACTCTTCTTGATGAATATCCTTATTTCAATGAAGACTTTACTATAGAAGTTAATGAATATTTTCATTTAAATAGACGTGATCTTCCTGGATTAAGTCCATATGATTTCGATGTATTTGATCATCCTGTATTAGATGAAGGACCACATTTAACATTAAAATAAAAGAACTATTTTCATAGTTCTTTTTTATTTAATCTTTTTTAGATCTCCATTAATAATAATTGGATCAAATCCTTCTATTTCATCATATAACATTCCTTCTGGAATATCATTATATAAGAATATTTTTTTATTTGCTCTATAAGCTTCATACATTTCTAAAAATGTTGCTCCACCTATATAATTTTTTAAGATTTGTCCATCTTTTTCTTTATCAAAGTTTAATACTAAAACAGCATCAATACCATTAATTCTTTCTTCGCTTTGTTTAAACATTTTATCTTTAAATTCTTGATGCTCTTTTTTACCTAATTTTTTCATTTTTTCTTCAGTATCAGGTTCATCATAACAATTAGGTAATACAATTGTATGTCCATTTTCTTCTAATACTTTTCTTATATCTTCTATTTTTGAATAAAACTTTTTACTACAAATTATAAATATTTTCATAGTAGTCACCTATTTTTCTTTCTTTTTATTATGACATCCACATTTACAATCTTTTGAACAACCTTTTTCCTTACAAGTACACTTTTTTCCTTCTTGACATCCACACTTACAATCTGGTGAACAATTACATTTCTTTTCCATTTTTGCCTCCTTTAAAAACATACACTATAATATATTATATCATTTTTTATTATTTGCTTTTAATTATAATTTTTTTATTTACACTATTTAATAAAATTAAAAAACCCAATAATGGGTTTTTTATATTATCTCTTACTGAATTGTGGTGCTCTACGTGCTTTTTTAAGACCATATTTCTTTCTTTCTTTAATTCTAGCATCACGAGTTACCATACCAGCAGCTTTAAGTGTAGGTCTATTTTCTTGGTTAGCTAACATAAGAGCTCTTGTAATTCCAAGTCTAATAGCTCCAGTTTGTCCACTGAATCCTCCACCTTTAACTACTACGTTAATATCATATTTATCTTTAGCATCTACTAATTCAAGTGGTTGAACTAAATCCATAACTAAAGTGTCATAAGGCATATATTCATTAACATCTTTATCATTAACTGTAATTTTACCAGTTCCTTTAGTAATAGTTACTTTAGCAACACTTCTTTTTCTTCTACCTATAGCAGTATATTTTTCTTCTTTTGCCATATTACTTTACCTCTAAACTTTCTGGTTTTTGAGCTTCATGTTTATGTTCA
>JAEEGL014621037.1_pt1 | contig 14442 bp, 10 predicted proteins | sample 9134231 | NCBI WGS metagenome assembly JAEEGL01 (sample SAMN16246548, study PRJNA631951) | gut metagenome | biome: gut microbiome; feature: rumen; material: fiber-attached | host: Bos | place: Iran: Karaj | collected 2018-10
AGGCTTTGACGATATTTTTTATGCACCTCATTCAAGGGCCATGGGCATTGAGAGGGAGAAGATCGAAAACACTCCTGAACTTGAACTTATGGCTTATTCCGACGAGGCCGGCGTATCCATCGTAAAGACCACGGATTCAAGACAGTTCTTTGTGGGACTTCATGCGGAGTACGATGCGGATACTCTTTCCAACGAGTATTTCAGGGATCTTAACAAGGGGCTTAATCCCAAGATCCCGGTGAATTACTTCCCGGATGACGATCCAACCAAGGCGCCCGTTGTTAACTGGCGCTCAACCGGACAGCTTCTTTATACCAACTGGCTGAATTATTACGTATATCAGGCAACACCTTATGATGTGGAGAGTATAGGCAAAGACAGGACCTGACAAAGGAGGAAAACTTATGGATGCTGTTTTTGATTTTATCAGACGTTGTCACGAAAGAAACATCTCACTGCACGGGTTTATGGCCGTTAAGGGCAGCAAGGTGGTGGCCGAACGGTATTTTGCGCCTTTTGACGAAAACAGTATTCACCGTATGTTTTCCGTGTCCAAGAGCTTTACGAGTCTGGCGGTGGGCTGTCTTGCTTCGGAGGGCCTTATAGGGCTTGACGACAAGATCTGTGACAGACTCCCGGAGTATGTGGATGAGAATACCCACCCCTGGATAAAGGAGATGACCATACGTCAGATGCTGATGATGGCCACCTGTCACTCACAGACCACTTATAAGCGTTTTGAAGATGATGACTGGGCAAAAACCTTCTTTACGGTAAAGCCCGATCACCGAAGCGGCACGCTCTTTGCCTATGACACCTCTTCAAGTCATGTTCTTGCCAAACTTGTTGAAAAGATCACCGGAAAGAAAATGCTCGATTATCTTCGGGAACAGTTCCTCGATAAGATAGGCTTTTCCAAGGAAGCCTATATGATAACGGACCCTGCGGGCACATCCCAGGGAGGCTCAGGCCTTATGTGTACCTTAAGGGATGCCATGAAGGTGGCATGTCTTTTAAAAAACGGCGGAGTATATGAAAAAGAACAGCTTATCCCTGAGGTCTTCCTTAAGGAAGCCACCGTTAAGCAGATAGATACGGATCCTTTTTCAGCCGAAGATGACGGGGCGGGATACGGTTACTTTTTCTGGAAGACAAGATACAAGGGCTTTGCCATGGAGGGTATGGGTTCCCAACTTTTCTATATCTTCCCGGACCTTGATTTTGCTTTCGGAGTCATCGCCGATACCCAGGGACTTGTTGCGGGTCAGCAGCTCCTTACGGATATTTTCTACGATACCCTTTACAGGTGGGTCCGTCCCAAAAACTGGAAGCCTTATGCTCTTGGTAACGACATGCCTGCGGAAGAGATGTTCGGACTTCCCAAAGGAAAGCCCGACAGTCTCACAGCAAGGCGTGTGCAGGGCAAGACTGCGGTATTCGAAGAAAATGCCATGGGACTTAAGTCCATAAGGTTTGATTTCGATAAAAAGCAGCTGCATTTTTCCATGGAATCCATGGATTTTGATCTTGAGTACGAAACCGGGAAGTGGAAGGAATTCATTTTCCCGGGCAGTGATCAAAAGGCGGTAATAGCCGGAGCATGGCGCTCCGAAAACAGATTTTTGATAAAGATACAGATAATCGGAGAGGATCTTTCACCTGTAGCCATTGAGATCGGCTTCAGAACGGACCGGGCGGTAAGCGTTCGCATGAAGAACACAAGCGAGCCTAAGATACTTAGAAACTTCTCCGGATTTGCGGGAGGCACCTGTGGTAATTGATCTTTTATTTTATACCGGAAGAGAGGCGGCGGTGGAGGTCACCGACGGCGGATGCTTTACTTCCGAAGGAGAATATGAATTTTATTTAAACGGCGAAAAAACAGCCGTAAGCAACAGGACGGTCATGTCCTTTTATAAGCTTACCCCCGATACGGTCTATACACTTAAAGTGGTCAAGGGTAAAGACTTCGGTACCGTGATCTTCAAGACAAAGAGCGAGACCGTTTCTTTGGATGTAAAGGATTTCGGTGCTGCGGGCGACGGTGTGAAGGATGATACCAAGGCGATCCAGTGTGCCATTATGAGCTGCCCCGAAGGCGGCAGGGTCGTGGTGCCTGAGGGAACCTACAAGGTATATCCTCTGTTCCTTAAAAGCGATATGGTCTTTGAGATAGCAGAGGGCGCCGTATTAAGTGCTTTTACCGACAGAGAGAGTTTCCCTGTGCTCCCCGGAAACAAGCCCGCTTCCAATGAGCGTGGAGAGTGCTTTTTCGGAACCTGGGAAGGAGAACCTGTCAACAGCTTTCCGGGTATCCTTACGGGAATGAACATTAAGAACACGGTAATAACCGGCGAAGGTACGGTGGACGGCTGTGCTTCTACAGACAACTGGTGGTTTGAACCCAAAAAGATCCGTATCGCCGCAAGACCCCGTATGATCTTTTTAAACGGATGCAGCGGAGTAACGGTTCACGGTATCACCGTAAAGAATTCTCCGTCCTGGAATATCCATCCTTATTTTTCAAAGGATCTCGGTTTTTACGACATAAAGATATTAAGCCCCAAGATATCCCCCAACACCGACGGACTCAATCCCGAGTCTTGCAACGGCGTTAACATAGTGGGTGTTCTTTTCAGCGTGGGAGATGACTGTATTGCCATCAAGTCGGGAAAGATGTATATGGGGCAAAAGTACAAAACTCCCTCCCAAAATCTTTCCATCAGGAAATGTCTCATGCGTGACGGCCACGGCGCCATCGTTATCGGAAGTGAGAACGCCGGAGGTGTTAAGGATCTTCTTGTGGAGGACTGCGAGTTCTTAAATACCGATCGTGGGCTCAGGATCAAGACCAGAAGAGGCCGCGGCAAGGACGCAATAGTTGACAGGGTTACCTTTAACCGCATCAAAATGGACAATGTTATGACTCCTGTTGTCATCAACGCCTTTTATTTCTGCGATCCCGACGGTCACAGCGATTATGTACAGACAAAAGAAGCCCTCCCGGTAGACGAGAGGACTCCTGTGCTGGGTAATTTTCTTTTTACAAACATAGAAGCAAAGAACTGTCACGTGGCAGCTGCTTATCTGTACGGTCTTCCCGAAAAGAAGATTGAAAGCGTGACCTTCGAAAACGTAAACATTTCTTTTGCGAAGGATAAGATGTCCGGGGTTCCCGCCATGATGGACGGAGCGGGAGAGATGTCCGGCGTGGGTCTCTTTGCAAAGAACGTGGCTAAGCTCGATCTTAAAAATGTGACAGTTACAGGTCAGACGGGAGAGGCTGTAATTTACGATGAGTAAGTTCCGCAAAGGCTTCCTTGGAGCCTTCAAAACCGAAGATCCCGTAAGTGGGGCCCGTGAAACGCTTGCCCATGGATAGACCTTCGTCGGTTAAGAAACTGCAGTCCTTTATTACACAGACAGCGGTTTCCACACCGCCTTTAACGTATATGAATTCTTTTGAAAGTCCCCTTGTATTGATCTTCAATGTAAGATCCGAGGGGACTTTTTCAAGGTTTGACAGTCCCATGAGCATTTCTTCCTCGCTCTTTGTCCTGTTCATGACCTTAACGGTGAGTTCGGTCTTTCCGCCTTTGTTCTGTACCCCGAACTTAATGTAACTGTTTATATCGTAGTGATACATAAGACCGAAGGCTTCATCTGAGGCTTTGTCCGGGTGCAGTGTCAGGGTCGTTACATTGTCAATGTACAGCTGTCTTGCAAGAAGAAAGCCGTTGGAAGAAAGAAAATCCAATGTAAGCGGTTTTGAAAGATCGAAGGATTTGCTTTCAGTTTTTTTCATGGGAGCGGGATAGTTATCGGGAATCACGATCTCGGTAAGGGCGCCTTTACCGTCGTTGATGACCGGCCAGCCTTCATTGTCCCAGGAAAGTGTTGCAAGGCTTGTTTCACGCCCAAGGAGACTGTAATTGCCCCCGCGCTTCCTTGCGCAAAGATATGCTATAAACCAGTCACCCTGAGGCGACTTAAAGGGCATGCCGTGACCTGTACGCTGGAGCACCGCACTTTTATCAGTCTGTGTAAGCAGGGGATTGTGAGGGCAGGGTTCAAATTCATCGTCCAGAGACTTTGCCCTTGCCACCGAAATCATATGACCGTCTCCGGTGCCGCCTTCTGCCATGAAAAGATAGTAGTAACCGTCTTTTTTGAGCATATGGGGGCCTTCGGTCTTTCTCTTATTCCAGCCTTCGTAAAGAAGTCTTGCGGGGCCTGCCTGATGTAAGCAGTCATCCGTAAGGGGTATTATCTTTACACTGGGATTTAGTAGCATGTAGTGCTTTCCGTCATCATCATGAAAGAGAGAAGGGTCGATGCCGGGCTCGTCGATGAAAACGGGTCTGGAATAAGGACCTTCGGGTTTCTCAGACCAGACGATCATCTGACGGTGTTCAAGAGCATCGCCGTCGTTGCCTCTCAGGGTTGCGGTTATATAGTAACGTCCGTTTGTGTAAGAAATGTCGGGAGCCCAGAAACCGCGGCCGGGATCGTAGACTGACATATCTATGTAAGCACTTTCAGTAACTGCATGACCGACGATCTCCCAGTTTTGAAGATCCTTTGAACGGGATATGGTCAGGCAGGGAAAGTACACAAATGTCGAGTTTACCATATAATAGTAATCATCCACCACAATGACCGCAGGATCGGGATAGAAGCCTTCCAGTATGGGATTGTATATTTTGTGCATTTTACGTGATTCCTCCTTTTTTGTGAGTTCTTTGAAAGAAATGTTACCATATTTCTGAAGCATTTTCATCATTTTATTGTGAAATTATGAAAATGCTTTCATAAAAAACTCTTGCTAAATGATATATATCTGTGTTATTGTTTATATGTCGTTAGAGAAAACGGCTGAGATTTGTTTACATACTATTATGTAAACGCTTACATCCAAAGGAGGATTTTTATTATGAGAAAGATGAGCAAATTTGCTGCATGCGTGCTTGCAGGCGTTATGGCTCTTTCCCTTATCGGCTGCGCCAAAGCAGACGGTACCGGTAACAGCGCATCCGTTTCAAGCACCGGCACTTCCGTAAGTGCATCCACCAGCAAAGAAGCTGATCCGGCACCTGCCGAGATCGTAAAGCCCGAGAAGATCACCGTTATGTGGGACGGTACCATCTTCAAAGAGGGTGACAACTACGCTGAAGAGTTTTACAAAGCTCTTTCCGACGCGCTGGGAATTGAGATCGATTTCATTCGTCCCGACCACTCTTCCTATGCAGAGCATATCGGTATCACTTTCAATGACAAGGAAAAACTTCCAGATGTTGTTATTCTTCCCGCAAACTATTACACCGCTTTTGCAGCACAGGGTAACCTCTGGAACATGACCGATGCATGGCTTAACTCCGAGACCGCCAATTCCGGCAGACTTGTTGATGCAGCCAAGCAGGTTATCGACGGCTGGTACGTAAACGGACCCGACGGACAGAAGGGCATTTACGGATTTTATCCCGCACGCGGTAACGGATGTATCACCTATGTAAGCGCAGCTTGGGCCAAGAAGGCAGGCTATGCTACCGAAGATTCCCTTCCTACAGATTGGGCAGGATATCAGGAATTTCTTCAGAAGATGAAAGAAGCCAACGACGGCAAGGCACCCGTTCTTGCAGCAGGCGGACTCTTCAACCGTGAAGCTCCTTACACCAACTACCTTCCCGAGTTCTGGCAGGGCGCATATCCCGATTTCTACCAGGATGCCAACGGCAACTGGGTTGACGGTTTTGCTACCGACGACATGGCTGCAGCTCTTGACAGGATCGCATGGGGATATCAGAACGGCTATATCAATGCAGCTATCCTTGAAGGACCTTCCACTTCCGACGTACGTAACAAATATTTCTACGCAGGCGAGACCGGTGTGTTCACTTACTGGGCAGGTACCTGGGCATACAACAACATGACCAATCTTGCAAAGAACGGTCTTGATACCGAGTGCTGGAAGTTAATGCCTCTTAAGGAAATGGGCGCATACTACGAGAGAATGTCACCCATGATCGCCATTACCTCCGCTTGCAAGAATCCCGAAGGCGTATTCAAATACTTCATTGACACCATGCTTGACGGCGGCAAAGTTCAGATGCTCTGGCAGTACGGTGTTGAAGGTGTTCACTACGAGTGGAACGAAGATCACACCAAGATCAACGGTCTTGTAACCCAGTCTTCCAAGGGCTCCGAGAAGGAATCCAAGACCACCAAGAACCTCTTTGAAGCAAACCTTAAGCTTGCTAACTTTGCAGAAGTTGACCCTTATACCCCTGCTGACGAAGTTATCGATATTTCCTTTAACTTCTTCAACAAGTATTCCAAGGCTGCTCCCGCACCTGTATCTTCCGATGTTTACAACGATTACAGTGCTACTCTTTGGACCGAGAGACAGGAACTTTCCGCTAAGGTTGCCAAGGGCGAGATGACCGGTGCAGAAGCAGTCGCTAAGTACAAAGAGGACTGCGAAGCAATCTCCAATGCTGTTATCGCTTCCTTTAAGTAAATATTAATCGTAAGCGGTTATAATCTGATTTAACGATTATGTGTCCGGGGGACATAGAAATATGTCCCCCGTTTCATAACGTAAAACTTTCTTTTTTCGATCGGACCCGAAGGGGTCGGTCCCAACACTTTTTATCAAACATTTTAAAGAGGGTACTATTTATGCAATGTAAATACTGCGGCACCCAGATTACCAAGAAAGATACCCGCTGTCCCCAGTGCGGGAGAGCAATAGTCAGGCCCGAAAAGAACATAAGGCCCATAGCCATAGCAGGCGTGGTCATTGCCTTTGTGGGCTCGGCCTTTCCCATGATTATGAATTCCAATGCGGATCTTAAATTTCAGCCCGCATTCGGTTTTATGAACTACGAAAGCCCCTGGATGTGGTATTCGTTCCTTCTCCTTTGCGTGCTTTCGGTGGTTCTGTGCGCTGTTAAACTTGAAAAATTTTCCATAGCCCCCACGGCGATCCTGGGAGTGCTTTGTGGGATTACATATAATAACGTTTGTTTACGACACGGGGCTCCCGGCATGGTCATGGGACTTGCGCCCATATTGATCTATGCAGGCTGCGCCATCGGTGTCATCGGTGTGTTCCTTGATGTACTTAAATTCAAAAAGAAGGAGATCAGCACCGATTACCGTTATACCGGTCACAAGACTGTATGGCAGAGAATATATATCTACAGATGGTTTTATCTTATGTTCCTGCCGGTACTGGTTTTCGTTATCATATTCAATTATCTCCCCATGACGGGTCTTCGTTATGCTTTCATGGACTTTAAGTCCGGCAGCGAACCTTCTTATGTGGGTATCAAGCACTTTGTGGACATGTTCGGTCTTTCCGAGATATCCAAGCTTTCAAGCAAGCAGTTCATGAGAGCCTTCGGTAACACCCTGACACTTTCTGTTATCAAGCTTGCCATGAACACCTTTGCTGCGGTGCTCATTTCACTTTTGCTCCATGAGATGAAGAACATCTACTTTAAGAAGTCTGTGCAGACCATCATCTACCTGCCTCACTTCATGTCCTGGGTAGTTGTTGCTTCCATTTTCAAGATGGCTCTTTCCGCCAACGATTCCGGTCTTGTTAACTCACTTCTTATGAGTCTCGGCGTTATCGATAAGAGGATCGATTTCCTCACAAGCAATAACTTATGGCGAGGAGTTTACTATGTTGTTAACCTTTGGAAGGATACAGGATGGGGCACCATTCTTTTCCTGGCAACCCTTTCCGGCATCAGCCCCGAGCTTTACGAGGCTGCTGACATAGACGGAGCCAACCGTTTCAACAAGATGCGTTACATTACCATGCCGGCTCTTGCAAATACCATCATCACCGTATTTATCTTAAACCTTGCCAAGGTAATGAACCTGTTCGAATCCGTATTCGTTATGTACAATCCTTCCGTTTACGACACTTCGGACGTTATCCAGACCTATATCTACAGACAGTCCTTTGCTTCTTCCGGTACTCCCAACTACGGATATACCACTGCGGTGGGATTGTTTAAGTCACTTATCGGCTGCATCCTTGTTCTTATCTGCAACAAGGCAAGCAAAAAAGTCCGCGGCCGCGGAATAGTCTAGAAGGGAGGAAGGAAAAATGGCACAAACTACAGCTGTTTATGTTAAAAAGAAAAGAAAACTCAAACCCTTCGATATCGTCAATGCCATCATTTTCATTGCGATCTCCATCGTTATCCTTCTTCCCATCTGGAAGGTTTTGGTGGACTCCTTTGATGCGACTTCCGGCTACGGATTAAGCTTTCTTCCCCGTAAATTTACGGCAGAGGCTTACAGAATGGCTATAAGCCGTGCAGATCTTTACAGACCCTTCCTGATATCCATTTTAGTAACGGCTACGGGAACCTTTGTGGGTCTTATGCTTTCCACTCTCGGAGCTTACGTGCTTATACAGTGGGAGATGCCCGGGCGTAATTTCTTATCCTATGTTTTGCTTTTTACCATGCTTTTTTCCGGCGGCATGATCCCTACCTATATCGTCATGATGAACCTGCACCTTACAAATACTTTATGGTCGGTCATCCTGCCCATGGGTATCAACGTATATAATCTGGTCCTCATGAGAAACTTCTTTGAAGGTATACCCGCATCCCTTGACGAGGCGGCCAAGATAGACGGCTGTACTCCCATGGGTATATTCTTTAAGGTGGTATTGCCTCTGTCCAAAGCAGCCCTTGCCGCCATCGGACTTATGTTTGCGGTTTCCTACTGGAACGATTACACAAACTTTAAGATCTATATCACCAACAATTCGCTTTTCAACTTCCAGATGAAGCTTCGTTCCATGGTAATGGATTCGGACCTTCCCATGGATGACGGATCCCTTTCGCCCAACACCCTGCAGAATGCGGCTATCATCATAGCCATGATCCCCTTTATGATCATCTATCCTTTCTGCCAGGACTACTTTGTACAGGGCGTTAACGTGGGTGCCGTTAAAGAATGATCTAAAAATCGTCAACGAGCCTGCCTTATGGGCAGGCTTCTTGCTTTACAAGGGGAAATTATGGAACTGATAGAAAAATACATCAAAAGTCTCATGGACAATTCGACACCCGACTGTCCCGTGTGGAACATAGAGAAGATAAGAGCGGGGAAAAAGTCTGACTGGGATTACATAGACGGCTGTATGATCCTTGCTTTTCTCGAGTTTTATAAAGTGAGGAAAGATAAGGCTTATTTTGATTTCGCCAAGGGGTATCTTGATCACAGGATAGGGCCTTTGGGAGAGATCAAGGGCTTTAACGAAGATGCCTATAATCTTGATAATGTCAATGCGGGAAAGAACCTGCTGACTCTTTATTCCCTCACCAAAGAAGAGAAGTACCGTCTTGCCGCGGAAAGGATCTATTCTCAGGTAAAGAACCAGCCAAGGACCAAAGAAGGCAACTTCTGGCATAAAAAGATCTATCCCCATCAGGTCTGGCTTGACGGGCTATATATGGTCATGCCTTTTTACATCGGATATGCCAATCTTTTCATGGATGAAAAAGAAAAAGAAAAGGTCTATAAGGATGTATACTCCCAGTTTTTCAACGTGGAAAGACTCATGAAGGACAAAGAAACCGGCCTTTATTACCACGCTTACGATTCTTCGAGGGAGATGTTCTGGTGTGACAAAGAAACCGGGCTTTCAAAGAATTTCTGGTTAAGGGCTCTTGGGTGGTTTCAGATGGCAATGCTGGATTCTTTGCTTTTGCTTGAAGATAAGGACAGCAGCGAGCATAAGCATCTTGAAGGGATGTTCAAGGATCTCCTTGAGTCCATGCTTAAGTTTCAGGATAAAAACGGCATGTTCTTTCAGCTGCCCGCATATCCCGGCAAAGAAAAGAATTATCATGAGACCAGCGGAAGCGCCATATTTTCTTATTGCGTGAACAAGGGCTTTAAGGAAGGCCTTCTTGATGAAAAGTTTAAAGAAGCGGGAGCCAGGTGCTTTAAAGGTATCTGTGATGAATATTTAAGGGATGACGCAGGTTCCATGAGCCTTGGCGGGATCTGCCTTGTGGCAGGGCTCGGAGGCAAGGACATGCGGGACGGAACCTATGATTACTATATGTCGGAACCTGTGGTAAAGGATGATGCCAAGGGCACCGCACCCTTTATCCTTGCATATCTTTATCAGTAAGGGAAGGGCCGGGAAATGATCAATATCATTGTGGATAAATCCGGAACGGACGGAGAATTTAAGACCATAAACGATGCTATCGCTTCGATGCCTGAGGGGGATGAACCCATCACCCTCACGGTATATCCGGGCGAATATCGTGAAAGGGTGAATTTAAAAAGAAAAAATGTGACTTTAAAGGGCATGGGTCCCGGTGAAGTTAAGATAGTCTACGGGGAGTATGCCCTTAAGATCCACGAAGACGGCAGAAAGACCGGAACCTTCAGAACCGCCACCTTCATGGCGGACTGTGACAACTTTACCGCGGAAAACATAACCTTTGTCAACGATGCGGGACAGGGCTCCAAAGTGGGCCAGGCCATCGCACTTTATGCGGACGGAAGAAACCAGCGATACATAAACTGCAGGATGAAGGGATATCAGGATACGGTATTTACGGCACCCTTGCCGCCTTCGGCAATTCAGATCGACGGATTCCTGGGTGAGAAGCAGTTTATGGAGCGAAGAAGTGCCGACATGGAATTTATAGACTGCCGCATAGAGGGAAACATAGATTATATCTTCGGAAGCGCCAAGGCCGTATTTACGGGCTGTACATTGTTTACCAGGAAAAGGGACACGGAAGGCAAGTGTTTTGTTACCGCAGCCTCCACCCCCGAAGGACAGAAGACGGGATATGTGTTCAGAAACTGCCATTTTCTCACGGATGCTCCTGCGGGTACGGTGTATCTCGGAAGACCCTGGCGTGACTTTGCCAAAACGGAGATCATAAATTCCTTCATGGATGAGGGGATCGCTCCCGAAGGCTGGGATGACTGGAACAAGCCTTCGGCATGGAAGACCATATGTTATTCGGAAAAGAATTGCTACGGCCCCGGAGCTTCAAAGAACAGAGCGCCGTTTGTGACGGTAGAATAAAAAAACAAATAACAAGGGAGCCAACAATTTCTCGCTGACTCCCTTGCTATTGAGAATGGTACATTGGGGTTATGGGGTATGCTATATATATACTCCTGTCAAGTTAACGCCAAATTAAATACGAATATTTTTTTAAAAAATTTTTTTGAACAAATTAGACCCCTTTATTTTGGGTCCGGTTTGCTTTTTTTATGCTCTAATTTTCCATATCTTCACTTGAGTTTGTCATACTAAAATGATAAAGTGTTCATTGTGGAGTTTCGTAAACACACGTAAAAAAGGAGAGAGAGTATGAGTTTGGTAGTAAACGGTTTATTCAAGAAGTACGGCGAGAAGGTGGTTGTGGATAATATTTCCTTCGCCATGGAGCATCCGGGAGTATATGCACTCCTTGGAACCAACGGTGCCGGCAAGACCACTTCCATCAGAATGATCCTGGGAATGCTTGACAAGGATGCGGGAGAAGTTACCTGGAACGGAAAGCCCCTTAACTTCGATACCTGCAATATCGGATACCTGGCAGAAGAAAGAGGCCTGTATCCCAAGTACACCCTTATCGATCAGATCAGATACTTCGGTGAGTTAAGGGGGATCGAGCGCTCCGTTATAGATGAGCGCATCAAATATTGGGCAAAGAGACTCAAGGTTGAAGAATATCTTTATCCCGAGAAGGCTGCAGAGCTTATCGCAAAGCAGAATGCGGGCAGTGCCGCAGCAGGTAACAGAGCCGCCCTCAGAAAGAAACCCAAGCTTCAGAGCCCGGACCAGCTTTCCAAAGGTAATCAGCAGAAGATCCAGTTTCTTATTGCCATGCTTTCGGATCCCGAGCTTTTAGTGCTCGACGAGCCTTTTTCCGGCCTTGACCCCGTCAACACCGATATCCTTAAGGAAGTGGTGAGAGAGCAGATAGCAGCGGGCAAATATATCATCATGTCCAGCCACCAGATGGAGGTTGTGGAGGAATTCTGTACCGATATCACCATCCTTCACCGTTCCAAGGCAGTGGTTTCCGGAAACCTCAACGATATCAAGAAATCCTACGGCCGCGTAAACCTCAAGCTCAAGGTTGAACAGGATATTAACGACTTTATCGAGAAGGCCGGTATTACCATAGTTTCGGAAAAAGAACACGAATACAACCTTAAGGTCACCGGCGACAAACAGGCCAATGAGCTTCTGGGAAGCCTTATTTCCGCAGGCATCAATGTGGTCAAGTTTGATCTGAGCGAATTGTCCCTTCATGAGATATTCGTTAAAGAAGTGGGCCCTGTTAACGAGGAGGCTTCGGAATAAATGGATAAACGGGAAAACATATACAGCTTCAAGGGCTTTTCCAAGGTCTGTGCCTTTACCGCAAAGCAGACCTTTAAGAACAAAGCCTACAGGCTGTCACTTATCATATTTGTGGCCTGTATGTCTCTTACGGGACCGCTTCAGTACATTATGGCAAGAAACGGTGAAAATACCGCAGAGGCCATGCTGGGTGTTAATTACGATAAATTTGCCGCCGAGAACGTAGCTGTGGTCAACACTACGGATATCGACCTTAAGATGTCGGATCTTACCGGTGAGGAGGGTGTTACAAAACTCGGTAATGTTAACCTCACCTTAAAGAACGATGGGGGAAATTCCGACAGACTTTCATCCCTGGATGCTCTTGTTAAGATCGACAGTACCGAGTCCGGCTTCGTTGTAAACGGCGTGGTGTCCGATGATACCAAGATCCCTGCCAGCGAGATGAGCAGTATCGTGTCCCTGGTCAGAAACTCCTTTGAATCCGCAAGGATGAGAACCCTTAACATTACGGAGAGTGATATAGCGGTCATCAGCTCCGGTGTCGGTACGGAAACCCTGTCATATGATGATTATTCGGCCGAAGAGAACAAGACGGTATCTTCGGACAATTATATGATGCTGGCAGTGGGCTTTTCCATCCTTGTGATGATCGTAATTTCCATGTCCACCAGCTTTATAATCGCTTCCGTCACCGAGGAAAAACAGTCTAAACTTGTGGAAAGCCTTCTTGTGAGTGTCCGTCCCATGGCACTTCTTATGGGAAAGATCGCGGGCATGTTAACCTATGTGCTCTCCATCGTGGCACTTGGCTTTGTGGGCTCAAAGGTCTCTGACCTTGCCCTTAAACTGATCTTTAAAGACAGCTTTGAAAACAGACCCGTGGGCGGTGTAAATTTCGATATGTTCGGAATGTTCGGGACCAAGGGATTCCTTGTTATGGTACTTGCACTTGCCATCGGATATCTTTCTTTTGCAATCCTTGGAGGGATCATGGGAAGCGCCTGCTCCAAGCCCGAAGATACCCAGTCTGCCAGCGGTTCCGTAATGATGCTGGTCATGGTGGGTTATATCGGTGCTATCTTTGCGGGTATCCCCGATTCTGCAAGTATTAACATGATCGTGTCGTTGCTTCCTCCGTTTTCATATTTTACCGCTCCCATCATGTTTGTTACCGGAAGGATAGAAACCTGGTTGTTCCTTGTTTCGCTCCTTATTCAGCTTGTGCTTTTGGTACTTCTTATGCTGCTTTGCGCAAAGACCTACAGAAACCTCATCCTGAGCGATTCCAGTACACCAAGGCTCAAAGCCATCTTTAAGTTTGCCAAGTAAAGGAGAAGATATGTTTAAGAATTTTGACAAGGTATTTAAGTTTACTTTCAGAAATCAGGTCTCTCCTTCAGGTTTCAAGAGCCTGACCACCATAATGGCGATCCTTCTTTTTGCGGTACCCGTCATCGTACTTTCGATAGTGGCATCAAAGAGCAAAGATAAAACGGAGATCGAGCCCTGCGGAGTAAAGAAATTTTATGTAGTAAACGAAACCTCACCCAATCCCGGCGAGGAGGATTATTCCCTTCTTTCTGCCATGGGAAAGGGTCAGTCCGGATACGACAGTATCGTATACGCAGCATCGGACAGCGTGGATTCAGCTGTCAAGGCTATCACTGATGCAAAAGAAAAGGAAAGCGCGATCCTTCTCATAAGAAAAGGCAAGTCTAGGGCCGTGACCCGGATCATCATTCCCGATGACTCGGAGCTTTCAAAGAAAACGGTAAAGAATTATGAGCGCTTTATCGATAATAACTCCTATTTCTTTTCCTTCCAGGCTTTAAGGGATGTGGACCCTAACGCTCTTATTTCGATATTGACTCCCGTTACCCAGGGCGTGTACAGCGAAAACGGCAAAGATCTCTTTGCCGACGAAGCAGCCATCGCTGAGCAGACCACCGCAAGCATCAAGCCCATATTCAATATGGTACTGATATTTGCCACCATAATGATCGTTTATTTCATGGTGATCTTTTACGGTAACAGTATCATGCAGAATATAGTATTGG
>JAEEGL011240134.1_pt1 | contig 14441 bp, 8 predicted proteins | sample 9134231 | NCBI WGS metagenome assembly JAEEGL01 (sample SAMN16246548, study PRJNA631951) | gut metagenome | biome: gut microbiome; feature: rumen; material: fiber-attached | host: Bos | place: Iran: Karaj | collected 2018-10
GCTGAAACAGTAGGTCCTGCACATTCTAAGCAGTTCTTCATTCCCGCTGATATTTCCCAGGATATCGCCCATGCCGTATCTGGTTATAACAGGGAGCAGGAATGCCAGGAGTGCCACGCCGCCGCTGATAAGTCCCTGGATAACGATATTTAAGTAATCGCCTTTGTTAAGGATACCCGATTTTACATCCCTGGGCTTTTCGTTCATGACTGCGTCCGATCCCACGTCCATACCCAGTGCCAGTGAAGGCGCCGTATCCGTCAGGAGGTTCACCCAGAGTATCTGTATCGTGGAAAGCGGTGAAGATAAACCGGCAAATATCGCCGAAGCCATAAGTATCACTTCACCGAAGTTTGAACGCAGAAGGTATACTACCGACTTCTTTATATTGTTAAAGAGATTACGTCCCTCCATCACCGCATTCTTTATGGTGATGAAATTATCATCAACGAGTATCACTTCGGCTGCATCTTTTGCCACTTCGGTACCGCCTATTCCCATTGCCACACCTATATCGGCAGCCTTAAGTGACGGTGCATCGTTCACTCCGTCACCTGTCATCGAACAGATCTTTCCGTGTGACTGGAATGCCTGGACTATCTGCACTTTATTTTCAGGTGAGACGCGCGCAAATACACGGTAATTAAGTACGTTCTTTCTAAACTCCTCCGGATCCGTCGCATCTATCTCCGCACCGGATATACTCTGTGATATATCCGTAGCTATATCCAGTTCCTTGGCTATTGCAAACGCGGTTATCTTATGATCGCCGGTGATCATGGCCACATCGATACCGGCATGATGGCACTCATCAACGGTTTCCTTAACTCCGCTCTTGGGCGGATCTATCATCGCTGCCAGTCCCACAAAGATCATGTCTTTTTCCTGAGGCTTATCATCCCCCTCACGGTATGCCAGCGCCAGCACACGCAGTGCATCGGAGCTCATCTTCTCCGCACATCTGCTGGCTAAGAGCACATCCTCATTCGTGATATTCCTTACACCGTTTTCATCAAGTATACGGTCACATCTTACTATGACTGAATCGATAGCACCTTTCGTATATGAAATGTTCTTTGTAATACCGCCCTTTTCCACATGTCCAAGGGTGGTCATCATCTTTCTGTCCGAATCAAAAGGTATCTCATCAAAACGGAAGATGTGCGACATGATATCGTCATAGCCCAGATCATTATCCTTCGCATACTTAATGAAGGCCGTCTCCGTAGGATCACCTATCTCCTCACCCGTTTCCGAAGAATACTTTGCATCATTGCATGCAAGAAAACCTTCCAGCAGAGTATCAAATACCTTATCGCCGCTTGTGATGCTGCCCGGCTCTCTCTCTTCTCCCAGCATATACCACTTGACCACAGTCATCTTATTCTGGGTCAGGGTTCCGGTCTTATCCGAGCAGATAACGTTAACAGCTCCCAATGTTTCCACTGCATGGATCTGCTTGACTATCGCATTGCGCTTACTCATCTTCTGTATGCCGGCCGAGAGCACCAGTGTTACCACAGTTGCAAGGCCTTCGGGAATGACAGCCACAGCAAAGGCAATAGAGATCATAAGAGTTTCTATGATCGCAGTCTCATATATAAAGATCTGGCATACGAACATCAGTATACAGAGTATCACGCCCGCGATACCCAGCACCATGGATATACTGTTCAGATTCTTCTGCAGAGGCGTTTCCTGTTTGGTTATCTTGTTGAGCATACGTGAGATCTTACCGATCTCGGTATCATCTCCTATCTTCTCTACTATACCGTCCCCGCGGCCGTACTCTACCAGAGTGGACATGAAAGCCTTATCCTTGCGGTCTCCCAGGGGAGTTTTTTCGTCGCTCTTTTCGTTACAGTCCTTTTCTACTGCAAGGCTCTCTCCGGTCAGGGCAGATTCGTTTAACTTAAGCGAACTACTCTGTACAAGCAAAAGATCGGCCGGGACCACACGTCCGGCTTCCAGCACAACATAATCACCTACGACCAGGTCCGCTGCCGCTATCTCTTTCTGCACCCCGTCCCTGATAACGACCGCTGTTGATGCATTGATCTGCTTAAGTGCTTCTACCGATTTCTCCGCAGATACCTCCTGAACCGTACCTATCACTACGTTTGCCAGCACTACTACGATTATTATGATGCCGTCAACAAACTCTCCCGTAGCTATGGATATTACCGAAGCCGCGATGAGAAGAAGCAGCAGCGGCGAAGCAAACTGCCCCAGTATCATGGCAAACAGGCTCTTTTTCTTTCCCTGCGTCAGTACATTTTTACCGTTTTTTGCTCTTTCGGCCACTTCCGCCGATGTTAATCCTTTGTTTTCCATTTGGCCTCTCCTTTTAACAGTCAAACATCAAGAAGGAATAATATCACAATCATCCGGCCTTTTCCACTTTTTTCTTGATACCCTCTGCCTTCAGGGCTTTTACAGGGCACTCATGAACACAGCTTAAGCATCTTATACATTCCGGACTGTTGGGATCCTCTGTGGGATCCACACACATATCACATACCTCTGCGCATCTGCCGCACGAGATACACTTTGATCTGTCGCATGAAAGCTTAAATAGCGATACTTTATTCAACGGGGCATATATAGCCCCCAGCGGGCATATATACTTGCAGAACGGCCTTGCAATGATAACAGCCGATAAGACCACGATCCCAAGAATACAGGCCTTCCAGGCAAAAAGGCTGCCAAAGAGCTTAAAAAGCCCGGTATTTCCAAGCGAAAGCAATATACCGGATAAAGTTCCGGAAGGGCAGAGATACTTACAGAAAAACGGAGTCAGTTTAACACATATCGGCAGTATTATAACCAATACTATCAGGATCACATACTTAAGCTTCCTTAAGTATCTGTCTGCCTTAAACTTCTTTAACTTAACGGGAAACGGGATCTTATGAAGCAGGTCCTGAAGCAGTCCGAACGGACAAAAAAAACCGCATATCAGTCTGCCGAAAAGCGTTCCGAAAAATAAAAGCAGCCCCACAACATAATACGGGAATTTAAACTTATATGCGGAAAGTGAATTCTGGAGTGAGCCAAGAGGACAGGCACCCACTGCCCCGGGGCAGGAATAACAGTTAAGCCCCGGAACACAGATCCCTTTTGTTGCACCTGTATGGATCTCTCCCGTAAAAAAACCTTTAAAATCTGCATTCTGGATCAGGGCAGCCACAGACTGGATTATCGTTCTCTTCCTGTTATCCAATTCCTATACACTCCAGACATACTTTCGAAGCTTTAGCCATGACCGCCTGAAACTGACTGCTGCACAAACCGATGCCCATCAGCACCACAGCCAGTATAAGAAGCAATATCGTACCTGTCCTTTTCATGATGCTCCTCTTAATCGGATAAATAGCGCGATACCAGCGTATCCCATTCAATATATGAACGCGATCCCTCAACCGGGTTGCTGTCAAGGAGGTTGCCGTTACCGTCAAATATAAAAGTTGCGGGGACATAACTCTGCTCGTAAGAATACAGATTTTCATCAGCCTTAACGATAGGATAGGTTATCCCGGCGGAAGAAACTATAGATCTGGCTTCACCGTCCATATCAAAAGTGGTATAGGCGCCTATGATCAAAAGTCCTTTATCCTTATATTTCAGATAAACCTTCTGAAGATCCGGCATTTCATTTACACAGGGCCCGCACCAGGGTTCCCAGAGATTTAACAGTACCAGCTTGGAGCCCTTTATGATCTCATCCGTAACTTTTGTTCCGTTTATGTCAACGCTGTCAAACACCAGATCACCCGGCGTATACTCTTCTTCAGTATCAGCCTCCTGCGTGAGCGTCTCATCTTCTTTCCCGCTGCCGGAAACATCTTCCTGCTTATCATCCTTTTCGGATACTGTCTCTTTAACGTCGTCTGAATATGCCCCGCGCCCGCTCTCTGCACTCCCGCAGGAAGAAAGTGCCGCAGCCATAGCAGATATCATTATAAGTATAGATATTTTTCTCATTTCGTCTCCCTTTCCTATCTGAGTATCTCACTCAATGAACGGATATGATTCTTACGTGAGGAAGTTATGATGACCCTGTCACCTTCCTTTATACAGGTCGAACCCGAAGGAATGATCATCTCATCATTACGCAGGATCGCCGTTATCAGTACATCCTTTTTAAGACTGAATGCTTTATCCGAAAAAGCCACATTCAGACATTTAAAGTCCGCACCGGCAGGGAAATCCATGATCTCCGCCATGCCATCCGCCAGCAGGTAATACTTTCCTATTTCCTTACCCGCATCCTTCACCTCGCAGCTCAGTATATAACGCATCGCCTTAAGTGCGGATGACTCGGCCGGTGATACCGTTATATCGATATTAACCTTATGCAAAAGCTTTAAATGCTCCGGCTTATCCACTCTGGTAATGATGGAGGGTATATTGCAGGACCATGCATACATACTGATCACCAGGTTCGTCTCATCATTATTTGTAAGAGAGATGATCATGTCAGACTTTGATACATGCTCTTCTTCAAGCACCTCGAGAGTGCCGCCGCCTGCAAACGCCACATTGATCCCGGGATATTGCTCCATCAGTTCCCTGCAGCGCCCTCCGTCCTGCTCAAGGATGGTCACATCATTCTTATCTTTCTTCATCATACCCAGCAGATAGTTGCAGGTAGTGCTGCCGCCGACTATGACTATCTTCTTTGTCCTGCTTCTTTGTATGCCAAGCTTTTCCAAAGAACTGTCAAGATCCTTTTTGGACACGGCCACATTAAGGCTGTCCCCGCTCTTTATGACGAAATCGCCGTGCGGTATATAGAGCCTGCCGTCACGTATAACGGTTATGATCAGTATGTCCATCTTAAGCGACTGCTTAATGTCTATAAGGGAACGGTCTTTCAGCACGCTGTTATCCAGAACGTTCATATTGAGAAGCTGTACCTTATTGCCCCAGAAGCCTTCGAGCTTGGTAAAGCCCGGCATGCCTATGTTACGGTATATCTCTTCCGCAACGTCCGGCCTGGGCTTTACGAAGAAATCGATATTATACTGTTTCTTTAATTCCTCCTGCTCCTGTACAAAGTCCGGCATCAGAAGACGTGCCGCCGCGTAGCTCGTTCCAAGAGCCTTGGCCTGCATGCAGCTTAAAAGGTTTATCTCATCCACATGCGTAAGAGCCACTATGGCATCAGCCGTATCGGCCCCCGCCTTTAACAGAGTCTCACGTGATGCACCGCTGCCCACAACACCGTTTACATTATATTTGTCGGTTACGGCATCTACCAGCTTGCGTTCCTTATCGATCACCACGATATCATAGTTTTCGTTCGCAAGCGATGCTATCAGAAGATTTCCCGTCTGTCCAAGACCTACTATTATTACTTTCATGCTGATTCCTTTCTGTTCTTAGAGCTGAGTCTGTCAGCTTTATGTTTCTCCAGCGCAAAGTATACATTCTTCACGCTCAGTCCCTGCACCAACACCGTAAAGAAGATCGTCACATATGCTACATTGGTGAATATCTGGTATACATCGTTCGGAAGATAATCCGCCGTCTCCAGAGCCAATGCCATTGAAAGACCGCCCTTTAATGCCGACCATGTCATCAGTATCACAAATTCCGACAGATTATAATTGCCCGGGATCTTTTTACCTGTAAGTACGGTACTTACCAGTACTCCCACCGCGCGTGAGAATACAAGTATGATCAGTGCCACGGGTATGATGACCGCCGCATGATCACAAAGCTTAAGGTTAAGGACCAAAAGACCTATCATAACGAAAAGTATGGAGTTTAAGATACTCTCAACTATTTCCCAGAAATCCTCGTAATAATTCTCCGGATCGACTACCGCGGCTTTGCGCTTCATGCCTTCCATCGAATAAGAGAAGAACATGCCGCAGACCACGGAAGCGATAACTCCCGAAAATCCGAAATGCTCGCATATCATATATACCAGCGACACATCCAGCAGCGATATCAGTATATACCTTACCGGATTGCGGGTAAGTTTCATCAGTTCAAAGAGCACATAGGAGACCATGAGGGCAACAGCTACCGCACCGCCTATCTCCTTTACCATAAGCTCAAGGAAGTATTCTCCGCTGCCGTAAATGATCAATGCCCTTACAAATATAAACAGCGTAACACCTGTACCGTCATTAAACAACGATTCGTTCTCTATTACGGAACACACATTCTTTGAAAGGCCTATCTTGCTTAAGATACCGGTTGCAGCGATAGGGTCCGTGGGCGATACCACGCAGCCCAGAAGCACACACATCCATATATCCATCGGCAGATGTAACAGACATGCCATTCCATAAAACAACGCACCATAGAGAAATGAAGAAAGAACCGTAGTAAGCAATGCCAGGAGCGATATGGGACGTATGTTTTTCTTAAACTTCCCCATATTGACCTTACTGGCCCCTGCAAAAAGCATAAAGCACAGTACGCCGTCCATTAGATATTCCCTGAATTCGAAATCTCCCAGGCTCTTTACAAGGATGCTGAAGGATGACTCCGGAAAAAAAAATCTTATCACCAGCAAAACTATAGACAATAACAGCGAAAAGAATATCAGCGCTATATCGCTCTGGAGATGAAAGATCCTTTCGTTAAGAGTGCCGATGATGACTATATAGGCAAGTATGATGATCAGAAAAACCAATGCATTCATGATTAATTAAACGCCCTACCGGGCTGCCCCTTCCTTATAATATCCCAGTAATGTATCAGGATCCCCGGCCGGGATCAGGATCACAGTAAGATCCGCTTCCCCGGTGATATCTACCGACAATGTTGTGGGGTCCAGCCATTCCGCCTTATCGTAAAGACTCCCCCTGCGCTCACCGTTTAAGTATACACAGGCCCAGATATCCCCCTCATATTCACCCGAAAGGATAAACTTGACATTATCACCTTTTCTGAAGCTGTCTTTTTCAGGCTTAAGACTAAGCGGCAGATCGTCCTGTACTTCAAACACATGCAGCGTCGCATGAGCCTCCATATCGCTGCCTTCATACCCTTCCCGGGGTGCATAAGCATCGATGCGGCAGGTTCCGCTTTTGCGTGCTTCAAAGAAATAGTATTCTGTCTCCCTGCCCGCAGACATTGAAAATACTTCCGTTGAAGTCCTCCCCACGGACGGATCCGAAAGCTCAAATCTGCTTATCCCGGGATTCCCCAGTCCGCCTATCCTTATCTTATCTCCGACGAACAGACACATGCTGTCCGCGGAAAGCAGCTCGTAGGCCCCTATTTCGGGATCGGGTGAATAATCATCGGTAAGTTTTGCTATAGTATACTGAGCCGGAACAAAACTGTTACCCTTAAACACAGAAGATGCCGAAACGGTAGTTATATACTCCCCGTTCAGTGCACGCTCCTGTTCCTCGCTCAGCCTGTATTTCGTACCTATCACAAAATTGATCTCGACTCTTCTTGATGCAGGCATGTCTACACTGCCGTCGGCAGCATATACGGGATGATTGAAAGAATAACCGTATGCCTCTGCCAGCCTTGCAAGCTCTGCCTTCTTATCCTCATCCAGAGCGCTCCTCTTTACACAATAGTCAAGTACACTCTGCGCGCGCTTAAGTGACAGGGTTTTGTTATAATCATAGCTGCCCTTTGTATCAGTGTGGCCTTCAAAACGCACCGAGTAAACAGATGAACTGATATCCTCACGCATAAGAACACTCATATATATGTCAAAGAATTCGTCGAGATAACGCTTTGCATCCTCCCGTATCGCATAGGAATCAAAATCGAAAAGGACATCGCTCTTCATTGCCACGGTACCGTCGGTATCATCTATAACGACATCCACTCCGGCCGCGTCAAAGGCTTCCTTAAGTTCCTCAAGATAATGGTCCCTCTGGCGCCGCAGTGCTGCCAGCTCTTCCGGGCTCATCTGCTCAAGTTCATACTGATCCACATTGTTGCGGAGCGAATAATAAAGAAGCTCCGGTGCTTCCAGCCGGTAAGACGAAAGGGTCCCGTTTTCGAAACGGAATATCCCGTCCACTTCATTAGCACCGGCTATCACGGGATAAGTACTGCGTCCGGTAGTACTCCTCTTTTCAAAGAATCGAATATTTTCATTATTAGTCTTATATATAAGGGTATCATCGGTGGCCAGATACAGACTGCGCTCTATGTAATGCCCGCGCACATCACTTAAGCTGCTCTCATTGCAGCCAAAGCGCTCCGCCAGAGAGTATACTCCCGAATCCCCGGAAAAACGTACCGAGCATATACAGCAGTCTTTTAAGCTTAACGGAGCCATATATACATTTATGGCTCTTACGTATAGTACCCCTCCATCGGAATATAGCTTAAACTCATCCGTCACCGCACCCGAAGCTACGCTCTGCATAAGATCCGCATCCGGCTTAAGCTGCATCTGATCTGCAACATTCTGCGGCGTAAGTCCGATCAGTCTGCCCGGATCAAAAAAAGCATCCCCCTTCGAAGCCACATCAGCGCTAAAGCGCTCACGGTACTGCACATCATTACCCAAAGCCGCAGCTGTGGCAGCCGCAACACGTCCCGGCATGGTATCCTTTTTGTTCATCCCTATCAGAATGATAAAAACCGCAACAAAAATAAGCGCCGTAACAGTCACCGGCACAAACAAACCGATATATCCGCCCCTTCCGGGGGCCTTTGGTCGTTTATCTGCCATGCGGGTATTATATCATAATCGCCGGTATTAGTAAAACAGGGCCGGAAGCTCCGGCCCTGTGATATCATCCTGCTGCTTTTTTCAGATCGGCAGTCACTCTCTTAAGATCATCGCGTATGCTCAGATGCTGAGGACATGCTTTCTCGCATTTACCGCATTCCCTGCAGTTGACCGCCTGCTTGCCTTCCTTTTCCATTCCTTCCCACTGCCATTTGACCACATCATATTTCTGATACATGTGATAGCGGTTCCAGACACTGAAGTTGCCGGGGATATCCACTCCGAAAGGACAGGGCATACAGTATCTGCAGCCTGTACATCCGTTCTGTATCCTGCTGTTCATGATATCCTTGATCTTATCTATGGCTTTGTATTCCTTCTCTTCCATGGGCACAAAGTTATTGAACGTATCCAGGTTATCCTCTACCTGTTCCATGCTCGACATACCGCTCAGTACCGTAAGGATATTGGGAAGCGTAGCCACATAACGCAGTGCAAAGGAAGCAGCGCTCTTGCCGGGCCTTGCTTCATTAAAGACCGCCATTATATCGTCCGAAAATCCCGCCAGTGATCCGCCTTTTATGGGCTCCATTATCGTCAGGGGTATGCCCAGCTCTTCTGCCAGCTTATATCCCTTCATCCCGGCCTGCTCATCAATATCCATGTAATTTAACTGGATCTGGCAGAAATCCCAGTCCCTGTATTTTATGATCTCTTCAAAGGTATCGTAATCGTCGTGGAAGGAAAAACCAAGGAAGCGTATCTTTCCCTCAGCCTTAAGTTCCTCTAGCCTCTTTACCGTCCCCAGGTCGCGCTGTTTCTTCCAGCTGTCTTTGTTCATGGCGTGCATCAGGTAGAAATCAAAATGATCCGTCTGAAGCTTTTGCAGCTGCTCATTAAAGTATTTGTCGACATCCTCTACTGTGTTTACAAACCATACCGGCAGCTTGGTAGCAAGATAGAACGAATCCCTGTCATACTTCTTAAGCGCCTCTCCCACAAACAGCTCGCTCTCCCCGCCGTGATAAGGATACGCGGTATCAATGTAATTTACCCCCGAAGCTATAGCCTTATCAAGCATCTTCTCTGCCAGCGGTCTGTCGATCTTTCCTTCCGCATCCGTCGGAAAGCGCATGCAGCCAAAACCCAGCAGCGAAACATCGATCCCCAGTTTTTCAAACCTTCTCTTTTCCATCCGGTAATCCCTCCTTTAGGACTGATACAAAAAACTACATTTTATATCATAACATATCAGAACGGATGATACCTATTATTATTTGATATGCCTACTATTGATTTTTGCACCCGCTTTAAGGGCATCAACTGTTCTGCGCCATCTGCAGCTTGTAATATATCCCTTTCTTTGCCAGCAGTTCCTCATGTGATCCCATCTCTGCTATGCGGTGCTTATCTATGACCATGATACGGTCGGCGTTCTTAAGCGTCGAAAGACGGTGTGCTATGGCAAAAGTAGTCTTGCCACCCGTTAAGCGGTTCAATGCCTTCTGTATCATAAACTCGCTCTCCGTATCAAGGCTGGCGGTAGCCTCATCAAGTATCAGCAGCCTTGGATCGGTAAGTATGGCCCTGGCTATGGCTATACGCTGTCTTTCCCCGCCCGATAAAGAGTAGCCTTTTTCTCCGACATAAGTATTATAGCCGTTGGGCGTGTCACTTATAAAATCATGCGCATTGGCCATCTTTGCCGCCATTATCACTTCTTCATATGTAGCATCCGGCTTGGAGAAACGGATGTTATCGAGTATGGTCCCCGAGCAATGGAAGGTCTCCTGCAGCACCACGCCTATCTGCGAATGATATGAGCTGCTGCGTATCGTCTTTTTATCATGTCCGTCTATAAGTATCCTTCCGTCGTCCACATCATAAAGCCCCATCAGCAGGTTTATAAGTGTAGATTTGCCGGCACCTGAAGCACCAACTATACCTATCATCTCTCCCGGTTTTATCGTAACGCTCAGATCCTCAAGGATAGGCTGATAGGATTTGCATCCGAAGGTAGCATGATCAAAGGTAACCTCCCCTTTGATATCTATGTCACGCACCACATTCTCATCCTGCACCTCCACATCCTGTCCCAAAATATCATTAATGCGGTCCAGGCACGCTGCCAGCTGGGCCAGCTGAAGCGGCAGACGGTTCATCCAGGAAATATACTGAAACAGCAGTGAAGTATATGTTACGAACTGATACAGTTCACCGGGACTCATCTTATCCCCCAGCACATCCATACCGCCGAACAAAACCACTGCCAGTACGCCAAGCCCCATCACCATCTGAAGCAGCGGCGAAAAATAAGCCCAGAATGTTTCGTTCCTGCGGTTTATACGGGCATATTCGGCGGACAGCCGCTTAAACTTTTCCGACTCCTCTTTCTCTTTTCCGTATGTCTTTACCACACGCATACCCGAGAGTACATCCTGCAGATCACTGGCCACATCGTCATTCTTCCTAAACTGCAGACGGAAGATCCTGCTGACTGTCTTTCTGAAAGCCACCGTAAGAAAGACCGCAAGAGGTATGAACGCAAACGTGATCAGCGACAGCTTAAGGTTAAGCGCCATCATAAACACCACATCCCATATGAATATGAAAAGCACCGCAAAGAGATTGCAGAACACATCCTCCATGAACATACGTATATGCTGGGTATCATTCGTTATACGGTTGAGCAGTTCACCCGGACGTCTGTCATTTATAAAGCTTATGGGCAGTTCCTGATACTTCTTAAACAGCTTTGACCTTAGATCCGCCGATATCCTGGCGCCAAGCTTAGCTGATGCATTACTCTTTAATACGTTTACTATGACTATGCCCACACTGAGCGAAAACATCAGCATGATAAAAAGAAGTGCCTTTTTCATACCGCCGTTTCCCTTGAGCACATCGTTTATGAGATGTTTTTGGATCTCGGGGTTTAAGAGAGTGGTCACCGCAGCCAGTATCATCAGTATGAATATCCCGGCGAAATCCTTCCTGTAAGGCGCCGCCATCTTTACAAAGGCCTTCAGAAATCCCCCTTCTTTCGAACATTTGGGACAGTTCTTCGTACCCGGTATTGCACGTCCGCATATAGGACAGGTTTTCTCATACTCCCTGCTCTCCACCTCTTCAAAGCGGCCGGATACAAGTATATTGATACCTCTGGCAATATAGGCATAGCGGCTCAGGTGCTTAGCCGAATAATGTACCACTGCCTTTTCGCAGCCCTGATGGGTAAGAGTCAGCAAGCCTCCGCCCACACGCGGCAGGGCTTTCGCCGCACTTATATCTTTAATATCATAAGATATGCCCGGTTCACCCTGTTCAAATACAAGCACCCTTTTTGTGGTCACGACAAGATACGAATCATCACTAAATAACGCATCTTTACCGATATCGAAAGGGACAGCATAGTATATACGCTCATCACCGCTTAAGCTGATGAGTTCTTTTACTCTTTGTGGGATGGTGTATTTTAATATCATTATTCAGTCCTCTAGCGTTACAGGAACATATCAAGTTTGCGGCGCTCCTTCATTGTAAGAGCATTTACGTCACGTATCTCAAAACGGTTTTCGTCAAGATCTGCGATTATCAGACGCTCATCGCTTAATTTTGTCACTGCATTGGATGCCATATTGATCGCGAACCTGCACTCTCCCCTGTCTGTCAGCACATGGAAATATGCAAAGCCGAACTCATCCTTTATGCTGTATATCTTCTTTATCACGGGTGTAAAATAATTGAGATCCAGCTGTTCTTTAAGTATCTTTACCGTTTCAGCCGGCATGGCATTCAGATCTTCGATTATACCTATCTCCCTGGCTTTTTCGTCACCCTCACGGATAGAGATAAACTTATCGGCATCCGTAAACGGGAACAGTCTTACGACCTTTATATTCTTATACAGCTTTCCTTTGCAGTTCAGATCCACAAAGCCTCCACCTGTCCGTTCAAACTTATCATCGGGAGTGATCATGTAAAGCTTTGTCATCTCCTCAGCTTCTTTTTCATAATAGTTGATGTCTTCTTCAGCTTTCTGTACCATTTCCATCACCTCACTGTCCCAATCGCTTTTGCGTACCTGCAGTCTGCTTAGTTTATGATAAATACCGTCTTCTATCTTATCCAGTTCCTCTGCGGTGCCTTCTTCGGCGATACGCCCCTTCTCGATCACTATCAGCCTGTCGGCATCCCTTAAAGTGGAAAGCCTGTGCGCTATCGACAGGGTGGTCCGCCCCTTTACCAGAAGCTTCAGCGAATTCTGTATGGCCTTTTCTGTCTCGGTATCCACACTGGCCGTCGCCTCATCAAGTATCAGTATCTTTGGATCGGCAAGTATCGCCCGTGCTATGGACACACGCTGTTTCTCACCGCCGGATAAGTCCTTGCCCGAAGCCCCGATCACCGTATCGTAGCCATCCGGCATCTTTGAGATAAAATCGTGGGCGCTGGCCATCTTGGCCGCACGGATGATGTCTTCCCTTTTGGCTTCTTCTCTTCCGTATGATATGTTCATGGCCACACTGCCCATGAAGATGTATGTATCCTGTGATACCATGGCCACATTACGGCGCAGATCCGAAAGTGCCAGATCCTTTACATCCACACCGTCTATCTTTATGCTTCCTTCCTGTATGTCGTACAGTCGCGATATTACATTGACCAGCGTGGATTTACCGGCTCCCGATCGCCCTACTATTCCAAGGAGCTCCCCTTCCTTTACTTTAAGCGTGATATTTTTAAGTACGGGTTTGGATGCAGAATAACCGAAGGTCACGTTATCCAGTTCTATCTCTCCCCTGGGGGCTTTCATATGAACGGGATGTTCACTCTCTTTTACATCCGGTATCGAGTCGATTATCTCAAAGAGCCTCTGGGCTGAATTGATACTGTCCGACCACATGCGGAATACCCTTGAGAAGAAGTTCATAGGACCGTTTAACTGCCCTACATAACCTACAAAAGTAAGCAATACACCAAGCTCCATCTGCTCGGTCTTTAATACAAAGAATACACCGATGATCCATATCCAGATACTGGATACTTCCTGCACCAGATTGTAGAGTATGGAAAACTGGTTACGGAGTTTCACGATATCGACTTCCGTGTCGCGCAGCTTCCTGTTGGGGCGTTCGAAACGTTCTATCTCTTCTGCCTGCTGTCCGAATGCCTTGACCACACGCGCACCTGTCAGGTTATCGTTTGCCTTGCCTGTAACCCCCTTCTCCGCACGGTGACGCTTGCCGGATAAAGTCCAGAGTCCCGGGCGAAGCTTGACTGTCATAAATACCAGAAGCGGCAGCAGGATACAGGCGATAAGAGCCATCTGCCAGTTAAGACGGTACATTACCACAAATGTAGCGATTATCGTCATGCCCTGGATAAATATCGACGGCAGACCGTCTATAAAGAATTCCGTAACACGGTCCGCATCACTTACCACACGTGTCATTAGTCCGCCGGTCTGCTTGCTTGTAAAGAAATTCAAAGAAAGCCGGCTCATCGCCGAAAAGATATCCGTCTTTATATCCCTTACCGTGGATGTTGCCACCTTGGCCATTACCGCCATCTGGACAGCACTGGTAAGATGGCTTATCAGCCTGCAGCCAAACATCATGACAACCAGCAGTATAAGTGCAAGTGTAAACTGCCCGCCAAGACCATATTTTTCCAGAAAATCCCCGTTCCGGGCGAGCACCTCATCATAGAGCATCTTACCCGACAGATACGGCCAGGCTATGCTTATCACCGATGAAAGCACATAACA
>JAEEGL011328143.1_pt1 | contig 14441 bp, 10 predicted proteins | sample 9134231 | NCBI WGS metagenome assembly JAEEGL01 (sample SAMN16246548, study PRJNA631951) | gut metagenome | biome: gut microbiome; feature: rumen; material: fiber-attached | host: Bos | place: Iran: Karaj | collected 2018-10
ATAAGTACCTTTTTAACGTCCGTTCTTTTTGGCATTTTATATTTCCTCCGTGTCTGCGGCGTTCCGCCGCGATAAACAAATTGCAAGAGTGGTCAGTGGTCAGTGGCCAGAAGTAGTGAGTAGCTAGTAGCTAGTAGCGAGTAGCTAGTAGCTAGTAGCGAGTAGCTTCGCGTTGATGAACGATGAATGATAAACGAGGAACGAGTGAGGAGTGAGAAGTAAGAAGTGAGAATTCTGAATTCTGAATTCTGAATTCTGAATTCTGAATTCTGAATTTCTAACTCCTAACTCCTAACTCCTAACCGGCTGCTCATCCCGCCCGGTATACAAGCCTTCCCCCGTATGCCGTTGCCAGATTCTTCCCGCATACCCGCATGCCCGCAAAGGGAGTAGCGCGGCCCTTGGAAAGGAAGGCTTCCGGGTCGATTTCGTATTCCGCGTTCAGGTCCCATACGCAGAAGCCGTCCGCCGGGATGCCGAAGCGCCTGCGCGGCGCGACCGCCATCAGATCGACCAGCTTTTCGAGGCTGATCACGTTTTTCTTTACAAGGCCGGTATAGAGGGCCGGAAAGGCAGTTTCAAGCCCGACGACCCCGAACGCGCTGCCGGCGAGCCCTTTGGCCTTTTCCTCCGCGGAATGCGGCGCGTGATCGGTGGCGATCATATCCACCGTGCCGTCCAGCACGCCTTCCAGCAGGGCCTCTCTGTCCGCGGGGGAACGCAGCGGCGGGTTCATTTTCCAACGCCCGTCCTCCTGCAGGAAGGTATCGTCCAGCAGCAGGTAATGCGGCGCGGTTTCGCTTGTGACGTCCACGCCCGCCTTCTTCGCTTCCCGGATCAGCCGCACGCTCTCTTTTGTTGAAATGTGGCACACGTGGTAGGCGCAGCCGGTCTCGGCGGCGAGCTTCAGATCGCGCTCGATCTGCCGCCATTCGCTCTCGCTGCAGATGCCTTTGTGCCCGTGGGCTTTGGCGTAAGCGCCGTTGTGGATATAGCCGCCGCGCAGCAACTCGTTTACCTCGCAGTGCGCCGCTATGATCTTGCCCAGACGTTTGGCTTCGCGCATGGCTGCGCGCATCACGTCGTCGTTCTGCACGCCGCGTCCGTCGTCCGAAAAGGCGGCGCAGATGTGGGCAAGCGCTTCCATATCCGAGAGCTGTTCCCCTTTTTCGCCCTTCGTAATGGCGGCGTAGGGGAGCATGGCGATCGCGGCGTCCCGTTTTATGATCTCGATCTGCGCTCTCATGTTCGCAATGCCGTCCGGTACGGGGTCCAGATTCGGCATTGTAAAAACGCAGGTGTACCCGCCCCGGGCCGCCGCCCGGCTGCCGCTTTTTATCGTCTCTTTATAAGAAAAACCCGGCTCGCGGAAATGCACGTGCACGTCGCAAAAGCCGGGAAAAACGGTAACGGGGGAGGAAACGGCGGAAAAAAGCGGAAGAAAAGGGGCGACCGCCTCTTCCTTTACCGCATAAGCGGGGTCCGTGGGGTTGAACAGCTTGATTTCGGGATTCATGTCCGCCGCTCCTTTCTTCAAAAAACGCCTTGCCGCACAGCACGGCAAGGCATACGGAATTCATGATATCTTCTGCAAATCTTGCCGGCCGCTCTGTACCGCTTAAAGATTTTTTTTATAGTATCACGTTTGCCTTCGGATGTCAAGCCCCGTCCGGGCAAAAAAGAGATTTTTGTATTATTGCCCGTTATCGGCGGTGTTCCGCTGGTAAATATAGGCGTTGTCGTCTTTGTCGAACACAATGAATCCGCAGGGGTAGGTGTTGATATAATAAATATGGAAATTTCCGTTTGCGCTGAAATCGCCGTACGTTCCGTTATAAGGCCGGTGCTCCTGTTTCCAGTTGATATCGAAAGCGCAAAGCGAAGAATAATAGCTGCCTATGGTTGCATCGAGCGCGTTGCCGCCGTCGGAAAACCGGATCGTGCAGGAGGCATCCACGGCAAAAACGGGGATATCCGCGGATTCCACGTCGCCGAGCATGCCGATCTCCGCGGCGCCGTTGAGATGCGGGGTGGCGCATCTGTAACTTAGGTTCGAGGACCGGTCCTCCGTTTCCAGAAAGACCTGATCGTAGGACAGGGAGACGTTGAAACGCAGCGTTTCGTCAAGCGAACGGGCGTCGTCGTAGGTTTTTTCGCAGTGCGAAACCGTAAGCGCGCCGTTCTTGATCGCATATTTGCCTTCAACCACGTATTTTGTGCCCAGTTTGTCAATAAAGGTCAACCGGATCACGTCGGGGTGTTCGTAAGCGCGCACTTCCGTTTCATAGGGCAGCACGGAGATGTTCAGGGAGCCGCCCTCCAGCCTGACGTCGGCGTAACGTACCCGTGCGATAAACGTAGCCTCGTCATTAAACGAATACACCCTTTTTTGCCCCCACATTACGCGGCCGGCGTAATTGCCTGACAGCAGCTGAGCCTTTGTTGCGGGGGAGGCGGTATCAACCGAGGACAGATCCGGCGCACCCGAAGCGGGCTCCTGCGCAGTGTTTGAGGGCAGGGTGGTCGTGGTTTGGGAGACGGGAGCGGAGGTGCCCGAACCGTGCGAATTGCCGCTGCGGCTGCCGTGGAGCGCCGCCCACAGTACGATCGAGAGCACGATCGCTGCAGCCAGCAGGATCAGCAGGAGCTTCAGCGTCCGTTTCTTTTTGCCGGAGCCGTTCTTTCCGTCCGCCGGGGCCGGTTTTTTCAGCGCGGGAGGTGTTCTCCCGGATATGGGTGTTTCCGGAACGGGCGCGGGCCTCTTGCGCATCGGTTCGCGTTTCTCCTGCACGGGTTTGGGCGTTTCCGGCCCGCGTACGGGTGCTTCCGGTGCGGGTACCGGCGTTTCAGGTGCGGGCGTTTCCGGCACGGGCGTCTCCGCTGCGGGTGCCTCCGGCACGGGGTCGGGCGCAGGGACCTCGCGCGAGGACTGCAAAAATTTGGTGGCGTTGATTTTTTGGTAAAAAGCCGCCTCCGAGGGCAGTTTGTATTTGAAGATCGCCTGATTTGCGCTGAGCTGCATTTCCACACCGGCGGTCATCTCGGTCTCCTCCAGCATCACGGAGAGGTAGGGGATCTGCTTTTTCAGGGCGTAGTTCATTTCCCGGCGGCAGTTGTCGCTCGCCAGATAGTTGTTGGAGATAAAGCCGATGCATGCAGAGGCGCGGCCCAGATGGTCCGCGATGGTCTCGGGCCATTCCGAGCCGGGGTCTATGCCCTCGTCGTACCAGATGCGGTAGCCCTCCGAGGCCAGATGTTCCATAATGGGCACGACGAGCGCCGTATCCCTGTGGCTGTAGCTGATAAATAAGTATTCCCGTTCCCCTTCGTAGGGCACAACGGCGCATCTCTCCATAAGCGGAACCTCCCGCAGCGGAAAACCGACGGTTTTTCGCAGATATTGATTCTATTGTACCATATTTTTCGTTTTTGTAAAGGGAAAGGATACTTTTTCGGCGGATTCTTCGGCCCTTTTTTTTCTTCAAAACACCCGCATGAACTTGACAAAACCAAAACGGTCTGCTATTATATTTTCGTTTCACGGAGAGTTGTCCGAGTGGTCGAAGGTGCAGCACTCGAAATGCTGTGTGCCCAAAAGGCACCTAGGGTTCGAATCCCTAACTCTCCGCCAGAGGTCGGCAAGCAGGGTTTTCTGCTTGCCGATTCTTCTTTTTTATGCCTGCCAATCCGTTTCGGACATCCCGTCCGGGATCGGCAGAATGCTGCTCATTTTTGCTGCGGATTCCACCTTGGACTGAAAATCCAGGTGTGCGTAAATATTGGCTGTCGTACTGATATCGCTGTGACCGAGCCACTTCTGTACGTTGTTGATGCCGTCGCCCTTTGTAACCATCAGGGAAGCGCACGAATGCCGCAGATCGTGGAAGCGGATATTCTTGAAGCCGTATTTCTTCAGCACTTTTTTTGAAAGCGCTGTAAACATAATCCGGCTCGTATAAAGCGCCCATCGGATCTACGAACACGTATCCGTCGAAATCGTAATTATAACAATTCCCGCATACGAGTTTTCTATCAAGGCGATACTAGCAATCTGATCATAGAAAAAGCACGCTTCCCGCGTGCCTTTTGTGTTTATATGCTTTTTTCGGTTCATACCGTACCGTTTCCCAAAAGGTTTGTAAGTCTGCGGGCGGCCTCGGCAGTATCCTGCGGGTCCGCAAAGGTGGAAAAACGGAAAAAGCCTTCGCCGCAGCGCCCGAAGCCTTCGCCGGGCGTGCCCACCACCTGGATCTCCTGCAGCAGGCGGTCGAAGAAGCTCCAGCTGTCCGTCCCGTCCGGGCATTTCAGCCAGATATACGGGGCGTTGCTGCCGCCGGTATACCAAACGCCGCAGCGCCGGAGCGCGTCTGTCAGTATTTTTGCGTTTTGCTTGTAAATGGCGATCTGCGCCCGGATCTGGGCCTGCCCTTCCGGCGTGAATACGGCGGCGCCGCCGCGCTGCAGAATATACGAAACGCCGTTCGTTTTGGTGGTGCGGTTGCGCACCCACATGGCGTTGAGGCTCATACCGTGCCGCGTCAGTTCCTTCGGGATCACGGTATACCCCAGACGCGTACCGGTGAAGCCCGCCGTTTTGGAAAGCGAGGAGATCTCGATGGCGCAGGTACCGGCGCCCTCCAGCTCGAATATGCTGTGCGGGAGAGAATCGTCCTCAATATACGCTTCATAGGCGGCGTCAAACAGGATCACCGCGCCGGTTCGGTTCGCGTAATCCACCCATGCCTGCAGCTGCGCGCGGCTGAACACGGCGCCGGTGGGGTTGTTCGGCGAGCACAGGTAGATCATGCCGGCGCAGGCTTTTTCCGGCGGCGCGGGCAGAAAGCCGTTTTCGGGCCCGGAGGCAAGATGGACGATCTCCCGTCCGGCGATCACGCAGGCGTCCACGTAGGCCGGGTAGGCGGGTTCGATCACCAGCGCAGGAGTCTCACGCGCAAAGAGATCCTGAATATCGCCCAGCTCGTCGCTGGCCCCGGAGGAGACGAACACCTCGTCCGCCGAGAGCATTATGCCGCGTTCAGCGTAGTGCGCGGCGATAACCTCCCGCAGAAACGGCGCGCCGCATTCCGGCATATACCCGTGGAAAGAGCCGGGGGCGGCCTGTTCCTCCACTGCGGCGTGCAGCGCCGCGATCACCGCGGGGCACAGCGGCTGCGATACGTCGCCGATGCCCATCCGGTAAAGGCGCTGCCCGGGGTGTTCCTCCAGATATTTCTGCGTTTTTTTCGCAATGCCCGCAAAAAGATAGGATTCCTTAAGTTCTGCGTAATGCATATTGGGCTGCATCATATTAACGTTTCTCCTTCAAAAACCGTTTCGGCCGGGCCGGTCATCATGACGTTCCCGTCCGGCAGAACCGTGATCTGCAGTATGCCGCCGTCCAGACAGACGGATACGGGCGTGCCGCAGGGGCAGTAGCCTTTTTTTACCGCCGCTGCAACGCTGGCACAGGAGCCTGTGCCACACGCCATCGTGACGCCGCTGCCGCGCTCCCAGACGCGCATGCGCAGCCGGGTGGGGGAGAGCACCTGCACGAATTCCGTGTTGACGCCTTCCGGAAAATCCTGGTGCCGCTCCACGGCGGGGCCCCGCGTTTCCAGCGGCACGCGCATGACGTCGTCCGTAAATACCACCGCGTGGGGGTTCCCGACGTTTACCGGGGTGTACGTAACGCTTGTTCCGTTTGCGGTCAGCGTGCGTTCGTCGCCCGCCGTCGCTGTGCCCATCATCACCGTTGCGCCGATTGCCTTTCCGCCGACGATCTGCAGTTCCAGCTGTTTTATGCCGGAAAGCGTTTCTATTTTCAGGAATTTTTTGTCCGTATATCCTTTATCGTAAACGTATTTCCCCACGCAGCGGATCCCGTTGCCGCACATTTTGCCTTCGCTGCCGTCGGCGTTGAAAATGCGCATTTTAAAATCCGCGGTTTCGGAGGGGGAAATATAGATCATGCCGTCCGCGCCGACGCCGAAGTGCCGGTCGGAGAGCTTCTTCGAGAGCTCGGCCACGTTTTCCGGCGTCTCGCCGTAAACGTATACATAATCGTTGCCGAGTCCGTGCATTTTCGTAAAGTGCATTTTTGTTTTCCTCCTTTACGGGGCGTCGATCGGGGAAATGCCGATCGTTGATTCCTCTAAAACGTCCAGCAGCATGCGGACGGTATCGAGCGACGTGAGCATGGCCACGTTGTTCTGCGCCGCGCACCGGCGGATGGCTGCGCCGTCGCCGTAATGTACGCCGGAGAGCACCGCGCGGGTGTTCACTACGTAACTGACGTAGCCGGAACGGATGGACGCGAGCACCTCGTCGCTCCCTTCGCTCGGTTTGCGGCGGATGCGCGTGCGGATGCCGTTTTCCCGCAGGACCTGCCCGGTCAGTGAGGTGGCCTCTATACTGAAACCCATGCGGTAAAACCGGCGGATCAGCGGGACCGCTTCCTTCTTATCCTCGTCCGCCACGCTGACGAGCACGGTGCCGTACCGCTTCAGCGTGAGCCCCGAGGCCAGCAGCGCCTTGTACGCGGCGCGGTGGAGTTTTTCATCGTAGCCGATGGCCTCGCCCGTGGATTTCATTTCCGGCGAAAGATAGGCGTCCATTCCGCGCAGCTTGGAGAAGGAGAACGCCGGCGCCTTCACGTAATAACGCGTTTTTTCTTTCGGATAGATCCGGAAGATCCCCTGCTCGGGCAGCGAGAGCCCCAGCATTGCCAGCGTGCCGATATCCGCAAGGGCATAGCCCGTTGCCTTGGATAAAAACGGAACGGTGCGGGAGGAGCGGGGGTTCACCTCGATGATATAAACCTCCTCGTTTTCGTCCACGATGAACTGAATGTTGTACAGCCCCACGATGCCGATGGCCGGACCGAGTTTTTTTGTGTATTCCAGAATTTTGTTCTTTACGTTTTCGGAGAGGCTGCGGGGCGGGTAAACGCTGACGGAATCGCCGGAATGGACGCCGGTGCGCTCCACCAGCTCCATGATGCCGGGGACGAACACGTCGTAACCGTCGCAAACGGCGTCCACCTCAACCTCTTTCCCGCGGATGTAGTGGTCCACCAGCACGGGCTTCTCTTCGTCCAGCGCCGCGGCTGTCTGCAGGTACGTTTTCAGGTCGCTCTCTTTGGAAACGATCTGCATCGCCCTGCCGCCCAGCACAAAGCTGGGGCGCACCAGCACGGGGTAGCCGATCTCCCGCGCGGCCTGCACGCCCGCCGGAATGCTCGTGACCGCCCGCCCTTTGGGCTGGGGGATGTCCAGTTTTTCCAGCAGCTTTTCAAACTCGTCCCGGTCTTCGGCGCGGTTGATGGCAGCGCAGTCCGTGCCGATGGTTTTTACGCCGCGCGCGTGCAGCGGCGCCGCCAGATTGACGGCGGTCTGTCCGCCCAACGTCGCGATCACGCCCTCCGGCTGCTCCAATGCGAGCACGTTCATCACGTCCTCGGGCGTGAGGGGCTCAAAATAGAGCTTATCGGAGCAGGTGTAATCCGTGGAAACGGTTTCGGGGTTGTTGTTGATCACGATGGCCTCGTAACCGGCGCGCCGGATGGTTTGTACTGCGTGGACGGTGGAATAATCGAATTCCACGCCCTGCCCGATCCTGATCGGCCCGGCGCCGAGCACCACGATCTTTTTTTTATCAGAGACCGCCGATTCGTTCTCTTCTTCATAGGTGGAATAAAAATACGGGACGTAGCTTGCGAATTCCGATGCGCACGTATCGATCATCTTATATACGGGGAACACGCCGTTTGCCTTTCGCAGCGCAAACACTTCCGTTTCGGGCATTTTCCAAAGCCTGCCCAGCGCCGCGTCCGAAAACCCCATCCGTTTGGCGCTTTTCAGAGCGCTCAAATTGCCGGGCGCGGCGGCCAGCACGGATTCCTCCCGCACGATGTTCCGGATCTTGCGCAGGAAAAAGGGGTCGATCTGCGTGACGGCTGCAATTTCCGCAACGCCGATTCCCGTGCGGAACAGCTGCGCCAGCGCGAAAATACGGTCGTCGGTGCCGACGGAAACGTATTTCAGCAGCTCCGGCGCCGTCATGCCGTCGAACTTTGGTAGATACAGGTGGTCCGCGCCGATCTCCAGCGAGCGTACGCCTTTCAGCAGACTTTCCTCAAAGGTCCTGCCCACGCTCATCACTTCGCCGGTGGCCTTCATCTGGGTGGAGAGGGTATTGTCCGCGTCGGCGAATTTATCGAACGGAAAGCGCGGCAGCTTCGTCACCACGTAATCCAGCGCCGGCTCAAATGCGGCCGGCGTATTGGCAAGCTGTATCTCGTCCAGCGTCATGCCTACCCCGATCTTCGCGGAAACGCGGGCGATGGGATATCCGCTGGCTTTGGAAGCCAGCGCGGAGGACCGGGATACCCGGGGGTTGACCTCGATCAGATAATACTGTGAGGAACGGGGGTCCAGCGCGAACTGCACGTTGCAGCCGCCTTCGATCTTCAGCGCGCGTATGATCTTCAGCGCGCTGGAACGCAGCATCTGGTAATCCTTGTTGGTGAGCGTCTGCGACGGGCATACCACGATGGAATCGCCCGTATGGATGCCCACGGGGTCCAGATTTTCCATATTGCATACGGTCACCGCGTTATCGGCGCAGTCCCGCACCACTTCGTATTCGATCTCCTTATAGCCCTTTACGCTTTTTTCGATCAGCACCTGCCGCGCGGGAGAGAGCTCCAGCGCGTTTTTGAGGAGGCCGCTCAGCTCGGTTTCGTTTTCAGCGAATCCGCCGCCGGTGCCGCCCAGCGTAAACGCGGGCCGCGCCACCACGGGGTAGCCGATCTCCTTTGCCGCCGAAAGCCCCTGTTCTTCCGAACTCACCGTTTTTGAGGGCAGCACCGGCTCGCCAAGCGATTCGCACAGCCGTTTGAACTGCTCCCGGTCCTCCGCCTGCGCGATGCAACCGCTTCTGGTGCCCAGAAGCTCGGTCCGGCATTCCCGCAATATGCCCTTTTCTTCCAGCAGCACGGCCAGGTTCAGCCCCGTCTGGCCGCCGATGCCGGGCAAAATCGCGTCCGGCCGCTCGTAGCGGACGATGCGGGCAAGGTATTCCAGCGTCAGCGGTTCCATATAGGTTTTATCGGCGATCGCGGTATCCGTCATAATGGTTGCCGGGTTGGAATTGCACAGTACCACCGTAAAGCCTTCCTCTTTCAGCGCGAGGCAGGCCTGCGTTCCGGCGTAGTCGAATTCCGCCGCCTGCCCGATCACGATCGGGCCGGAGCCGATGACGAGTATTTTGTTGATATCGGTTCTTTTCGGCATAGGTTCAGTTCTTTTCCATCAGGCGTAAAAACAGGTCGAACAGGTAGGCGCTGTCCTGCGGTCCGGGCGCGCTCTCGGGGTGGTACTGCACGCTGAACGCGCCGTCCCGTTCGCATGCGGCGCCCTCTACGGTGCCGTCCAGAAGGTTCAGGTGCGTGAGCGTGAGCGGCGTATCATCAAGGCTGTTCCTTTCCACGGCGTACGAGTGGTTCTGCGAGGTGATCTCTATTTTGCCGTCGGAAAGGCGTTTTACCGGGTGATTGCCGCCGCGGTGCCCGAATTTCAGCTTGTAGATCTTAGCGCCGTAGGCCAGCGAAAGGATCTGGTGCCCGAGGCAGATGCCGAACAGCGGGTAGTCGCCCAGCAGGGCTTTGACGGTACGCACCGTTTCGGGCACGTCCGTGGGGTCGCCCGGCCCGTTGGAAAGGAAAACGCCGTCCGGGCGCATGGCGCGGATGGTTTCTGCTGAGGCGTTCCACGGAACCACCGTCACACGGCAGTCGCGCGCTTCGAGCGAGCGTATGATGTTCTTTTTCATACCGCAGTCCACGGCTACCACGTGGAAGCCGCCGTCGGCGCCGCTTTGCCACGCCGTTTTGCAGCTGACGCGGGAAACCGCGTCCTTCGGGGGCGTAAAGGCAGCCAGTTTATTTAAACAGATTTCGGTGGGTGTATCGGCGTCCGTGATCAGGGCGAGCCTGCTGCCGTAGTCGCGGATGGAGCGGTTGAGTTTTCTGGTATCAACGCCGGAAACGCCCGCGACGCCCCAGCGCTCCATCACGTCCCCCAGGCACGTTTCACTGCGCCAGTGGGAGGGCTCGGCGTTATATTCGCGCGCGATCATCGCACCCACGGAGGGAATATCGCATTCGTAGTCGGCCGCCGCCATCCCGTAATTCCCGATCAGCGGGTAGGTCATCACTACGGCCTGATCGGTGTAGGAGGGGTCGGACAGGATCTCCTGATAACCGACCATGGACGTATTGAAGACGATCTCCAGAATTTTCTCCTCCCGCGCCCCGAAGGCGTGCCCGAAGTATTCCTGCCCGTCCGCCAATACGATTTTTCTGTCAAACGCCCCGTTCATACCGTCCGCCTCATTTCCCGATCTCCGATAACCGCTGCTCAAAGCGGTCCTTGCGCGGGTCGTCGGGCACCGCCGTTGCGTACCGCCCCGAAAAGCAGGCGTCGCAGTAATGCCCGCCGCCCGTCAGCTCGCTGAGGCGCGCCACCGGGAAATAACCCAGCGAATCCATCCCCAGCAGGGCTGCGATCTCGTTGACCGGGTGCCTGCAGGCGATCAGATGCGCTTCGGAATCGATATCCGTTCCGTAATAGCAGGGGTGCATGAACGGCGGCGCGGCAACGCGCACGTGGATCTCTTTTGCGCCTGCCTCCCGGATCAGCGAAACGATCCCTTTCAGCGTGGTTCCGCGCACGATGGAATCGTCGATCAGCACCACGCGTTTTCCCGCGACGGCCCCGCTGACGGCGGAGAGCTTGATCTTGACCTGATCCATCCGGTTTTCCGGAGAGATGAAGGTCCTGCCGATATACTTGTTTTTAATGAGCCCGATGCCGTAGGGGATGCCGGAGGCGCGGCTGTAGCCGAGCGCCGCGTCGAGGCCGGAATCCGGTACGCCGGTCACCAGGTCCGCTTCCACGGGATATTCCTGCGCCAGGATCTCACCGGCGCGTACGCGCGCCGCCTGTACCGAAACGCCGTCGATCACGGAATCCGGGCGGGCAAAATAGATGTATTCGAACACGCACAGTCTTTTTTCTTTTTTGCCGCAGTGTCCGGTGTTGCTTACCATGCCGTTTTTACTGAAGATCAGGATCTCGCCGGGCAGAACGTCGCGCACGGGTTCGGCGCCCACGGCGCGCAGCGCGCAGCTTTCCGAAGCTACTACCCAGATCCCGTCCGGCGTCACGCCGTAACAAAGCGGGCGGAAACCGTAGGGGTCGCGGGCGCAGATGAGCTTCTGCGGCGACATAACGATCAGCGAATACGCGCCGTCCAGCGTATCCATCGCGCGGCTGACGGCCTCTTCGATGGAAGGCGCCTTCAGGCGTTCCTTTGTGATAATATAGGCGATGGTTTCGGTATCCGTGGTGGTATGGAAAATCGCGCCTGATAACTCAAGCGCGCTTCTGAGGACGGCGGCGTTGGAAAGGTTCCCGTTGTGCGCCAGCGCCATACGCCCCTTCTGGTGGTTCACTTCAATGGGTTGGCAGTTGTTCCGGTCGTTTTTGCCGGTGGTGCCGTAACGCGTGTGCGCCACCGCCATGGTGCCCGCCGGGAACGCAGCGATGCGGGCCGGCGGGAACACGTCTCCCACCAGCCCTAAGTCCTTTTGCGAAAAAAAGAGCCCGTCGTCGTTCACAACGATCCCGCAGCTCTCCTGGCCGCGGTGCTGCAAAGCGTATAACCCGTAGTAACAAAACTGCGCGGCGTTCATCGGGCGCGGCGCGTAAACGCCGAAAACGCCGCATTCCTCGTGGATGCTCATAAAATCAGATCAATCCCACGCGGTCGTATTCAGCGCGTATTCCTGTCCGGGCAGCGAGGTCTCGGTATACAGCGCTTCTATCATTGCCGGGATCCGGTTTTCCGGATAAAACTCCGGCCCTTCCTCCGGAGCTATGAAAACAAAAGCTTCGTCGGTGATTATTTCGGTTGTACAACAGGGTTCCGTATTCATCTGAACGCCTCCAAACATTTATTTCAGTATTATTTATTCCACGTCCTGCAGGGCGTCGTAGCCCTCTTCGCCGGTGCGTACCTTGACCACGTTCTCAACGTCGTAAACAAAGATCTTGCCGTCGCCGATGTGGCCGGTGTAAAGTACCTTTTTCGCCGTTTCGATCACGCTGCGCACCGGCACCGCGCTCACGACGATATCCATCTGGATCTTCGGCAGCAGGCTTGCCTCCACCTGCACGCCTCTGTAATATTCGGGTTTTCCCTTCTGCGCGCCGCAGCCGAGCACGTGCGATACGGTCATGCCCGTGATGCCGATCTCCATCATGGCGGTCTTCAGCGCTTCCAAACGGGATTCTTTGCACACGATCTCTATCTTTGTGAATTTCGGCGTGCCGGGTTCAAAGGCCGGCACCTTTTTTACGGGGATCGCCTCGGCCGCCGGGATCTCGCCCGCCACAGCCACTGCCTGCGGATAGCCGTAGGGAAGATGCTCCACCGCGGGCACGAAATCGGCGTAGGCGCTGGGCAGCCCGTGCTCGGTGCTGTCGAGCCCCCTGATCTCTTCTTCCTCGCTTACGCGGAGCCCTACGGTCTTTTTGATGACGGTAAACGTCAGCGTCATCGTGAGGGCCGTCCACGCAAGGATCGCCGCAATGCCGAGCGCCTGCACGCCCAGCAGCCGGAAGCTGCCGGTATAAAACAGCCCTTCCAGCCCCGCGGGGGCTTTGGGGTTTGCCAGCAGCCCTACGGCAAGCGTGCCCCAAACGCCGTTTCCGAAGTGGACGCCCACTGCGCCTACGGGGTCGTCAATGTGCAGCTTCAGGTCCAGCAGCTCCACGGCCGCTACGACCAGAATTCCGGAGACGACGCCGATCACCGCCGCGCCGAGCGCGTCCACGGCGTCACAGCCGGCAGTGACGCCCACGAGGCCTGCCAGCGAACCGTTCAGGCACATCGAAACGTCCGGTTTGCCGTTCTTAACCCAGGTGAATATCATCGTGGTGCAGGTGGCAACGGCGGGGGCGACGGTGGTGGTCACAAAAATGGACGCCAGCGAATTGCCGTCCCACGCCGCGGCGCCGTTAAAGCCGTACCAGCCGAACCACAGTATAAAGCAGCCCAGCGCTCCGAGCGTTACGGAATGGCCCGGAATGGCGTTCACTTTTTTTACTTTGCCGGCGGCATGTCTCACATATTTGCCCAGACGCGGTCCCACCATTATGGCGCCGATCAGCGCCGTGATACCGCCCACGGAGTGGATGGCGGCGGAGCCAGCGAAATCGTGAAAGCCCAGCTGCGCCAGCCACCCCTGCGGGTTCCATACCCAGCCGGCCTCCACGGGATAAACAAACAGCGAGATCACGCCGGAATAAATGCAGTAGGATAAAAACTTGGTGCGTTCCGCCATGGCGCCGGAAACGATGGTGGCGGCCGTTGCGCAGAACACGAGGTTGAATACGAAGGAAGGCGCGTTTCCGCTTTGCAGAAAGCCGCCGAAATCCGTTAATATCTTAAGGTTCGGTACGCCGAAGATCCCGAGTACGTAATCCTCGGCCATCATCAGGCTGAAGCCCAACAGCACGAAAACCACGGTGCCGATACAGAAGTCCATCAGGTTTTTCATGATGATGTTTCCTGCGTTTTTGGCGCGCGTAAAGCCGGTTTCCACCATGGCAAAGCCTGCCTGCATCAAAAACACCAGCGCTGCGCCGATCAGGAACCATACGCCGAAGACTTCCGCCGTTACGGATTCGGAGATCAGTTTTGTGATTTCATCTATAGCCATAAGTTTGCCTCTTTTCTGAAAACTCGTTTATACGCCGAACAGCAGCTCCGCATAGTTCGGGAAGGGCCAGCGTTTCTTTTCGGTCAGCGTTTCGGCGGTATCGCAGGCTTCACGCAAAGCTTCCATCGCGGGCAGTACTTCGTCGCGGATCTGCGCGGACTGCGGGATTACCTCCGGCACGGCCGCGGCTGCGGCTGAGACGCACTCCAAAGCTTCGGTTTTTTGTGCGATCTCATCCGTCAGCGCCGAGAGTTTGGTTACCAGCGCCGTTTCGTAGCGGCAGGGAAGCGCGCCGTCGAACGTCCGTTTGCGCGCCGCGTTCAAAGCGACGTCCGCCGTAAAGCCCTCCACGGCGGGGGCGATCTGCGTTTTCGCCATCGCAACCATCGTGCGGGCTTCGATCAGGATCGTCTTGCAGTAGTTCTCCAGCATGATCTCGCAGCGGGAGGTGAGCTCCTCCGGCCGGAACACGCCGAGCCCGGTCAGCATATCCGCGTTCTTTTTATCGAGTAAGTGCGGCATGCAGTCCGCCGTGGTGCGGTAGTTGGTCAGTCCCCGTTTTTCGGCCTCCGCGTTCCACGCGTCGTCGTAGCCGTTGCCGTTGATCAGGATGCGCTTGTGGTCTTTGATCGTCTTCTTGATCATCTCATGCAGC
>JAEEGL014408039.1_pt1 | contig 14441 bp, 10 predicted proteins | sample 9134231 | NCBI WGS metagenome assembly JAEEGL01 (sample SAMN16246548, study PRJNA631951) | gut metagenome | biome: gut microbiome; feature: rumen; material: fiber-attached | host: Bos | place: Iran: Karaj | collected 2018-10
CGCCGCGACGCGCGGCCGCCCCTGGCGCAGCAGCACGAGCGCGCCGTCGCCGGCCCAGCCGATCGGCAGCGCGGAGCTGTCCTCGATGGCGATGCTCCAGTCGTGTCCTTTCGCGAATTCGGCGATGCCGTCGAGCCGCCGTTTCGACGTATAGCCCAGTTGCAGGAGAACATGCTTTCTTCTCATGGCTTCCATTCTACCACTTGCTGCGACAAATATCCAATTTTTGCGAACAAATTTGCAAAGAAATGCAGTTGCGGTTTTGCCCGGCGCCTTGCTATGATAGTTGCATGGATTTGGCGGAGACATACTATTCTTGGGCGAAGGATCTTCCGGTCGTCGACTGGCACAACCACCTTGATGTGGCGGCCCTGGCGGCGGACGCGTCGCTGGGCTCGCTCTACGAGGTCTGGGTAAAAGCCGACCCCTACAAGCACCGCGCCATGCGCATCTGCGGCGAGCCGGAGCGGGTGATAACCGGCGACGCCCCGGAGGCGGAGAAGTGGGAGGCCTGGCGCCGCACTCTGCCAAAGCTCGTCGGCAACCCGCTCTTCGAGTGGGCCAGGGCCGAGCTGGCGCTGGTCGGGATTTTTAACGCAGAGGCGCAAAGGCGCGGAAAACGTAGAGATTCCGACTGGATTCGAAGCCTGGAAAATATCTCTCTTTCAAATTGGACTCCTTCGAAGATCCTGCGCAAGGTCAATGCAGAGGTGCTGAGTCCCTGCGTGGGAGCTGATTCTGATTTAGCCACAAAGAGCGCAAAAGTCGTTCCCTCCCTTCGCCTCTCCGCCGGCGAGGAGGTCTCCGTCGAAACGCTCGAGCGCTTCCACGCCGCCGGCTGCCGCGTCGCCGACATTTCGGTGGATGACGCCTCCTCTCTCTCGTCACCCATCACCCGTCACTCGTCACTGCGGCTGGTCGCGGCCTTTGCCGCGGCCAACCGCTGGACGCTGCTCCTGCACCTCGGCGCGCTGCGCGAGACTTCGGCGCGACTCCGCGCCATCGCTGGTCCCGCCGGCGGATACGCGGCGATGCGCGCGCCGGTCGATCCCGTGGTCGTCGCGCAGTTCCTGAACGCCCTCGAATCCACCCCGAATCCTCTTGGCCGCAAAGGATACGACCCCCTTGCGGCTGAAAACGACACCTGCCTCCCCCGCACGATTCTCCTCACGCTCAACCCCGAGGCGCACGCCCAGCTCGCGGCGCTTTCCGGCTCCTTCACGCGCGAAGGCTCCCCGGGCCATGTCCAGCTCGGCCCCGCCTGGTGGTGGTCAGACCATGCGCACGGCGTTCGCGATGTGCTGGAGAAGACCGCCGCGTTCGGGGTGCTTTCGACCTTCGTCGGCATGACGACCGACTCGCGGTCGATCCTTTCGCTCGCCCGCCACGACTGGTTCCGGCGCGTCTTCTGCCGCTGGGTCGCGGGAAAGGTCTCATGCGGCGACTTCCCCGACGACGAGACGCTGCTGAAGCCACTGGTCGGGGCGGTGTGCTACCGCAACGCCAGGGAGATCTTCGGACAATCGCCTGAAACCGACCGCAATCGACTGCAATCGGGAGAGAAAACCCCATGAACGCCACATTCCAGGACAAAGTCGCCGTCGTCACCGGCGCAGGCGGGACGCTCTGCAGCGCCATCGCCAAACACCTCGCCACTCTCGGATGCAAGGTCGTGCTCGTCGGCCGCACACGCGAGAAGCTTGAGGCAGTGGCGGAGGCCATGGCCCAGTCGCGGGGCGCGGGGCCGTCGCGCCCCGCTCTCGTCGCACCATGCGATGTCACGGACGAGGCGGCCGTCAAGGCGCTCGCCGGCCATGTTCTCGCCGAACTCGGCCCGTGCCGCTTCCTCGTCAACGGCGCCGGCGGCAACAACATCACGGCCATGGCCACCCGCCTTCGCTTCACCGAGGCCGATCTGGCCCCGGCCGGGGATTCGGGGGCGGAGTCCCCGTCGGCCGGGGAGAGGGGCTTTTTCGACATCGACATGGCGGCCTTCAGGGGGGTGCTGGAGGCAAACACGCTTGGCACGGTCATCCCCTCCCGCGCCTTCGCCCTCCAGATGGCGGCCGCCGGCGGAGGCGCGATTCTCAACTTCGCCTCGATGAACACCTACCGTCCGCTCACGCGTGTCGCGCCCTACGCGATGGCCAAGGCGGCAATCGCCAACTGGACGCAGTTCTTCGCGCAGTACATGGCGCCGGCCCATGTGCGCGTGAACGCCGTCGCCCCCGGCTTCATGGTGAACGAACGCTCGCGCAAGTACCTCTGCACGCCCGACGGGGGCCTCTCGGCGCGCGGCGAGCAGGTGATGGCCCACACGCCGATGGGTCGCTTCGGCGAGGCCGAAGACCTCCTCGGCTGCGTCGAATGGCTGCTCGACGACGCAAAGTCCGCCTTTGTCACCGGCATCACCGTTCCCGTCGACGGCGGCTTCCTCGCGAGCGCCGGAGTCTAACCGCTTGAACTCGAACTAGTCACTCGAACTCGCCATGAACCTCGTTGAGTTTGTCCCTCCCGTTCCGCATCCGCTGTGGAAGCTCTGCCCGCAGATGGGCATAGCGGATGTCGTCGTGAAGGTGAACCCGGAGCTGACGGGCCTTCCCGATCCGTGGCGGCACGAGACTCTGGCTTCGATCGTTGCGCGCCTCGCATCCGCCGGCCTTCGCGTCGTCGGCCTCGAAGGCGACCCCTTCGACATGCGCCCGATAAAGGAGTACGGCGAACGCGGAACCGAGAACCAGGAACCGGGAACTTCGGAGCGCGATAAGGCGCTGACGCATTACCGCGAGCTGCTGGAATCGATGGCGCGGCTGGGGATAAGGCTGCTGTGCTACAACTTCATGGTGGGCAGGGGCTGGTCGCGGACGGGCGTCCGCGACGGCCGCGGCGGCGCGAAGGCGACATGTTTCTCATTGTCGCAGTCGAATGCCACCGACGGCCATCGACTGCATTCGACGGCCGGGCTAAAGCTTTCCTCCGACCAGGTGTGGGCGAACTACGGGCACTTCGTCGAGTCCGTGATGCCGACGGCGGAGAAGTGCGGAATCCGCATGGCGCTCCACCCCGACGACCCCTGCCTCCCGTCGCTGGGCGGCTACGCCCGCATCTTCGGCAGCGTTGAGGCCTTCGACCGCGCATACGCGCTCCGTCCGTCGCCGTCAAACGCCGTCACCTTCTGCCAGGCGAACTTCAAGCTGATGGGCGCCGATCTCGAGGAGGCCGCCCGCCACTTCGGCCGACGCATCGCCTTCATCCACATCCGCGACGTCGAGGGGACGAAGGAGGACTTCACGGAACTCTTCCACGACCAGGGGGCAACCGACCAGTTCGCGCTCATGCGCGTCTATCGCGAAATCGGCCTCGACGTGCCGGTGCGCGGCGACCATGTCCCTGAAATGGCATACGACAGGCAACTCACCCCCGAAGGGATCCCCGGCTACTTCACGCTCGGCCGCCTCTTCGCCAACGGCTTCCTGCGTGCGCTCCTGAAAGGAACCGAGACACCATGACGCCAACGCCCTCAACTCTGAACTTTGAACCTTCAACTCTGAACTTTGAACTAGCCAAGGAGACACCCATGCAGCGACATTCGACAGCCGACACACGACAGGCCGAAATCGGGATTTGCCACTCATTCTGCATTCTGCATTCTGCATTCTGCATTTGCCTCGTGGCCGGCGCCGCCCTCGCCGGGTCCGACGCGTTCGTCGCATCCCCGATAGCCGACCAGGCCGTCTCGACGGTCGCCGGGCTTCTGGCCGGCGTCGAGCCATCCGTGACCGTCTCCAACCTGGAGGACATGGTCGAGCTGGAGGAGGGCGTCCACTACACCGTCTCCTACTCGGGAAACCAGTCCCTCGGCACCGGCATGGCCACCGTGACGGGCATCGGCGACTACGCGGGCAAGTCGGCGGAGGTCGCCTTCACTATCGCCTCCGCCGTCGTCAGGGAATACTTCGCGGTGTCCGGGGGCAACGACGCCACAGGCCAGTCCTCTGTCTCCGGCACGTCGCAATCCGTGGGCTGGTCGACGACCAGGGGCGGCGCGAAGGCCGCGAACGGCATCACGGCCGCCAACGCCGTCTACTACTTCTGGGAGGGCACTTGCACAAGGCGATCGCCTCCGAACGTCGCCTACGCCTCGCCGCCGACGTCCGCGATCATCGTCGAACCCGGCTGCACATGGAAGCTCACGGACAAGATCTTGAACAAGACGCTGACGCTCAGCAACGTCGTGATCCGCGCCGGGGCCAGCCTAGTGCTGGCGCCGGCCGGCGAATCCAACACCACTCTCTACCACAACACAATCGGCGGCACGTTCAGCCTTGAGGAAGGCGCCTCGCTCGTCGTTCCCGCCAAAAAGACGGCATCGAACAACATCGCCAAGCAGTACACCCTCTCCGCCACCGTTTCGGGCAGGGGCGCGGTGCTGATGCCAACCGAGGCCGCCTCGGCCTCCCTCCAGTCGACCCTCGCGAACCAGATCACCGGCGACCTCTCCGGCTTCACGGGGGACATCGGCACCTGGAACGGGGGGACCGCCGTCTCGATGGAGCTCGTGAACGCCACGTCGATCCCCGGCGACCCCGCGCCGGGGGATCTCGCCTACGTCGTTGTCTCCAACTCGGCGACGCTCATCGTGGACCAGGACTGGCCGTCGCCGACGAACCGCGTCTGGCTGCTCGGCGATTCCGGGACGCCCACGATCAGCGTCCCGGCGGGCGTGACGGTGACGGTTCGCGGCAACCTCGTCGGCTCGGCCGGCTTCAACAAGGCCGGCGCGGGGGATCTCGTCCTCACTGGCGCCTCGCCGGATCTCTCCGGCCCGGTCGCGGTTCAGGGCGGCAGGGTACTTCTGGCCGGCGCGGCGGCGGCGCTTCGCGCGGCGGAGCGCATCGCCTGGACGGAAAGCGGCGGCCAGTGTGTCGTCGTGTCGTTCGTCGGGTCGATTGCGGTCCGCCCGATACCCGACCAGACGGTCACCGACCTCGCCTTGCTGGCGGCGGGCATCTGCCCGCCCGTGACTGTTTCGGACCCGGAGACGGACGCCGAGCTTGCCCTCGGCACGGACTACACGGTCGCCTACGGCGGCAACACCGCATCCGGCGTCGCCACGGCGACGGTGACGGGCATCGGCGACTACGCGGGGGCCGTCAGGGAGGTCGCCTTCACCATCCACACGGTCAAGAAGGTTTCCGCGAACCTCTCGCTCTCGGCCGACGAGGACTGGCGGGCCTTCGAGTCCGTCGACGTCGCTGGGGGCGCGACGATCGACCTCATGGGCCACAGCCTCGCCCTCTCCGGCCTCGACGGCGCGGGCGAGATCACGGACAGCGTCGGCGGCGGCGAGCTGCGCTACGACGTGCCCGCGTCCTCCCCCACCGGCTACGAGGCGACGATCTCCGGCGTCTCGCTGACGGGCAGGCTCAAACTCGTGAAGACGGGCGCCGGGACGCTGACGACGGCCAAGTACCCGCAGACCTACGCCGGCGGAACCGAAATCGCGTCCGGCATCCTCAGGTACGGCTGCGCCAACAAGAACGTCAACGCCACGGAAGGCGCCTCTCCCTTCGGGACGTCTCGGGCGCTGTCCGTGGGCGCGGGCGGAGTCCTCGACCCGGCGGGTTCGTACGGCTGGGGGTCCCACGCCGTCGAGCTGAACGGCGGCATGGTCTCGAACACCGTCGGCTCCTCTTCCTCGCCGGGCTTCAACCCCGTCGTCACCGTCGCCGCCGACTCCGCCTTCGCCACCGACGAGAACTACAGGTGGACGAGTCCCCCCGTCGACCTCCGGGGCCATGCGCTCGCCCTCACGATCGGCTATGGCAAGACGCTCGAATTCAGCACGGCCCTGACGAACGGCGCGCTCAACGTCGTGCGGGGCGGCTGGCTCCGCACCTACGGCAGCGCCATCGCCTCGACGACGCTCGACGCGACCCTTAGATGCGCGCTCGACATGCAGAGGACATGGAGCGTCCACGACTACCATCCAACCTATGCCAGCAACTACGGCGACGGCGCACGGTCGCGCTCAACGTCCACGGCGTCTTCACGCCGGACTCCGACTATTTCTACGGACCGACGATGCGGGACGGCTCCGCCATCGACCTCTCCGCGAAGACGGGCGCATGGGCAGCGACGAGCCTGCTTACGTTCGGCGGCAACCCGACGACGAAGTTCGCCGCGAACGCGTCGGTCGCCATCCTGCTCGGCGAACGGACGCCGTCCCTCGGGGAGAGGGTCGTCTCCTGGACGGAGTCGACCATGCCCGCCGCCTCCGTCTCGCTCACGAACGGCACCTTCGTCCTCCGCGTCGAGGCCGACGGCCTCTACGTCGATTCGCCGCGCGCCTTCCACCCTTCGTTCCTGCCGGACATCGCGACGGCCGCGAGCGCCTCGGACGTTGGGGCGGCCATCGCGGCCGCGCTCTCCGTCACCAACCTCGTGACGGGCGAGGGCCTCGCCCTCGGCGCGGACTATTCCTACTCCTACGACATCATACGCGACGTCTGCTACGTGACGGTCGACGGACAGGGCGACTACGACGGTATCGCCGTCGTCCGCGCCTTCTCCATCGGCGCGGCTCGCCTCGACGCCTCGGACTTCTACTGCTCGATGGAAATCGCCCCGTCCGCCGGCAAAGTCACGGCGGCACTCACCAACTTCCCGGTGCTCGTGCGCCTCTCCGAGTCCGCCATAGGCGGCTTCCACTACGGGGGCTGCCGCCCCGGCGACCTGCGCTTCGCGCTTCCGGACGGCACGCTGCTCGCCCACGAGATCGACTACTGGAACCCCAACGGCGAATCGACCGTCTGGGTGAACGTCCCCGAACTCACGTCGAACACCGTCATCCGCGCCTACTGGGGGCTCCGGCCCGGGCGGGAGCCGCTGGCGCGCGACGCGGCCGCGACCTGGGCCGACTATGTCGGCGTCTGGCACTTCTCCGAGGCGGGCGGCGTTGTCCGCGACTCCTCCGGCAACGGCTACCACTCCACGAACGACGGCGGCGGCACCGTCTCCAACGTGGACGCCAGGGTCGGCCTCGCCCGCGACGTCGCGGGCACGGCCTTCACGACGACCGCCACGAACCTGGCAGGCTCCGCCGCCGTCCGGCGCGTCGCCGACGTGAGCCGGTTCACCGTTTCGGGCTGGACGCTTTCCACCATAGACATAGTGGCCGGACAATGGCCGAAGCCGATGCGCAAGTCGACGTCGGCGGGCGAAGACGGGTGGGACGTCGCATTCGCCGATTCGCCGACGCGCTTCTGCGGCAGGGGCACGGGCTCCACCTTTTCGATAGTGGATCTGCCGACTTCGGTTTACGGCAACTGGGTTTACATGAGCGTCGTCTTCAGCGACGCCACGTGCAGGGTGTTCGAGAACGGATCGCTTGTCAAGGCGTACACGGTCAGCAAGGTGGCCAACAACTCGTCCCCGCTGGTGCTGGGCACCGGGTTTACCGGCCGCATCGACGAGTTCCGCGTCCGCGACGGCGTCCAGTCTGCGGCCTATGTCTCCGCCGACTACGCCACGCAGGCCGACCCCGAATTCCTCACCTACGGCAAAGTCAGGAACACCGTGCCGACGGTGATCCTCCTGCGCTAGCGTGCCCTGCGGCCCCTTTGGAGAGCGCGTCCCACCGCCAGAACTGCCGCTCCGCCACTCCACTACCTCGCTGCCTCTGCGGCATCGAGGGTGCGCTCGGTGCCGTCGGCGAGGAGCAGGGTGAAGGTGGTGTCGGCGGGGTCGTCCGAGGCGCGGACGCCGACAATGGGCGATCTCCAGTTGCGGTAGGGGCAGAAGACGGTGACGATGCGACGGGCGCCGGTGAAGGCGCCTTCGACGACGGGCGTCGGTATCTTGATGTCCTCGTGCGGACGGGCGTCCCAGACGGGCAGCCAGCCCTGCAGCTCCGGCGTCTTCTGGCCGATCCTGTTCGTGATGCAGGCGTCGGCGGCGCTTGTCGCGGCGAAGAACCCGACGCCATCGTCGAATTTGCCCGTGAAGGTGGCGCCGTCAATGGCGAGGTAGCAGCGGGAGTCGAGGTGCCAGATGGCCTGGAAGGCGTGGCGCGCGCCGTCCTTGGCCGTGAGGCGGTCGGCCACGACGAAGAAGGGCGGAAGGCCCTTTTCGTCCTTGACGAAGACGACCGTGCGGTCGTGGACGACGGGGATGCCCTGCGGCCCGTAGCCGGCGGTGAAGGCCGCCCGCGCACGGTCGCGCCCCGGCGTCGTCGAGAATTCGAGGTCGGCCTTCCGGTTGATGTCCTCGCCGCGCCAGCGGTAGGTGCGCCACTGCGACTGGTCGCGGCCATCGATGCGAATGGTATTGTGGGCGCGCGTGGAAAGGGCGTACCTGCGCATTTCGGAGGTGTCGTAGAGGTAGTTGCCGCCTTCAATGAGCATGGGATGGCCGTAGGCCCAGAGGAGGAAGTTCAGCTTGTCCTCGTGCTGGTGGCCGTATCCGAAAGGCGAGGCGTCGAGATAGGCCCAGACGGCGTCGCGCCGCCAGGAGTCGCGGAAGACGACCGCGCCGGCGTAGGGCATGGCGAGCGAGAGGAAGTCCGGGGGCGTCCCCTCCTGGCCGCCCGTGGCGAACCAGCGGAAGTCCTCGCGTTCGGGGAAGAGCCTGCGGGCCGTGCCGAGATGGCCCGGGACGAAAACCTCCTCGCCGTCGTTGAGGTCGGGCGTCGAAAAGCCCGGTGTGCAGAGGTATGTGTAGACCTCGAACATCTTCTCGAGTTTTTCGCGCAGGGAGTCCGGCGGCTCGAGGCCGAGTCGCCTGTGGAAATTCACGATCTCGAGGATGTCGCGGATCACGCATCCGTGGTAGGCCGTCGTAAGTTCGTACTGGAAGCCGTCGGGATAGACCTGGCGGTCGATCTCCTCGCGCTGGCGTCGCGACGCGTAGTCGCCCCACGCCGCGGCGTCGGTGAGGAACGGATAGGCCTTGGAGATATGCATGAGCGCCACGAGTTCGATGAAAAGCCAGTTGCCGCTGGTCGTGTTCGCGCGGAGGCGCCGCCCATGCTCCCAGACGGAGATGCAGTAGCGCGTGATGAACGCATCGGAGACCTGCGGCGACCGGGCGAAGGCCGCGAACTGCACCATCCAGCGGCCAATGCGTATTCCGGAATCGATGGTGCGCCAGCACTTCGTCTCGTGCGCCCCCGCCTTCTCCGGCACCAAGGCCTGGTCGAGCCATGCATCGAGCATGTCGAGCCAGACCGTCACGGCCCGTTCGTCGCCTGTCTTCAGATAGTATTCGGCAAGCGGGTCGAAGCAGGAGTGGCGGTTGAGCTGCCAGGTCCACTCCTTGTAGTTGTTGTAGGTCGGGTTGCTCTCCCAGTCCACCTTGTGGTCGGCGAAGTGGAACGCCGTGCCGCAGGAGCTGAGGCGGTAGTCCATCACCGCCTCGGCGCGTGCCGTCAGGTTGGAGAGCAAGTATGGCGTGTAGTTTCTCTCGATCCAATTGCGGCAGATGTCGTCGGTGCGCAGGTTGGCGCGCACGTAGTCGGCGAAGACCTTCTCCGCGCCCGCCACGTCGCCGGCCTCCATCTTGGCGGGAATGCCCGACAGCGCGGGAATTGAAGTGTCAATGTGCTGGGCGAAGAACTCCGCAACGGGCGTGCGCGGACCGGCAAAGGCCGCTCCGGCAACAAGGGAAAGCGCGAGAGACGAAGCAAGGCGGCACATGGGGAGGGCTGGTGTGGCTAGGGGGAGGGAGATGGGGAAGGGGGCGTCTCGGGGGTGGCGACGCCTTCGTCAATGTTGCGCTCCGTGCCGTCGGCCAGGAGCAGTGTGAGGGCGGTGTCGGCGGTGTCGTCCGAGGCGCGGACGCCGACGATGGGCGACTTCCCGTCGCGGTAGGGGCAGAAGACCGTGACAATGCGACGGGCGCCGGTGAAGGCGCCTTCGACGACGGGCGTCGGGATAGGGATGTCCTTGTGCGGCCCGGCGTCCCAGACGGGCAGCCAGCCCTGCAGCTCCGGCTTCTTCTGGCCGATCCGGTTCGTGATGCTGGCGTCGGCGGCGCTTGTCGCGGCGAAAAGGCCAAGGCCCTTGCCGAAGTCGCCCGTGAAGGTGGCGCCGTCTATCGCGAGGTTGCAGCTGGCGAGGTGCCAGATGGCCTGGAAGGCGTGGCGCGAGCCGTCCTTGGCCGTGAGGCGGTCGGCCACGACGAAGAAGGGCGGGAGGCCCTTTTCGTCCTTGACGAAGACGACCGTGCGGTCGTGGACGACGGGGGTCCCCTGCGGCCCGTAGCCGGCGGTGAAGGCCGCCTGCGCACGGTCGCGGCCCGGCGTCGTCGAGAAGGAGAGGTCGGCCTTCTTCTTGATGTCGTCGTCGCGCCAGCGGTAGGTGCGGCGGGTGTTCTGGTCCTGGCCGTCGATGCGGATCGTGTTGTGGGCGCGCGTGGAGAGCACGTACTTGCGCATTTCGGAGGTGTCGTAGAAGTAGTTGCCGCCTTCGACGAGCATGGGCCGGCCGTAGGCCCAGAGGAGGAAGTTCAGCTTGTCCTCGTGCTGATGGGCATGGCCGAAGGGCGAGGCGTCCATGTAGGCCCAGACGGCGTCGCGCCGCCACGAGTCGCGGAAGACGACCGCGCCGGCGTAGGGCATGGCGAGCGAAAGGAAGTCCGGGGGCCTCCCTTGCCTCCCGAGCGTGGCGAACCAGCGGAAGTCCTCGCGGTCGGGATAGAACTCGAGGCCCCTTGCGCAGTGGCGCGGCACGAAGGCCTCCTCGCCGTCGTTGAGGTTGGGCGTCACGAAGCCCGGCGTGCAGAGGTACATGTAGACCTCGAACATCTTCGCCAGGTTTTCTCGGATGTAGGCCGGCGGTTCGTGGCCGAAGCGCTCGTGGAACCTCGCGATGTTGCGGTAGTCGCCTGTCACGCCGCCGTGGTAGGCCGTCGTCAGCTCGTACTGGAAGCCGTCGGGATAGACCTGGCGCTCCATTTCCTCGCGCTGGCGGCGCGCCGCGTAGGCGCCCCACGCCGCGGCGTCGCCCAGGAAGGGATAGACCATGGAGATGTGCATCAGCGCGCCGAGCTCGATGATAAGCCAGTTGCCGCTCGTCGTGTTCGCGCGAAGGCGCTGCCCATGCTCCCAGACCGATGTGCAGTAGCGCGTGATGAACGCATCGGAGACCTGCGGCGACCGGGCGAAGGCCGCGAACTGACCGACCCAGCATCCGGCCCTGATCCCCGTGTCGATGGTGCGCCAGCACTTCGTCGCGTGGGGGTGCGTGCCCGGGTCGGGCGCGAGCGCCTGGTTCAACCAGGAGTCCATCATGTCGAGCCAGACCGTCACGGCCCGTTCGTCGCCCGTCCTGAAGTAGTATTCGGCGAGCGGGGTGAAGCAGGAGTGGCGGTTGAGCTGCCAGGTCCACTCCTTGTAGTTGTTGTAGGTCGGGTTGCTCTCCCAGTCCACCTTGTGGTCGGCGAAGTGGAACTCCGTGCCGCAGGAGCTGAGACGGTAGTCCATCACCGTCTCGGCGCGCGCCGTCAGGTTGGAGAGCTGCGCCGGGGTGTATTCCTTCCTGGCCCACTCGCTGCAGACAATGTCGGTGCGCAGGTTGGCGCGCACGTAGTCGGCGAAGGCCTTCTCCGCGCCCGCCACGTCGTTCGTCTCGATTTGGGCGGGAATCCCCGACAGCTCGGGAATTGAAGTGTCAATGCGCTGGGAGAGGAACTCCGCGACGGGAGTCCGCGGACCGGCAGCGAAGGCCGCGCCGGCAAGCGTTGCGACCATTCCAACAGTCAGGAAATGAATGTCGTTATCTTGCATGGCGTGAATACTTTTCCAAGTCGCGTTTAGTTATTTTCTCGGCTGGAACGAGTCGGTAGTGCCGCTCCTCAACGACCTTGACGGTGCCATCCTCTTCCGTCAGTTCAAACATGGCGATTTTGTCGGATGAAACGAACTGCACCGAAACAGGACGGCAGACAAGCGAAGGCAGCGCCTTGCGGCACCATGCGATGTCCTGCAGGGTTTGAATGACGCCATGGTGGTCTTTTCCGCCTTTGGCCTGGACGGGAATGACGAACTGCCTGCCGAACCGGTCCACGGCGAGGTACACTTCGTCTATCTCGATCTGCCCGATTCCCGCCACTGTTGTGCGAAGATGGTTTTGAAGCGAGAAAGCCGTCACGCCGAGGAAGGTGTCGATCAGGCGGTTGTAGCGCGTCTTTGCGAGAAGCGCCTGTTCGTCGCTGAGAGCATGAGCGCCGATTATTTCCGGGGTGGAATCAGGAAGCTTGATCTCCGCCAGATCAGATCGCGGGACAATCCGGTTGACTGCGGCCAGCCTGAACCGGTACTGCGCCTTTCCAGCCCCTTCGATGAGCCATTCGAATCCGTCGGGCTGCGTGGCAAGGATTTCCTTGGGGAACGCCGCTCGGTACCGAAATGCATATACGACATCGCCGAGGTTCTTCGGCAGAGGTATCTTCTCTGAATCGGCGGCCTTCACAATGTCATCGCGAGAAAAAAGGAAAGAATCGCCTTCGGCAGGGCGTTTCTCGCGGAATATGCGGAGCATGACCTTGCCGTATCGATTGAGGCCAGTTGTGCGTGGCGGATTGCTGTCGGCATTTTTAGGCATGGGCTTTCCTCGTGCGTTGCGCGATGACATGGCGCGAGACGCCGAAATGCGCGGCGGCTTCGGCCATGTCGAAATGGAGAAGTCGTTCGGAGCCGCAGGGGATTTCCCCGGTTGGACGGCAGGGCACGACGCCAAGCGCCTTCATAACGGAAGCGCCAACGGACCGGGCAAGCATCGGGGGAACGCTGTTCCCGATTTCGCGGAAGCCATGCCACTTCGTCCAGTGGAAGCGGAACCAGTCGGGATAGGAATGGATGCGCGCCGCCTCGCGGACAGTGATGACGCGCGGCCGTTCCGGATGGATGGGCCGTGGAGAGGTGAAGCCGCCTCGGGCGCTGTCGGTTCCTGCTCGAAGCGTGTTCGACTGCCCTTCCCAGGAGAGTTTCAGGAAGCGGCTATGGGGTTCCGTTTCGCCTTGGGCCGTTGCCATAAAGCGGTCCATGCTCGGTCTCGTGTGAAATGTCCTCAAACTGTCCGTGAGAAAACCGGGGTCGAAAATCCGTTTGCGGGAAAAGTCGGCCGGGTCAACGGCGAGTCCGCGAAGCCGTGCGGCGTAAGGCAACTCCGTCTTCCAGCGACATTTGACCTTCTCCGCCGTTTTCAGCTCTTCGAAAGAGTCGGCATCGGGAAGGTCGGCTATTGCGTCTCTAACGGTCGTCCTCGCCGTCAAAGGTTCGGGGTAGTCTGGAAGGGTCAGACCCTCGCGTGCCGCCAGAAGGAAAAGGCGGTGCCGGTTTTGCGGGACGCCGTAGTCTGCCGCGTTGAGAACCCGGTAGGGCAGACGGACCTTGTAGCCGAGCCCTTCAAGCGATTCGATCAGTTCGTCGAGGAATCTCACCTGCTTGCCGACAGTGAGTCCCTTGACGTTCTCCAGGACGCAGTATTTCGGGCGAATCTCCCCAACGACGCGGAAGAACTCCTTGATGAGCTGGTTGCGCGGATCGTCGAGATTGCGCTTTCCGATCAGCGAAAACCCCTGGCAGGGTGCGCCCCCGAAAACGACATCTACATCTCGCTTGCCGATGCCTGACAAGTCGCGAAGCGCATTGCCCGAGACATCCCGAATGTCGGCGCAAACCGTCCTGCATAGAGGAAAATTGTACTCATGGACGGCTGCGTGAATGGGATCTATCTCGACGGCGGCCACGACATCGAACCCTGCCTGCTCAAAGCCGAGCGAGAGTCCCCCGCACCCGGCAAACAGGTCAATCGCGATCGGGCGCGGGGGATCGTCGGAGCAGATAAATGCCTCGCCAAAACTTCCGGGAAGGAAAAGCTCCGACTGGACCGGCGGCTCGCACACCACGTCTTCCTGGCTGCGGGCCGGTGGTCGCAAGGCTTTTTTATGCGCGGAGCCCTTCATGTCTTCCGGTAGCGCATCAACCTCGAGAATGGTTTTTGCGCGGGTTCGCCGGCCTTCCAGCGGCTAGCGCTGCACACGGGCGTTGCCCGCGTAGACGTCCCAGACCTGCTTCTCGTCGGCCGGCTCGGCGTAGTCGTTGAGCGACGAGGCGGCGAGGACGCCGCTGGCCCAGCCGAACTGGAGGCACTTGCCGCCGTCCCAGCCCTTGAGGACGCCGTAGAGGAGGCCGCCGGTGAAGCCGTCGCCGCCGCCGATGCGGTCGAGGACGTCGATGTCGCGCGGCTCCTCGACGAACCACTGGCCGTCGGCGCGGAGGATGGCGCCCCAGAGGTGGTGCGAGGCTCCTCGACGAAGAACTTTCCGCCGGAATACACGATTGCGCCCCAAAGGTGCTCGTCCGCCGCGACGACCTGGCGAAGGGTCGTTCCGTACATCTTCGCGTTCGGATACTTCTTTGTGACCTGGAGGATCATCTC
>JAEEGL014956961.1_pt1 | contig 14441 bp, 14 predicted proteins | sample 9134231 | NCBI WGS metagenome assembly JAEEGL01 (sample SAMN16246548, study PRJNA631951) | gut metagenome | biome: gut microbiome; feature: rumen; material: fiber-attached | host: Bos | place: Iran: Karaj | collected 2018-10
ACCCTCCCGAATGTCAACAATTTTTTCACGATTTTTCTAAAAAATTTCCCATACGGGATTTGACCGCATCCCGTATGGGTATTCAGGACAGCTGTTTAAGTTCTGTTTAAAACGCCGTTATCAGTTATCTTTTACTGCTTTTTCCAGAAGGCCGATCAGATATCCGGACCTGGTCATTCCGATATTATTTACAAAGATAATATCGTTGGCGCCCTTCTCTTTTGCGAACTCCACGATGTTTTTCTTCGTGTATCTGTAATCAAGAACGTAAGTCTTATGATAGTGGTCTGCAAGATAAGGAACAAGGCAGTTTCCAAAGGATTCTTTTACAATGATCAGTACTGAATCGTCATTTACGCTGTCGTTGTAGATCGTCATGGACGGCTGGTCTCCGTTTATGAAAGCCTGATACTTGTAGAATTTGGATGAATTGGACATATCGGTGATGATATCCGCCTTATACTTATTGCCCGCATAGTCCTTTTTCTTGGTATATACCTCGCCTACAGGGAAATAGGCTTCCAGAGTATCAGGGTTTTCCAGAAGTTTTTTGCTGTTTGTGTCGTTATAGAATGCGCCTACGAAATCTCCGTAGTTTTCTTTCTTTCTCTTGTCCAGCGAGATCGGAAGAGTGCCGCTTGCCTTGCACCATGATTCATAGCCATAGTATGCGCCAAGGCTGGTCCAGTGGTGATCCGTCCTGAAGTATACGTACTCATTCCTGTGCTTCATGAGGTTGTCAAACATCCTGACAGGAATCACGCCGTTCTTGAGTTTCGCATAAACGTTCTCTATGGATTTCTTCTGATTTGAACCATGGATCTCAAAGTAATACTTGTCGGGAACTGTTATTCCTGATGAAAGCGGGATCAGCATGTCGTAAACATTGACGTCATCTCCCAGTTTCTTCTTGGTATAATTTACGACCTTGGCATAGTTTTCAGCTGCGCTGTCTACATAGTCAAAGATCTCGTATGCGCTCTTGCCTATCATGCCAACGTATCCGTTATATTTCAGTTTGCTCTTGGTCTCGATGGTAGGATACTTAGACAGATCTATATCAGTGCTGGTCTCGTCTTCCTCCTCAGTTTCATCAACCGGCTCGTCTGTGGGTTCGCCTTCATCTTCAGGCTCGTCCTCGTCAGCAGGCTCCTCTGCGGGATCCTCTGTATCCGGAGTCTCTTCAGGGGTGCCGGTCTCCTGCACCACTTCTCCGTTAAGGAATTTCTTCACAAGATCTTCGGCATTTTCATCCTTTGAAATGACATATATGAGATCGGCGCCATCCCTGATAATAAACGAATGGTTCTTGACCTTGTCCGCCTCTTCCGGGATATATCTCGAGAAAGAATCCTCTACTTCCTTGAGATAGGATTTGATCGACTTCTCTGCCGTCTTGGCATCTCCATCTGAACTGAAAGTGAAAACTCCGAATCCATCCGAATGAGAACCGTCGCCCAGGAACATGTATCCTGTGCGGTCCTCCGGAAGTTCCACGACTGTCCCGATGGAATCTTTTCTCACCTGCTCCATATCAGCATCGAACTGAACGTTGTTCAGGATGTAATTTGCCAAAGCTTCAGGATCCATGCTTACTTTATTTTCGGTTTCTCCCCCGCATCCGGTAACACAAAAAGCCACAGATAAACATATTACTGTGGTAATGATAACGTTTAGAATTTTTCTTGATTTTTTCCCCATATTCAAAAATCTCCCTTTTTAATATTTATTTTCTTTCATTATATCATTATTTAATCTTTTTTAAAGTACTCTGATCCAAAAAAGTGGACAAAATTTAATAATAATGATAACATAGAATAGTTAATAAAAAATCCATTTGGAGTTTTTTGTTTTCATCAATTTTTCATTGAAAGGAGCATCGGACTTATGGTATCACCTGGAAGAGTCTGTTTCACCATTTTCGGTATCGACATCATGTGGTACGGGGTCCTTATCGGTCTCGGTTTCGTCCTCGCGACGATCATTTCATATAAAAGAGCCCCTAAGCTTGGTATTAAGCCCGATTCGTTCATCGACGTCATTATCTGGCTCATTCCAGCAGCCATAATCGGCGCCCGCGCATACTATGTGATCTTCAACTGGTCTATGTATGCGGGCAACCTGAAGGAGATATTCAATACACGAAACGGTGGTCTTGCGATCCACGGCGGCATCCTTTTAGGTATACTGGCAGTCTTCATCGTATGCAAACTGGATAAGGAGGATTTCTTCGATATGCTTGATCTGTGCGCGCCGGTGCTTGCTCTCGGTCAGGCCATTGGAAGATGGGGAAATTTCTTCAATGAAGAGGCGCACGGTGGCGAGACCAGCCTTCCCTGGGCTCAGATCATCGATGGCAAGGGCTATCACCCTACCTTCCTGTATGAGTCCATCTGGTGTTTCCTGATCTTTCTTTTTCTTGTCTGGTTCTCAAATCACAAGAGAAGTTTCTCCGGCCAGCTGATATGCATGTACTTCATGCTCTACTCTTTCGAGAGATATTTCGTGGAGGGTCTGAGGACGGACAGCCTTATGATAGGCAGCCTCAGGCAGGCTCAGGTCATCAGCATCGTGCTCTTTGCGCTGGGACTCATCTTTTATACTTATCTCCGTAAAAACAGGCCGCTCAATAAAGGATCGGCTGTCGATGCGGAACCGGATAAGGATGCGAATGCCGGCGACGAGACCGGTCCCGGACAGGATGAAAACATTTAATAAGAAGTTTTTTGTGAAAGGAGTTCACTGAAATATGAAATTAGGAATCGTAGGACTGCCTAACGTAGGCAAAAGCACGCTTTTCAACGCTATAACCAAGGCAGGAGCTGAGGCTGCCAACTACCCTTTCTGCACCATCGAGCCCAATATCGGGATCGTGACCGTGCCGGATCCGAGGATCACCAAGCTCCATGAGGTCTACAATTCGAGAAAGACTATTTATGCGACAATAGAATTCTGTGATATCGCAGGCCTCGTCAAAGGTGCATCCAAGGGCGAAGGTCTTGGTAACAAATTCCTCGGTCACATCAGAGAAGTTGAAGCCATAGTTCACGTGGTTCGCTGCTTTGAGAATGACAACATCGTTCACGTTGACGGGAGGATCGATCCCCTCTCAGATATAGATACCATCAACACCGAGCTTCTTCTGAGCGATATGGAGATCATGGAAAGAAGGATCGCCAAGACCGAGAAGACCGCTAAATTCGACAAGGAAGCCAGAGGCGAACTTGATATCCTCAAGCGCGTATATGACTGGCTCTCAGAGGGAAATAACGCCCGTGCGATGGAACTCGAGGATGAAGAGGCTGACTTCGTCAAGTCCATTGGCCTGCTTTCATATAAACCGATCATCTACGTCGCTAACGTTGACGAAGACGGCGTGACCGATATCGAAAATAACGAATACGTCAAAGCTGTTCAGGACGTCGCCACCAAGGAAGGTGCACAGTGCGTTGTGATCTGCTGCGAGATCGAAGCTGAAATGGCTGATCTGGACGATGACGAGAAGGCTGAATTCCTGGAGGATCTTGGTATAGAGGAATCTGGTCTTGACAAACTCGTCAAAGCCTCCTATGCCCTGCTTGATCTGATCTCCTTCCTCACCGCAGGAGAAGATGAATGCAGAGCCTGGACCATCAAGAAAGGTACCAAGGCCCCTCAGGCTGCCGGTAAGATCCATACTGACTTTGAGCGCGGCTTCATCCGTGCAGAGACCATAGCTTACGATAAATTCGCGGAAGCAGGCTTCTCCATGGCGCAGGCCAAGGAAAAAGGATATCTGCGTTCAGAAGGTAAGGAATACGTAATGAAGGACGGCGACATAGTAAACTTCCTTTTCAACGTCTGATCATATGATTCAATACCAAAAAATCAAAAGACCGGGGTCCGGAGCGTGATAACACGTTCCGTCCCCGGCTTCTTTATTTGTTTTCAGGCCCTGCCCGTTTGTTTGGTCCTACGGTCTTCCTGTCATCCGGCTAGATCATCGAAAGCACCATCAGATTCATCTCCATCTGGTATTTGTTCAGAAGAGCCATCAAAGTCAGGAGCCCCGCCGTTATTATCAGATTCTTCATCGCTGACCTCCTTCACCTTAAAATCTATCCTTTTATCGATCGTTATGCTGTTATCAGATATCCCGCAGACTGCGGAAGGTCCGATAACGTTTGATATGGTGATACGTATGCCGTCCCTGTTTCTTACAGCATGTGTATTCGGTATTCCGTTCAGTTCCCGGAGCATATCATCCAGCCTGTCCGTGATCTCATCTTCCATGTATTCCTCTTTCTCATATCTGTTTATGGTCTGCTGGATCTCGTTTGTCTCAAGAAACAGGTTCTCGTTGGCGACGAACTGGGAAATGAACAGAGTTATTATCATGAGCGACGCTACAGCGGTGATCAGTTCGTGCATACGTAAGCCTCCTTTTGCGAAGATATTGCGTTCAGAGACGCTTTGTACATGCTATTATCGTCTGTGATCATCATACCGAATATCCTCATGCCCAAAAGCATCAGACCTAAGGTAACTATCAGCTGTTTCATGTCCTCACCCCCCCTGATGTTTATTCTTTGATCCCGGGTTTCAGCCGCCGGACGGCCTGTGCTGTATCGAGCCCTTGAAGGTCTCTTCTATCTGCATCGTGCCGTTGGAAACCACGGATTCAGCAGCGGACAGTAAGGAATTATCGCTCCCCAGTATGAACTGGCTGACGATGACCGTCCCGAGTATTATAGTTCCGATTATTATGATAATGTTTTTCATCCAAAGTCTCCTTTCTTCAGTAAATGAATCTAATATTAGCCAGCGTATCAAGAAAGACCACTACGACACAGAAGTTGACTAGACAGGCAAAGACAGACGCTGTAGCAAATACGGTTATTATGAGCGACCTCCTTTCGGCCTGCTTCATGGCTTCTGTAGTCCTCACTTCCCTTATGATCCCTATAAAAACGTCTATCTGGCTCACAAGTTCATATGGATTTATCCTGTCGAGTTTGGAAAGTATCAAGGCAAAGCTACGGCCATATTTGGATCTGACAGAACTGCCGAAGAACTTGAAAGCCTCATCGTACTTTCCGCTGCGGTAGATAGACAGTGTCTGCTGAAAGACCGGTCTTAAAGATCCTGAATCCCTGGAAAGTTCTTCAAGCATGTAGTCCAGTGAGACCGGGTATTCTTTGCGTACGATGGCCAGATTCTTCAAAAGTATCGCAGCCTGGTACAGATCCTTTTCTGAATCATTTACAAGTCCAATTTGCATTCCGACAAATATGAGTTTACTATATAACTTGTTACGTAAACTAATAAGAATATTGTCAGCCATGTCAGTCCTACCCCCGTTTCAAATTGATAATGAAAGAATTTCTGCCACCCAAGGCCGAAAACCCTGACTCCTCCGAACACCGTAAGGCCGTATGAGATCGGTACCAGGTACTTTATCATCATGTTTGACTCATTGTTCTGTCGTCTGGCATACTCCTCCACTTCCCTGGCGCGCCTGATTGTAAGGCTCAGATCTTCCAGAGCTTCATCCACTCTTATGCCGTGTACAAGAGAAAAGTACATGAGATTCTTAAGGATGTTTGCCCAGGAAGTATTGATGGACAGGGAGAATTCTTCAAGAAGCCTGTTGATGCTCTTCTCTGAACCTGCTCTTCCCAGCCCTCTGGAAAGGTTCATCAGGATCTTTTTTGAATCCGGAGCATCCTCGATCCCTGCGGCAGTCCTATCTATCGCTTCCCTCATGTTATAATAGTAGATCTTATAGTTCTCAGTTATCTCTGCCAAAAGTATTTCTCCCTCATGTGAGCTCCTGATGCGTATCCTTGCCATCCTGATCATAAGCAGTATGTAAGGAGTAAACGCCGACATCACCGCTGCAGCACAGGCCAGTTTGAGCGAGACCCTGGAACCGAGAATGAACATGGAGCTCACGCAAAAGGAGCCGGAGATGATCATAAAGGCTCTGACCGCCCTGTCCGTGCCCATTCCCATCGTGATGCCCAATACCGCGCGCACTCTTTCCCATACTTCGTTCTTGTCTGTGAGCTCCACTCCTTTGTATGAATCCACAAGCTTGCGTATCAGTCTGATGAATTCTTTATATATTTCTTCCATATAATCGTAAGTAAGAACGAAAACACCGAAAAGAGTCACTAGCAACAGGAATATTATCAGCATCTGCTGTTCTCCTCCAGTTCTCTGAGTATCTCCTTCATCCTGCCCATTTCAAAGGGATACTGCTTCTCATTCGCCAGTATCTTTGATGAGAGAAAGCTGCTCCACGTCCATTTACCGCTCTCATAGTCATAATCCATGATCCTTGCGGATTTGGGTCTGTTAGTCTTAGGGTCGGTGTAATACTGACTGATGCTTACCAGCTTCTTCACAGCGCGGTTTTCCTCCATCTGGCGGAATTCGAATACGAGATCGAAGTTCTTTACGATCCTCCTGACGATATCTATGGTCTCTCCGCCGTATTTGCTCCTTATCTTCTCTGCCATCATCATAGGAAGGTCTCTGGCGTTTCCCGTGTGGACTGTGGCCTTGCTCCTTCTGGTGCCTGTCGAAGTTATCTCAAGCGCAATGTTAAAGGCTGTGGCATCCCTCATCTCCTCCAGAAGAACGTAGTCGTTATCGCCCCTTAACAGAGGTTTGGTGATCTCTTCCAGTTCTTTTCCGTCAGCTACAAGCTGCATAATAGGTGCGTCCGGCATCAATTCCGCCCAGTCCGTTTCAGGGTCTGTTGCAATGGCAAGACCTTCCAGCTTAGGATCTTCATATTTCTGCCATACCTGAAGGAACGTGGTCTTGCCGGATCTTACCGGTCCTGCAAAGATAACGTTCATGCCCATATTGATAATAAGTCTGAAGAGTTCTATTGCTTCTTCAGGTATCGTACCCAGTTCCACCAGACTCTCGAAGGTCAGATCCCTCATGACATACTTTCTGAACACCATGATGTCCTGCCCGGGCTTGGTCCTGTCTCCTGAAAAGATGGTGATCCTTATGCCGTTATTGAGATATACCTCATGGAAACCGTCCTCGAGTCTTTCCCTGGGTGTCGCCATCAGAAAAGCTCTTTTCAGCTGCTCCCTCCTCTCCTCGGATATCCTTTGAGGCTGGAGTACCGAGACTCCGTTGATCAGGCAGTATAGTCTGTCTCCTATGAGCTTAGCTGAAGAGGAATTTTTATACTCTTCGGTCTCGTCATATGCCCATGGAGCCAGCCCTGCCAGGCCGTAGATCTCATTAAAAATGCCCTCCTGGACGTTTTTATACCAGGCAGGGCATTCCGCATCGGCCAAACCTTTTTTATCGATGATTTCGCCGATTTTGGCCTTATAAAGGCTCATTTCCTCCTCGAAGCCCATTATCGCCCTCTTCTCGCTTTCCAGCCTGTCAAGCTTGTCCAGTTCATCTGCCTTCTTCCATTCCTTTTCAAGACATTCCAGAACTATGTCGCACGCTTCTTTGAATTTCATTAAATAATACCTCCTTTTGAATTTGTATTTTTGCATTCTTCTCATTTGTCGCGATCACTATCAGTATCTTCAGAATAAGTTATGGTAAATCGGTTGCCCTTCTGGGCGAGCCTGTCCAAAGTCTCCATCTGATCCGAAGAAACGATGATCTCTACTGTTTTTATGGTCCCTGATGGGTAAAATCTGTCAGTCGCACTGTCCGTTATCTCCTGACCGTAGCTGTCCTTGACATGAGCCACAGGAGTCTCGCAGATCAGCTTTTCCCCCAAATAAAAAAAAGCCCTGTCGCCTCTTCTGATGCTTTCCGGCATACTCATGACCCAGGTGTCGGGCACCATCAATATATAGCGGTCAAACAACCTGCCCGCCCTGAGTTCCGGGTCGCCGAAATACTCCTCATGCAGTTCCAGATCCCCCACAACGAACTGCCTTGTCTCAAGCCCCACAAGAGCGCTTGACTTGTTCCACGGGATCGCGCCCTTAGTTACGTTCTCTACCTTTACGGGTTTTAGCATGTCCTCGGTTATCATTGTATGCGCTGCCACGGATTCCCTGAGGACGACGATCTGCCTGTAGCTCAGGTTTTCCCTGCCCCAGAGTTCCCAGAACCCCAGCGTTCCAAGACTGATCACTATCATCAGGATGCCTGCTATACGTTTTTTCAATACATACCTCCTTTCGAGCAAAATATCATCAGCCCGGCAATTAAAAAAGCAGCTCAGAATAATATCTGCGCTGCGTCTTTTTTAGTGACTCAATAATAACACATCAAAACGTCCTTTTCAGCCCAATTTCAAAGAATCTTTGTTTTTTTGGAAGAACAATCCTGGTGGCCGCAGGGATTTGTCCCTTTTAGAGCAAAAAGATAGTTTTAGGGACAGTCGAAATTGAGCAACTCCCGCTGGTTTGTCCCTTTTATTGGCAAAGTATGGATATAGGGACAATCGTAATTGAATGGTTCTCGCTATTTTGTCCCTTTTAATGGCAAAGTATGGATATGGGGACAATCGAAATTGAGCAGCTCCCGCTGGTTTGTCCCTTTTAAAGCAAAAAGACAGTTTTGGGGACAGTCGAAATCGAACGGTTTATAAGAGAGTGTCCCTTTTTCTATAAAAATATGATATTCGGGACACCAGAGGCTCCGATTCCCCTTCTTCTGTTATTAACGACAAAAGCCCACCTGATGGTGGGCCATTTATGTTTGGTATCCCGTAGGGGAATCGAACCCCTATCTACGGATTCGGAATCCGGCACTCTATCCGTTGAGCTAACGGGACATATCCGCCGCGGTCTCTGACCGGGCCGGCACTAATTATAGCATACTCAATTGCTTGTTTTCAAGCCTTGTCTTGGCGCAGTCTATGGCCACCTTGCTGTTGTCCGAACAGATCCAGTGTCTGTTTTCTCTTTCCGCAACAGCAGCCAAAGTCGCTGACCCGCAGAAGAAGTCTGCGACCAGATCGCCCTCGTGAGATCCTGCCTTTATGATCCTTTCGATCAGGGCTTCAGGCTTCTGTGTGGCGTATCCGTTCCTTTCCTTTGAAGTACGTCCAACCATGTCTATGGCCCAGACGTCCTTCATGTTCACCATGGTATACCAGCCCAATTCATCCTGAAACTCCTCCACGCCTTTGAAGCGGTAAGGCTTGTAATCCCTGTTATATGACTTTTCCTTGGGTATGTCGATGTAGTATTTTTTGCTCTTGCCGTATACGAGGATGGTGTCGTGCTTTCTCGCGAAATGGCTCTTTGAAGATCCACCGGACTTATATGTCCAGACGATCTCGTTTATGAAGTTCTTTTCACCGAAGATCTCGTCCATCAGCACCTTTACATAGTAGACGCCATGCCAGTCGAGATGGACCCAGATGGTGCCGGTTTCGGAGAGCAGGTCCTTCATCAGCATGAGCCTTACGCCCATCATCTTCAGGTATTCCTCCATGCCTTCTTCCCAGATGTCCTCGTAGGCGCGCTTCTTGATCTTGATCTCATCGCCCTCGGCATTCTGCACCTTGATCGTAGCATCGTAAGTGGCCTTGGAGAAAAACGGCGGATCGATATAGATCTGCTGGATCTTTCCTGCCATATCCTTCTTTTGAAGGAGATATTTCATGAGATCTTCATTGTCGCCAAAGCAAAGCAAATTATCTTCGCCGAAGCCCTCAAAGAGCTGGAAGTCTGAGTAGCGTTTTTTGCGGTATTCTTTTTTGCTGGCCGTGATGACCTTACCGAAATTCTTTAGAAGACTCATTTGAGCGACCTCTTCTTTCTGTCATAAACGTAATTATTTGTTGATTTTGCGTGACCGGAGTTTTTTGCGCCGGGTTTCCTGCCGGAAGGTCTCAGAAGTACAGGTATCAGATCCTCTCTTCCGGCCTTCTTAAGCGCTTTGATGACTGTATCACGATTCTCGGGCTTGTTGTAGTGCATAAGTGCGCGCTGCATTCTTTTTTCTTCCATGTCACGTGCCACGTATACCGGCTCCATCGTCATGGGATCGACTCCGGTATAGTACATGCAGGTCGCCATGGTGCCCGGCGTCGGATAGAAATCCTGGACCTGATCCGGAACGAATCCATAGTCCTTAAGGAACAATGCGAGCTCCACCGCATCTTCCAGTGTGCTGCCGGGATGTGAGGAGATCAGATAAGGAATGAGATACTGGCGCAAGCCAAGCCGCTCGTTCGCCTTTTTATACCTTCCCACGAAATCCAGAAACACCTTCTTTGAAGGCTTTCTCATATAGTAAAGAACTTTGTCTGAGATGTGTTCCGGAGCAACCTTAAGGGTGCCTGAAACGTGATATTTTACGAGTTCTTCGATGAAACGGTCCGCCTTAGGATCAGCCATGAGATAATCATATCTGATTCCCGATCTGATGAAGACTTTTTTTACTCCCGCAAGATTTCTGACCTCCCTTAACAGTTTGAGATAGTCCTCATGATCGACCTTCATGGCTTTGCAGACCCCGGGATACAGACAGTCTCTGTGGTTGCATACTCCTTTGGTAAGCTGTTTCTCGCAGGCAGGGAATCTGAAGTTAGCAGTCGGTCCCCCCACGTCGTGGATGTAACCTTTGAAATCAGGCTTGCCCGTAAGCGCCCTGCACTCGTTAACGATACTTTCCCTTGATCTTCCCCGGACCTGTCTTCCCTGATGATAGGTGATGGCGCAAAAACTGCAGCCTCCGAAGCATCCCCTGGAGCTCACAACGGAAAACTTGATTTCCTTGAAAGCGGGAATGCCGCCCTTGTCGTTATAGTAAGGATGCCATTCGTTCTCAAAAGGCAGTTCATAAATGTCATCCAGTTCTTCCTTTTCCAGCGGTGCCTGCGGAGGATTCTGCACAACAAATGAATTGCCTGGGTACTCCTCCACCAAAGCCTTCGCCGTGATGGAATCCATGTTGTCGTGCTGGATCCTGAAACTTGCAGCATAGGATCTCTTTGATCCGGTTATGCTCTCAAACGAAGGCAGCATTATCCTGTCCTCCGGCGGGATGTTATTTAAGGTATCCTTATCAGCCCTGTAGCACGTTCCCCTGATCCACGTGATCTGAGATACGTCAATGCCCCCTTCCAGAGCTTCCGCGATCTCAAGAACGGTCCTTTCGCCCATTCCGTAGATAAGAAGATCCGCTTTGGAATCCAAAAGAACAGATCGCCTTACCTTATCTGACCAATAGTCATAATGACCCATGCGGCGGAGCGATGCTTCCAGTCCGCCGATGATGACAGGAACACCTTTATATGCTTCCCTTGCCCTGTTGGCGTACACCGTGAGCGCTCTGTCAGGTCTGGCGCCGGCCTTTCCTCCAGGAGAATATTCATCCACTCGCCTTCTGTGCTTGAAGACAGAGTAGTTGTTTACCATTGAATCCACTACCCCGGAATTTATCAGAAAACCAAGTCTGGGCCGTCCAAAACGCCTGAAATCATCCGCAGATCTGTAATCCGGCTGCGGAAGTATCGCTACCTTGTAGCCATAGCGCTCCAGGAGCCGTCCGATTATTGCCGTACCAAAAGAATGGTGATCGCAGTACGCGTCCCCTGTAACGATGACGAAGTCGACTTCGCTCCATCCCCTGTTATTCACTTCTTCCATAGTGATCGGCAAAAACATATGATTCTCCAAACTTTTATGCGCTTATTGTATCATTATTTGTCGTCCTGCGCAACTTTGCCTTCTGTTATTTAGGTATTTAGGTAAAAATACTACTATAATGCACGGCATACTTCGATGCCCGTTTTTTGCTCATATGTATGTAAAAAAATGGTAATAAAATAGGGGTTTCTTACGTATGCCCTTCAAATATCCGTATATGTATGCCCTAAATAGCTCATTCGACATTTTATTCCCATACATAGAGCGAAAAAAATATATAACCGACAGCGTTAAATCCTGCCTGTGCGGCTCTATTATGAGGAGCAAAGATCAGACAACGAAAACAGCGCCTCGATTGGTTGAGAAATCCGTATGTTTTTAGGATTTCTCCCAAGAGAGACGCTGTTGAGTTGAATTCTGATCAAAGTGACGAATACAGGAGCTGCACAGGCAGTTGATTAACGCTGTCCTTTATCATACGGAATTCCCTCTGCCTTAGGTACTCTGGAGTTCTTGGATGTGAATGCCAGAACTATCAGAGTGATGATGTAAGGGAGCATCCTGTATACGTAAGGACTGATGCCAAGCTCATTAAGTGTAAATACTCCGTCACCGTTTATATCCAGCGTAGCATATGTTGCCGCGATGCATTTGAAGAGACCGAAAAGGATCGATCCGAATGCAATGTTGAGCGGTGTCCAGTTACCGAAGATCATTACTGCCAGAGCTAAGAAACCATAGCCTGCAACGTCTCCGTTGGATGTCATATTCGCCGTTGTCATGGAGAATGTGAATCCACCGATACCAGCAAGGAAACCGGATAAGCCTACGCCGAGATATCTCATCTTGTGAACGTTGATACCCAGAGAGTCAGCGGCCTGAGGATTTTCACCGCAGGATCTGAGTCTCAGACCTGTCTTGGTCTTGTAAAGGAAGATCGAAACGATCACGAAGATGATTATACAAATATATGTCGTAAGATATACCTTATTTATAAACAAGTCGATTATCGGTCCCCAACTGTATCCTTTGGGAAGTCCGAAGGTCTGAGGCTTGATCATGAACCAGCCCGCTGCTCCGCCTGAAGACATGCCCATGGTATTCTGCTGTACGATCATGTAAATGAAGAACATGACGATAGCGGGAGCCAGCATGTTAAGAGCGGTACCGCCGATGGTCTGGTCAGCTCTCAAATTTATGGCCGAGAAGGCCAGAAGCATCGAAAATGCTATTCCGCAGATACCGGTCAGGAATAATGAGATGATCATTATGATCTGTCCCTGATCCTGAGACCAACCTGCATCCTGGAACATCCTGATAAATACTACTCCCATGAAAGCTCCGAAGATCATGATACCTTCGAGAGCCAGGTTGATAACGCCTGAACGCTCAGCACATACACCTGCGAGAGCTACGATCATAAGAGGAACTGCATAAAGCATTGTCTGTTGTATCAAAAATACCATTACTTTTGCCCTCCTTCCTCAGTTTCAGCCTGAACAATATCCGGACTCTCATCCTCCGGAATATCATCCGCGGGTTTTGCTTCTTCAGTTACTACGGGATCAGGCTCAGCATTGACGTTTCCGCCGGTGCCCTTTCTGATCTTTTTGGAAAGAACTGTCTTGAAGAGCATTGAGAAGGCTGACAGATATACGATGACTGCGATGATGATATCAGAGATGTACTCATTATAAGCAGTCAGGTATTTCAGCTGGATACCGGAAATATTCAGCATTGACATGAATATACCGGAGAATATGACTCCTACAGGATGGTTAGCTGCAAGGAGCGCTACGGGGATGCCGTTGAAACCTTCAGCAGGAAGCTTCTGGTATGTGGACCAGTAGAACTCGGTATTACCTGACAGGTAGTACAGAGAAGCACCGGCAGCTGCCAGACAGCCTGCTATAGCCATTGAAAGGATGATGTTTTTCTTATCGTTGATTCCTGCGTACTTGGCAGCGTTTCTGTTGGATCCGCAAGCTCTGAGCTCATATCCGAAGGTGGTCTTTGTCATTATTACCCACATGATAATTGCGATGATCACAGCGATCCAGAATCCACCGTTAGCCTGGGATCCCGGGAAGATCACGTTCATCAGCATCTTGGGAGTTACAACGCCCACGTTCTTAAGAGGAATGATATATCCTACCTTGCCGCCTTCAGCGGAGTTCTTGAATACTTCATGTGCATCGAACCACCAGGTGACCAGATTGGCCGCTATCCAGTTGGTCATGATACAGGTGATTACCTCGTTTATGTTCAGGAATGCCTTGAACAGACCGGGAATAGCACCCCAGAGTCCGCCAAGGATGACTCCTGTAAGGAATGCCAGGATCCATGCGATAAATGTAGGTACTCCTGCAGATCCAAGCCACAGACCTACTGAAAGAGTCCCCATGGTTCCCATGAGGAACTGGCCGGCAGCTCCGATGTTGAAGAGTCCTGTCTTGAAAGCTACAGCTACAGAAAGACCTGTCATGATGAGCGGGGTCGCTCTGAAAAGCATGTTGCCCAGGTTGACTCCATTGAATCCGAATGAAAGTTCTGAACCGCTTCTTCCGGTGGAGAAGACTCCCAGGAATACAAGCCTTACACCTTCCCAGATACCTGTCGTTGAAATATTGGATTTAAGGAGTCCTACCACGATTACTATGATGGCACCTACCACCATACCGATCAGGATGGAGATCAAAGCGGAATAAACTGCCACTGCCCCATCGGATCTGTACCATTTAGTCTTTCCCGTACCGGGTTCAAGTCTAGGCATTTATTCCACCTCCTTTCCCAATTCTGTCTGGCGTTTAGCACCGGACATGTAGAGACCGAGTTCTTCAGGAGTCGTCTTCT
>JAEEGL015024326.1_pt1 | contig 14441 bp, 13 predicted proteins | sample 9134231 | NCBI WGS metagenome assembly JAEEGL01 (sample SAMN16246548, study PRJNA631951) | gut metagenome | biome: gut microbiome; feature: rumen; material: fiber-attached | host: Bos | place: Iran: Karaj | collected 2018-10
CCACCGAGATGGGTCTGATGCAAGAGCGCATCACCTCGACCAAACGCGGTTCCATCACCTCGGTGCAGGCCGTCTATGTGCCTGCCGACGACTTGACCGACCCGGCCCCTGCCACCACCTTCGCCCACCTCGACGCCCAAACGGTGCTTTCGCGTAAGATCTCCGAGCTCGGCATCTATCCCGCCGTCGACCCGCTCGACTCGACCAGTCGCATCCTCTCGCCCGACATTGTCGGCGAGGAACACTACGAGACCGCCCAGCGTGTGAAACAAATGCTGCAGCGCTATAACGAACTGCAGGACATCATCGCCATTCTCGGTATGGAGGAACTCGGCGAGCAAGACAAGCTCATCGTCAGTCGTGCCCGCCGTGTACAGCGCTTCCTTTCGCAGCCCTTCTTTGTGGCTGAGGCGTTTACTGGCCTCGAAGGTAAGTTTGTCAACATTGAAGACACCATCAAAGGCTTCAAGATGATTCTCGACGGCGAGGTCGACTACCTGCCCGAACAGGCGTTCCTGATGGTCGGCACCATCGAGGAAGCCATCGAGAAGGGTGAAAAAATCTTAGCTGAAACGAAATGAAAGTCAAGATAACCAAACCCGACAGCACGCTCTACGATGGCGAGGCCAAGCTGGTTCAGCTGCCTGGCACAGGTGGATTGTTCGAGATACTGAACAACCATGCGCCCATCATATCGTCGCTTGGACGAGGCGTTATTCGCTTGGTGGCCGACGACGATCAGGAGCAGACCTTCGACATCCGGGGCGGTGTGGTCAAAGGGCAGCAAAACGACTTGCTGATACTGGTGCAGTAGCCCTGTTGTTCCCTCACCACTACCGGGCAACAATCACCATGAGACGCACCTTCTACATTCTGTTTGCTGTGGTGCTGATGACCGCCTGTCGCTCCCATCGGCATGACGACCTGCAGATATTCCACTACAATGAGAGTGCCGGTATCGCCACCCTCGATCCGGCTTTTGCCAAAGACCAGAGCATCATCTGGCCTTGCCGCCAACTCTACAACGGCCTTATCCAGCTCGACACCGCCCTACAGGTGGAGCCGTGTATCGCCAAAAGCTGGACCATCAGTCCCGATGGACTCGAATATACCTTTACACTACGTGACGATGTGCGGTTCCATAACGGCCGCTTGGTCAAGGCGCAGGACTTTCTCTATAGCTTTCAACGCATCGTAGACCCCGATGTTGCCTCGCCGGGTGCGTGGATTTTCTCAGGCGTCGATGGCTTTGATGCTCCGGACGACAGCACTTTTGTCATCCGCCTCAAGGAGCCCTTTGCACCTTTCCTGAGCCAGTTGGGCATGGTCTACTGCTCGGTGGTGCCTCATGAAGAGGTGGAACGTTACGGCAAAGAGTTCCGTTCACATCCTTGTGGTACAGGCCCCTTCCGCTTCCAATACTGGAAAGAGGGCGTCAAATTGGTGCTTCGTCGTAACCCTGAGTACTTCGAACGCGACGACAACGGCTCACCACTACCCTACCTAGATGCTGTGGCCGTTACCTTTATTGTCGACAAACAGACGGTGTTTCTGGAGTTTGTCAAAGGAAATCTGGACTTCATGAATTCGCTCGATGCCAGCTATAAGGACGAGATCCTTACCCTCGACGGGCAGTTGAAAGAGAAATATGCCAAGCAGATCGACATGGTGTCCACTCCTTATCTCAACACAGAGTACCTGGGTTTCCTAATGGAAGGCAACGATTCTCCTTTAGCTGACCGGCGCATACGGCAGGCTATCAACTACGGTTTCGACCGGCGCAAAATGATGCGTTACCTGCGTAACAACATCGGCCAGCCGGGTGTGGGCGGTATGGTGCCACTGGGACTGCCTGGATTCGACAGTCTTGTCTCCTATTATGAGTATAATCCTGAACTGTCACGTCAACTGTTGGATGAGGCCGGTTACCCCAATGGACAGGGGCTGCCGCGCATAAAGCTTGCTACCACTTCGAGTTACCTTGATGTTTGTAAATACATCCAACAGCAGTTGAACCTCCTAGGCATGGATGTACAGGTCGACGTTAATCCTCCGGCTGCCTTGCGTCAACACATTGCCCAAGGACAGGAAGGTTGGTTCCGTGGCTCATGGATTGCCGACTACCCTGACGCAGAGAACTACCTCTCGCTCTTCTACAGTCCCAACCGTGCACCGGCCGGGCCCAATTATACGCGATTCAGCAGTCGCGACTTCGACCGGCTCTACACCGAAGCACGCCGTTGTACCGATCCTGAGCGCCGTACTATGCTTTACCATCGTATGGATCAACTTGTGATGGAACAGGCTCCTGTGGTGGTGCTATACTATGATCAGATTTTACACTTCACCCACAAAGAAGTCAGTGGGCTCCGTTCCAACGCCCTCAACACCCTCGATCTGCGCCGCGTCAGAATAGAAAAATAACATATACGGTATCTAAAACAAAAGGTGCGGTATCTTCAGGATGCCGCACCTTTTACATTTTACAATGAAAATACTAATTCTTAAGCCACTGGTCGAACCAGTCGATGAAGTTGCGATGCCAGAGTAGGCTGTTCTGCGGACGAAGCACCCAATGGGTCTCGTCGGGGAAATAGAGGTAACGACTGGGGATGTGACGCATCTGAGCAGCGTTGTATGCAGCCATACCCTCGCTAGCCACAATGCGGAAGTCGAACTCAGAGTGGATAACACAGATGGGTGTATTCCATTTGTCGACAAAGAGATGAGGCGAGTTGGAATAAGACTTCTTGATCTGCGGGTTGTTCCAATCCCAATAGGGGCCACCAAGATCCCAGTTATCGAACCACATCTCCTCGGTCTCAAGGTACTGTTGTTCAAAATTGAACATGCCGTTATGAGCCAAGAAAGCCTTGAAACGACGGCCTTCGTTATAGCCTTTCACATCGTGGTTGTGGCCCGCGAGCCAGTAGATGCTATAGCCACCGAAGCTGGCGCCACAGGCACCTATGCGTTCACGGTCAATTTGCTTGATGTTGTCGGCAGCCCAGTCGGTAGCAGCCATATAATCCTGCATGCAGAGTCCACCATAGTCGCCCGAGATTTCTTCAAGCCACTCCATGCCGAAGCCAGGCACACCACGACGGTTGGGAGCGATAACAAAGTAGCCTGCACCACTCATGACTTCGAAATTCCAGCGGGTGCTCCAGAATTGGCTGACCATGGACTGGGGGCCACCTTCACAGAAGAGAAGTGCAGGATAAGTCTTGGTGCTGTCGTAATCGTAGGGATAAATGATCCACGTGAGCATTTCTTGTCCGTCGACGGTCTTAATCCATTGCTCCTCGACCTTGCCCATACGAACTTGCGAAAGGACATCATCGTTGAAGGTGCTGATTTTTGTACCTTCAGAAACAGTATCGTTGAGGTTATATGCGTAGAGGGTGGCAGGATATTGGATACTGGCTTGAGTGGCGATAATCTTCTCGCCAGCCAGCTGAATGCCGTTCACATCGTGATAACCATGACTGACTTGGCGGATGGCTTTGGTCTCACGGTTGAAGGTGAATATCTCATTCATGCCACGGTACATGACAACAGCGTAGAGGTCGCGGTCATTATCGGCCCAAGAAATACCAGACACACCATAGTCAAAGTCCTTGGTAAGGTCGGTCATTACACCACTCTCAAGATCCATGACCATGAGACGCAACTTGTCGCTCTCATAGCCATCACGCTCCATACTCTCCCAAGCAATCATATGTCCGTCATGACTGAAAACAGGGTTTTGATCGTAACCCATAATACCTTCGCTGATATTACGAGTCTCACCGGTCTCTATGTTATAAATATAGATATCACTATTTGTAGAATGGGCATAATCATAACCAGTCTTCTTACGGCATGTATAGGCAATGGTCTTGCTGTCGGGGCTATAGTTATACTGCTCAGTACCACCCCATGGACGCATCGGGCACTCGAAGGTGCTATCAATGATATTGACAACTTTGTCCATGTCGGCTTTGCCATTCACCAGTGGCACATAATAAATCTGCGGAATCTCATCCACCCAGTTGTCCCAGTGGCGGTACATAAGATCCTCGTTGATACGGCCTGTAGTCTTGTCTAGACCGGCATAGAGTTTCTGTATATGTTCCGGACGTTCCACAGGAATAGTGCTAATATACACTAACGATTTGCCGTCAGGGGCCACCTTGAAGCCTTCGAAGCCACGCTCGCACTCAGCCACCACCTTTTCTCGCTTGGCGCTGTTGGAGAGATCCATTGAAAGAATCTGGTTGCCGCGACAGTACATGATCGTGTTTTCGTCGTACCAAACGGGACTGAACTCGCTCTGTGCGGTGGTTGTAAGGCGCTGCTCCTTGCTACCGTCAGAGGATATTTTGTACAGCTCGGCATTGTTTTTGTTCTGCTCCATGTCGGTGTAACGTAGGGTGTACAGCACTTCGTTTCCATTGGGGCTGACTGCATACTCGCTCATCACGCCAAGGCTCCACATTACCTCGGGCGTAAAACGGCCATTTTCAATAGCCACCTGTTGTTTTTCGACCGGCTTCTCGGTCGAACGATTAGACTGGCAGGCCGCCAAGCACAAGGCACCCGCCGCCAAAAAGAGTATAGTTCTCTTCATAAAAAGTATTATTTGGTAATTGTTACTATTCCAGTCTAGGCTGTACACGTGTGCTGATGTCGACACCGTAGAAATTATAACCAGAATGGCCGGGTTCTATAACGTTAATCTTGACCGTGGCCCGATCGACTGGTTCAAAGGTGATGACATAGTTCAACACATCATATCCTCCAATATTATGGGCAAAGAAGGTGGGTTCAGGATAAATAGAGATACCCTCAACTTCCAGCATAGCAAACCGTTTGCCAGTGGCAACGTCCTCAATATAGATTTCAGGCATGATGCTTATGCCATTGTCAGGAATAGGACGATGCACTGGAGTGCGGCCATGATAACGGAAATGAATCTTGGTCGATTCCTTTGTCACATCTATACGCTCAATACTTACATCTTCTGCATTGACTGACCGACTCGCCACCTCTGGGAAGTCAATTTGACGTGGGACTTTCGGATTCTGCCAAGCCCAACGGTTGGGATCGCGCGGGTCGGCTTTTTCCTTTTTAGCCTTCACTCGTTCATGCTGAAGATCTGAGTCGACAGCATAGCATATCATCTTTGCATTGAATGAGAAAACGATATCACCAGCAGGTTCACCAGTTACCCGTGTGGAACGGTTGCGCATGTTGTATGTGCGATAGAGAGAGGCTGCACGGGTTCCATTAAGGCTCACTGTATTATACACAGCACGAGTACCTTGCATACCATCATCAACCGTAGCGTTAGGGCGACCAAAGTCGTTGATAACCTCATAGTAACTCTTGCCGACATATATCTCTTCCAAATCGTTGTCGGCCGACACATAACGACTGAGCCAGCAACCCGTCATAAGAAGGGTTGCCGGCATCAGCGCCATTATAATCAGTTTTCTCATTTATCTATTTCTGTAATTTACCTGCACGCCATGTACCTTCAAGTACTGTACCGTCAGCCTCGACCAATTTCCCCTGTCCATTGTACATATCATTCATCCAAGAACCCGTATATACAGCTCCAGTGTGGAACTGATAGGTACCTTGCCCACTGATATGACCACGTTGGAATTCACCTTCGAATCGGTCGTTGTTGGGAAACACCTTAACACCTTGTCCGTGTGCAGCGCCATCGACGAAAGGACCCACATAACGAGTACCGTCGGGCCATACTGCAGTGCCTTCGCCAGTTCCCATCTCAGTCCACTCGCCTTCGATGACACAGCCGTTGGGCATCGTTATTGTGCCGTGACCTTGGGCCACATTGTCTACCCATTGACCTTGATATACAATACCGTTGGCATAAGTAAACGTACCTTGGCCGTTGGGCATGTCTTTCTTCCACTCACCTTCATAGCTGTTACCGTTGGTCCAAACCATACGACCTTTACCCTCTTTTTTCCCTTTACCATTGAATTGGCCAGTATACACACTTCCATCTCTGTAGGTTTTGGTCTCTGCCACTTGAGCATAGACACTGCCGCTTACCAGCAACCCCAAAGTGAACATAACTGCTAATTTGATGCTATTTTTCATGGTGATTAATGTTTAATTTGTCCTGTTTATTTCAGTTAATTAGCTATTACAGAGTGTTTAGTAATTATATTACCTCACAAATTTTTCTGCAAATATACATTTTTTTTTCGATATGGCAAAGAATTTATATTTAAGAAATCATAATTATGCACCCTTCAGCCAATCCAATATCGGTTGTATTGCATTGGAAGTAACGAATGGATGCAGTCGATTGCGACGCATTTCAACTTGTTCGACGGTGAATTCTTCTCCCATCAATCGGACGAGGGCATCACGAATCTCCTCAATCGATGACGTCACCGTACAAAGGTCAGCCAGTCCAGAACCCTCTACCATCTTGTCATTGACCAGGCAATGACGTCCCTTAAACAGCGAGTTGAGCAGCTTGACCTTCAACCCTGTAGCCTGACGAGTGGTTAGTATGTTGACCTGAGCATTAGCCACCAAATCATCCATCTCTTCATCTGTCGGATCAGCTACTAATGTTATATTGTCATAACGACCAACCACCATCCTCAGTTTTTCCGACGGGGCATGACCGGCCACCACTAGTCGGCAGTCCAGATTACGAAAGACAACTGAAATCAAATCCATTACAGCATCCTCATTTTCCGGAACCGAGAGGTTGCCATGATAGATAGCGTAATCGCTACGTCCCAATTTTGAGGTGACTTCACGATTGGGATTGCCACACGGAACCGTGTAGACCTGACGGCAACCCATGGCGCTAAAGTGGTCATTATCAGCACCCGACACAGCGAATACAGCCGATGCCCGACTCAGTATGGATTCATAACCACGCAGTTTGCACGACTCTAATTTCAAATAAGTCTTACGAATCAGCCTGTTTTCCGAAGCCGACAACAATGAATAGTAGTCGGTTTCAACATTATGTGCCCGAACAGCGACAGGACGGTCTGCACCAAGGCTCCCTTTTTCAAGCAAAGAACAGCAATGCACTCCTTCAAGCAACACCGGACGATGGTCCTGCTGTAAACGGTGAATTAGGTCGTTATTGTCGCGCGAACTGACGATAAAAGGCCTACGTCCCAACTGCAAGAGCCACGACATGTTGCGCTTGTAGTAACTGACGCTGGCACAGATCTTCTCTAGTTCAGGAGCCGCAGCCCGGCCATATGTGAAACAATGTAAATGTACCCCTATACCTGCCTCGTTGAGTGCACGGAGACGATAATAAACATCCATTACCCCGCCGTAATCGGCAGGCCACGGAACATTAAAAGCCACCACATGCAGCTCGTCAGCCATCGTTCAAATATTAATCTGCAATCCGTCATAGGCCAGGAACACCCCGTCCGGCAGTTCAGACTGCACGTCGGCATGTCGTCCCATCTCGTGGCTGATATGCGTCAAGTAAGCTCGTTCGGGAGCCACCTGGGCAATCACCTCCAAGGCCTCGGGAAGGCAGTAATGAGAGAAATGTTTTTCTTTTCTTAAAGCATTTAACACCAACACTTTTACACCGCTCAATTTAAGTATCTCTTTCGGTGGTATAAGGTTGGTGTCAGTGATGTAAGCCAAGTCACCGATACGATAACCCAGTATGGGAAGGTCTTTATGCATGACCTTGATAGGAATCACTTCTATCCCTGCAGCCACAAACGGTTCATCGTCAACTTGATGTAGGTCAGCTTCAGGCAAACCAGGATAGATATGGGGGGAGAAAATGTAGTGATAGTCGCGACGGATGGTCACTTCAGCCTCTGCATTAAGAAACACATCCATCTTTCTATGTTGCACATAGTTGAATGACCGTATGTCGTCCAAGCCGGCCACATGGTCACGATGGGCGTGGGTAATCAGAATTGCCTCCAAATGATCCACCCTGTGGTGCAACATCTGCTGGCGGAAATCGGGTCCGATATCAAACAGAATATTCTTGGAATCGTCCAGACTCAACAGGGCTGACGTGCGCAGACGTGAATCCTTCGGGTCGGTCGACGTGCAGACACCACAGCGACAGGCGATCACGGGCACCCCTTGCGACGTGCCCGTGCCCAAGAACGTCAACCTCACTGCTCTTTGTGTGTCAGTTTGAAGCCCACACCGTGCACATTGACGATCTCCACCGTCGGGTCGGCTTTGAGGTATTTGCGCAACTTGGTGATATACACATCCATGGAGCGGGCGGCAAAGTAGCTGTCGTCCTTCCAGATTTTTTGCAACGTGGTGTTGCGATCTACCAACTGGTTGAAGTTGATGGCGAAGATGCGCAACAGGTCGCATTCCTTGGCCGTCAGGCGCTGTATGTTGTCATCGATGGTGAGCGTCTGATGCACATAGTCGAACGTGAAGTTGCCGATACGAAACACATTCTTGTCGGGACGGTCCTCGTTGAACGAGCGACGCATGGTGGCGTTGAGGCGCGCCAGCAGCTCTTCCATCGAGAAAGGCTTGGTGATATAGTCGTCGGCACCCACCTCGAAACCTTTGAGTTTGTCCTCTTCCATATTCTTGGCCGTCAAGAAGATAATAGGCACCTTCTTATCCACCTTGCGTATTTCCTTGGCCACCGTGAAGCCATCCTTGACGGGCATCATCACGTCCAAGATACAAGCGTCGACATCTTCTTCGTCAAAACTGTTGAGCGCTTCTTCGCCGTCCTTGGTCCACACCACGGTGTAGCCCTTCTGGGTCAGATAGGCCTTGAGGATGGTACCCAGATTGGGGTCGTCCTCGGCCACCAGCAATTTAATTCCGAGATTCATAATCAATCAGGTTAATCTATTATCGTGATTTTCTCTATCATATCGCCCGGGCGGATTTGGTCGATCACCGGCCAGTCCTCCTCGTCGACGCGTCCGAAGCAGGTGTGTACCCCGTCCAGATGCTGTGTGTTCATGCGGTTGTGGCAGATGAAGAACTGGCTTCCGCCGGTATCTTTGCCCGCATGGGCCATGCTCATCACACCACGATCGTGCCGCTGCAGCGGGGCCGACGTCTCGCACTTGATGGCCCAGCCGGGACCGCCTGTGCCCACACGAGGGTCGCCCAGATTGCGGCTGTAGGGGCAGCCTCCCTGGATGACAAAATCAGGTATCACTCGGTGGAAACGCAGTCCGTCGTAGAAACCGCTGCGGGCTAACTTGACGAAATTGGCCACCGTGCCCGGTACCTCTTTCTCGTAAAGGGTCACATGCATGGTCCCTTTTTGTGTCTTAATTTCCGCTTTCATAGTCGTTTACGTTTTAGTTCCGCACCATTTCTTTCCCACTTTTCACATTGATTTTGTACCCTTATAACTGCAATACTTGCATTTTATTGTGCGAAATGTTAATTTTTTTTTGTTAATTTAACTACCCCACCCTGTTCCAAGCTTATCGCATGACGGGCCTACAACATCAAGATTATTCAGTGCTATCTATCAATATGTTACGCGATTCTAACATTTATATTGCCCTATAACTCAAGTATATACGCTCATTCCTTGCTGATTCTAGCTGAACCCTTGCTGAAAAGAGGGAGTTATCAGGGCGTTGTCAGGGAGTTGTCAGCTAGGAATCAGGTAGACATTTTGATATACAACCACTTGGAATACATACACCCTCATAAACATCTGGCCTTTAAACTTTTATGATTTTCAATTCTTCCACCATCAATCTCGTTCAAAACGGGTTTATAAATATTTATTAACAAAATAATATTTACGTCGAAAAAGTCGTATATTTGCAATCGAAACGGTGGCTTGCCCAAGGGTGATAACACCTTAGAGACTATGCAGATAGAACGGAAATACACGGTCGTGTTCGACTCGGAATGGGACGTGGCGGGCGTTCGCGCCGCCCTGTTGGGCGCGAAGCACGTGGTGCTGGTGTCGCATACCAATGCCGACGGCGACGCCGTAGGATCGGTGACAGGGATGTATGCCCTGCTCTCGAAAGCCACGGGTGCGACGGTAACACCGATGTTGCCCGATGGGGTACCCGACGACCTGGCCTGGTTGCACTTTACCGACCGGATTTTGAGTGGCCAGACCGATGCCGACCGCTGTCGCGAAGCCATCGAGAAGGCCGACCTAATCATGGGTCTCGACATCAGTGGACTGGGGCGTACCGGATGCCTCGAAGCGATGTTGCGCCGGAGCACCGCCCGTAAGCTGCTGGTGGACCACCACGAAACTCCCGAGCAAGGTGTCTTCGACACGGTGATCAGCGAGCCGCGAGCCTCGAGTACCTGCGAGTTGGTCTACTGGCTCATGCGCGAGGTGCTGGGCGAAGCGGCTTTCACCCTCGAAGGAGCGTCGTGCCTCTACACGGGTATCTGCACCGACACGGGTACCTTCAGCTACAGCAACGAGCGCGAAAGTGTCTACCTGGCGTCGGCCGAACTGCTGCGATACGGGGTGGATCCGATGGCTGTCAACCGGCAAATCAAAAACGTGTTCAGCGAGGCTCGGATGCGTTTCTTCGGCTACACCATGGCCCACAGGCTGACAGTTTACAACCAACAGCGGGTGGCCCTGGTGGTGCTGACAGCCAAAGACATGGCTGATGCCGGGGTGAAGAGCCACGAACTGACGGGCCTCGTCAACGAGGTGATGAAACTGCGGGCCATTGACTGCGCCATCCTGATCAGGGAGGAGGATGGAAAAATCCGACTCTCGCTGCGCTCGAAAGAAGAGTATGACGTCAATGCGCTGGCCGGCGAGATGTTTGGCGGCGGCGGACACCGGCGTGCTGCCGGCGCCACCAGTACCGTGGGGCTGCAGGAAACGGTGGCCATAGTGAAACAACGGCTGGGACTTGAGGCGTAAAGGTTATAGAATTTGAAGACGAAGACTTACATAGTATTGCTGGTATGGGTGGCATTGGTGGCGGGATGCCGCGAGGTACCTACTTACGACCTTTCTGCACAGCAGGGCGATACATTGAAGGAGAATATGATACGTGCCAACCGCATCATCGCGCAAAGCGAGGCACAGCAGATCGATGCCTACATAGCGCGGCGTGGATGGACGATGCAACAGCTGACGAGCGGGGTGAGGGTGATGGAGACATCCGGCACGGGTGCACCTGTCGGCTACGAGGATACGGTGGCATTGCGCTACCGCGTGGCCACACTGGGAGGCGACGAACTCTACGGCTGGCGCGACGACACGGTGGTCTGCGGACGACTGCAACCCACACGGGGGCTCGACGCTGCATTGCGCACGTTGCACCATGGCTCGAGCGCCCAGGTCATCGTGCCGTCGGAGATGGCTTACGGCGTGATGGGCGACGGCGACCGCATCCGTTCGCGAATGGTGCTGGTCTATGAAGTAACGGTGGAATAATTTGACAGAAACAACAAGATGACAAATAATATAACTTTTTATAAAACAATGAAGAAACAAGTAAGAATGGCCACCATGATGGTGGCAGGGACGATGTTGCTGGCTGCATGCGGCAGCGGCGATATGAAGGGCTACAAACAGACCGACGAGGGACTGTACTACCGCTTCGAACATCAATGCAAGGATTCAGTGCAGGTGCAGGAAGGTGACGTCCTGGTGGGCGAGATGACCATCCGCCTCGACAGCACAGTGCTGCGCTCCAACGTGGGTCAAACAGAGCGGCTGATGCCCGCCATACCGATGTATGACGGCGTGCTCCACGAGGGTGTCCTGATGATGCACAAGGGTGACCGCGCTATCTTTGCCATCGAAGCTGATTCAATGGCCAAGTTCATGCAGCCCGATCAGATGCCTCGGATGTACGAGCAGGGTAAGGGCATGAAGTTCTACTATGAGATCAACCTGCAGGACATTGTCACCCGCGAGGAGTTTGCCGAGGAACAAGCCAACTACCAGCGGGAGATGGAGAAGGCCCGCGACCGGGAGCCCGAGCTCATCGCCAACTATGTCAAAGAGCACAATATCAAGGCTCAGCCCAACGCCAAGGGACTCTATGTCATCGTGAACAAGAAAGGTAAAGGTCAGCCTGTGGCTGTAGGTCGTGAAGTGACGATTAGCTATACAGGTCGTTTGATCGACGGAACAATCTTCGACTCAAGCAATGAAGACGACTGCAAGGCTGCTGGCATGCAGTGCCACGAGCCGCTTCAGTATGTGGTGGGCCAGATGGGTCTCATCCCTGGTTGGGACGAAGGCGTCATGGGTCAGCCCGAAGGCTCGAACCTGCAGCTCATCATTCCGTCAGCCATGGGATATGGCCCGCAGGGTTATGCTCAGGCAATCCCCCCCTACTCTCCCCTCGTGTTCGACATTGAAATCGTCAGTGTGAAATGAAGAATATCGTAATTTTCGGCGCTCCGGGTGCCGGCAAAGGTACCCAGAGCGATTTCATCGTTGAGACCTACGGTCTGACACATGTGTCGACCGGCGACCTGCTGCGTAAGGAAATTGCCGAGCAGACCGAGTTGGGCAAACGTATCAAGAGCATCATGGATGCCGGCCAGCTGGTGAGCGACGACATCGTGGTGGAGATGATGGACAAGGCCATCGCTGCCGATACCAAGGGTATGTTGTTCGATGGCTTTCCCCGCACTGTGGCCCAGGCCGAGGTGCTGGACAAACTGTTGGCCAAATACGGCCGCAGCCTCACCTGCATGGTGCAGCTTGAGGTGCCCAAAGACGAGCTGATACGCCGTCTGCTGGAACGCGCTAAAATACAGGGCCGTGCCGACGACAACGAGGCCACCATCAACAACCGCCTGCAGGAGTACAACAACAAGACCAAGCCCGTGGCCGACTACTACGCCAAACAGGGCAAGCAGAAGGTCGTCGACGGCCTCGGCACCATCGAGGACATCGCCGCACGCATACGCCAGGCCATCGGATAAATATGAGCCTCACAGATCATAATACACTGATTATTCCCCCCCCCCGAACAGTAGTTCCCAATTCTGAGAAAGGGGAGCCGACCTGTTTGGGTTACCATTCACTCCGCCCTGCTGCCACATGTGGCAGCAGGGCGGCTTTGTTTTTGCATTTTATCAACCCTTTAATACCATAATATTATGAAACGTACGATTACCTTTTTGATGCTGGTGCTGCTGACCATGGGCAGCGCCATGGCACTGCCTGTGGACGGCCTGCGGGCACGGCAAACGGCCGAGACCTTCTGGCAAGCGCAGGGGCTGAAAGGCTCACTCGCCGAGCTGCCGACCATGTTTGCCCGTCTTTACATGTATGTGGGCAGCGAGGGCGGCTTCGTGGTGGTGAGCGGCGACGACTGCGCGCGGCCCGTGCTGGCATGGAGCGCCGACGCCCCCACCGACGACACCCTGCACCCCGCCCTGCGCTACTGGCTTGACGGTTACGACCGCCAGATTGCCCGTGCTGTGGCTCTCGGTGTGCAGACCTCTCCCGAATGGCGCAGCCCGAAGAACGGCGCCGCTGTAACCACTGTCGGACCGTTGCTAACCACCCGTTGGAACCAAGGCGACTACTATAACAACCAGTGCCCCACAGTGGGCGGCGAGCATTGCTACACGGGCTGTGTGGCTACTGCCACGGCGCAGGTGATGAAGTACCACAACCACCCCATCACCGGCCAGGGCAGCCACAGTTACACCAGCCAGGGGACACAGAGCGCCAACTTTGGATCCACCACCTACGCCTGGAGCCAGATGCCCGACACACTGAACGCCTCCTGCACCGCTACGCAAATAGCTGCCGTGGCGCAATTGATGTACCACATCGGCGTTGGCGTGGAAATGAACTATGGCACCAACGTCAGCACAGCCACAGCCGAATCATACGGCTATTTTAACATCTGCGCCGAGAACGCACTGAAGCAGTTTTTCGGCTACTCGAACGCTGTACGTAGCCTCTCACGCGGTGCCTACAGCCAGCAGGCATGGGTGAATGTCATTGAGGCAGAGATTGATTCGCTGCGCCCTGTGATATATTCCGGCAGAGGAATATCGGCGGGCCACACGTTTGTCTGCGACGGCCACGACAACTACCATCGTTTGCATATCAACTGGGGCTGGGGCGGCCTGTACGACGGCTGGTTTTTCAGCGATGCGCTGGTCCTCGGTGGTGGCGGCATCGGGAGCAACGGCGACGACGACTACCGCATGAGACAGTCCATCATCATTGGCATCAAACCCTCGTCGACAACGCCAGCGGCGCAGTATACCGTCACGGTCAGCGCCTCTACGGGCGGCACTGCGAGCGGCGGCGGCACCTACAGCGCCGGTGCTTCGGCCACCCTCTTGGCTACGGCGGGCAGCGGCTACCGCTTCGACCGCTGGAGCGACGGCGTGGGCTGGAATTCGCGCACGTTGCCTGTCTGTGGCAACATAAACCTCACGGCACTGTTTGTCCCCATCGCCGGAAGCGACACCATGCAACTTGA
>JAEEGL016016090.1_pt1 | contig 14441 bp, 14 predicted proteins | sample 9134231 | NCBI WGS metagenome assembly JAEEGL01 (sample SAMN16246548, study PRJNA631951) | gut metagenome | biome: gut microbiome; feature: rumen; material: fiber-attached | host: Bos | place: Iran: Karaj | collected 2018-10
AGAGTTTGAAGAATCCATTCCATGTCTCATCATACTGTCGTTCATCATCCCTTTGAAATGTATAGGGGATATGGCTTGTTTTCAGGTTATGATCTGTGCAGGTAAAGAGATGAGTCTGATGTTGTCGAACTTCGCAGCTTTGTTTGTAAATATCGCTCTTAATCTGTTGTTGATCCCAAGGTATGGAGCTTTCGGAGCGTCTGTTGCATCTTTGGTCTCAGAAGTGTTTGTCTTTGTATTAGTCCTTTGTCTGTCCAGAAAGCTCCAGCTCTATAATATCGATTACAGGAATCTGATCTCTGTTGCTGTTGCATCAGCCGCTATGGCAGCCTCAGTATTATTCATAGAAGCTTCTGTTCATCCTGATCTGCCGGCTTTTATTGCCGGCATGGCTGCAGGTGTATTGGTTTTTGTTATTATTAATCTTGTAATGCGCAACTCGTTCTTCAGCGATTTGTTGATAAGCAGAATAAGAGGTATGTTGATAAAGAATGAGAAAGATTAAGAACTGCCTTAAGAAGATAACGCCCCGTCCGTTGTGGCTGGTCATGGCTAATGCTGACAGATTGCTGACCAAGGCGCCTTATAAGCTGGATATGAGTTTGCATCGGGATGAAATGGTCTATTATTGTCCCTGCTGTAAGCTCAGATTAAGAGCATTCGAGACAGGGGATTTTGATCGGGAACCGGATTACTATGATCTCAACGCCTTTAAGGATGTAAGGCAGGATCTTAAATGTCCTTTTTGTTATTCGTGGCCAAGACACAGGATCCTGGGATACTGGAGTGAGAGCCACAAAGAGATCTTTAAGTCGAAGAAGATCCTGTATTTTGCCCCCGAGAAGAGTATGATCACATGGGTGTACGGAAACTTCTACAACTGTACGTGTGCCGATCTGGATGGAACTACTGATATCAAACTTGATATTCAGAATATGGATCTGCAGGATAGTTCTTACGATCTGATCATATGTAATCATGTTCTCGAACACGTGGATGATTTCCGCGTTGCCCTGAATGAGGTGCTCAGAGTTCTGACTCCGGGAGGTTATTTCATCTGTTCATTTCCTATGGATCCTAATGTTGATCTTGTCGATGAAGACCGGGGTATAACGGAGGACTCGGAACGCAGGTTAAGATACGGTCAGAGCGATCATAAGAGAATGTTCGGAATGAGGGCGGATACACTTCTTGCAGAGGCAGGATTTGAGGTAACCGTAATCGATGGTAATGATTGCCCTGATGATATACTGCCGATAATAGGTCCTTCTAAGTATGATATGAATCGTCTTTTCCTTTGCCGTAAAATGAACTGACGGGCATGCTATAATCGGTGGGGCAGTCTCAATAATGTTTAAAGGATAGTCATATGGGGTTGGTAAGCAGGATCGGTAAAAAACTATTGTTAGGCCTTTCTGACTTGAAACTTATGGGTCTGGCCAGAGAAACTATGCCGTATGTCAGTGTTGAGGCTGACGGTCTCGTGTTTTTCTTTAAGAATACCGATCATTCGATCATCGATGCCATGGTAGTTGATAAGAAGGTCTGGTCAAGTGACGAGATGGATTACATTCTCGGGTACTGTAAGACTAATTCGATTCAGCCCGGGATCGTTATTGATATAGGTGCCAATGTAGGTACATCCATAGTCTATCTAAGAAATAAACTGGGCGCAGAAAGCAGTTATTATGCTTTTGAGCCTGTCAGAGAGAACTATGATATCCTCGCAGCGAATTGTGCAGTAAACGGTTTTCATGACATTAATGTTTATAATCTGGGAATCTCAGATGCAAAAAGAGAATGCAGGCTTGAGATCAACCCGGGCAATATGGCAACTTGCAAGATTGCAGGTACCGACGATGACGGGCTTGTTTTCAGAAAAGATGACGGATCATATGTAGGTGAAACGGCATCTTTTACTACTATCGATGAATTCATGTCGGAGAATAAAATCAAATCAGGTTCGACAGTTCTTTTTTGGATAGATGTTGAAGGACATGAGCCGGAAGTATTCAAGAGCGGTATGGATACTTTCCGCAATTGCGATCCTTTGTTGTTCATGGAGTTTAATCCCAAGCTCTATAAGCATAATGGTACATATGACAGCTTTATCAGTAATATTAAGGAGTGCTTTGGTGCATTTATCTGCTATGAGAAGGCTGATCATCAGAAATATGCCTTCAGAGATATTGATGAGATAGACAAAGTTGCCGATGAGAACGGCATGGAGCAGTGTAATCTCCTTTTGGTAAAAAAAGCTCCATAAGAGTTTACTTTACGTTCAATTATCAATTTTCAATTAGTGTTATAATTCACGGGTGGGCGAAAATGCCCCTGATTGACACATTTGGAGGTTTGAATTATGCAACGTGGCGGCGGAGTACTTATGCATATCGCATCATTACCCGGACCCTTTGGTATAGGAGTGTTGGGAGAGGAAGCTGTGGCTTATGCCAAGCAGCTTAAGAAACAGGGAATGAAGTATTGGCAGATACTGCCTTTGTCATATCCCGGCATGGGAGACAGCCCTTATCAGAGTTTCTCTGCATTCGCAGGCAACTGGCTTCTCATCGATCCCAGAAGTCTCATGAAGATGGGCCTTCTGACCGCAGAAGACGTAGTTAAGGCTGAGTATTCGGAGAATAAGTGGAGAGTTAACTACGATTTCTTAAGAGTTGATCGTGAGGCTATGCTTCGCAAGGCTTTCTCCAAGGCGGACAAAGAGCTTCTCAAGAAGGTAGATGAGTTCCTTAAGGACAATAAGTGGGCAGATGATGTAGCACTTTATCAGGCTGCCAAGGATAAGTTCGACCAGAAGGCATGGTGGCAGTGGGAAGATAAGGCCCTTGCTTCTTATGATGAGAAGGCAGTAGGCAGGTTAAGAGGTACTGAGGATTATCAGTTCCATGGATTCGTACAGTATATCTTCACTACTGAGTGGGCAGATATCAGATCCCAGATCAACGCTGAAGGCGTCCAGATCATCGGTGACATGCCCATCTATGTATCAGGCGACTCTGCTGATGTATGGGCTGCAAGAGACTTGTTCAAGATGGCAACAGATGCTCAGAAGAAGGCAGCTCGTAAGACGTGGATCAAGGAGAACCCCGATAAGGATCCCGATAAGGACTACGAGGATATAGTTTTCGAGTGTGGTGCAGGCGTACCTCCGGATTACTTCTCCGCTGACGGTCAGCTCTGGGGCAACCCTATCTATGACTGGAAGAAGCACAAGGAGACAGGCTATGCATGGTGGATGGAGAGATTGAGAGAGAACTTCAAGCTCTACGACATCATAAGGATCGATCACTTCAGAGCATTCTCATCCTACTGGGAAGTACCTGCAGGCTCTAAGACAGCTAAGACAGGTAAGTGGGTTGATGGTCCTAAGATGGATTTCTTCAAGGTGTTCGATAAGACATTCGGAGACAGATCCAAGCTCATTGCTGAGGACTTGGGAGAGGTAACACCCGATCTTGAGAGCTTCCTTGAGGAAGTTGATCTTCCCAGAATGAAGGTTATGCAGTTCGCATTTAACCCCGATGACAACAGCTCTTATCTGCCTCATAATTACGTTCAGAACTGTGTTGCTTACACAGGAACACATGATAACAACACTCTTCTCGGATGGCTTTGGGAAGCAAAGGACAACGAGCGCCGTGAGTGTCTCAAGTACTGCGGATTTGAAGGCGACAACTGGGGGGACGGAGGCGTGAAATCCAAGTCCTGCCGTGCTATCATTAAGACGCTTTGGGCTAGCTGCGCCAATACTGTTATCATTCCTATCCAGGATATGTTGGGTTACGGCGGAGATACGAGAATGAATATTCCCGGAACGCCTGAGGGTAACTGGAGAGTCAGATTCTCCAAGGAAGATCTCGATTCCTTGGATGACGAGTGGTACAAGGAGCTTAACAGGCTTTACAGAAGGTGATTCTCCGGAAAGGATTGGATTAAGTGAGTCAGCTTTATGTTGTCTTCTTTGAGATGGCGGTTGTCCTTCTCATAGGATTTGTACTTGCGAAGAAAAAAGTCATAGACGACAGGGGAAGGAAGACTCTTAACGATCTTCTTCTCAAGGCCGTACTTCCTTTTACTATCATTTCTTCCAGCCAGTATCAGTTCTCTGTTGACATGATGCGCTCGATAGGAGCTGTCGCTCTGGGTTCCGGCTTGTATTATCTGATAACGCTTGTCGTTCTCAGGATCATAGTATTCAAGACTAGGATCGCGGATTCCGAGAGAAGAGTTTTTATCACGACCTCAGTCTTTGCCAATACGGGATTCGTAGGAATGCCAATTATGTATTCTCTGTTCGGTGACCCCGGACTTCTTCTGGCTGCAATCTACAACCTTGTATATAACGTGTTTTTCTATACTTACGGGGTTCATCTGCTGTCGGGTAAGAAGCCTTCGGTCAGTGAGTATCTGAATCCTGTGTCTATAGCTTCGGTATTTGCAATCGCGTTGTTCATTGTGCCATGGCGTGCTCCTGCGGCTTTTGTAAATGCGATAGATCTGGTCGGCAACATGACGTTCCCTCTGTCTATGATCATTATGGGATCGACTCTGTCGACGATCGATGTGAAGAAGCTTTTCGCTGACGGCAAGTCGTATGTGGTGTGCTTCCTGCGTCTGATCCTTTTCCCGGCGCTTATGACGGTGGCCATGATACTTATAAAGAAGTACGTGCCCATTCTTGATGCTACTCTTGTTACACTAATCATCATGACGGCACTGCCTTCCGGCACCATGAGTGTTATCTACTCCGAGCGTTACGACTGTGCTCCAAAGTTCTGTGCGAGGACAGTATCGCTTACACTGTTGTTTATGGTAATTACACTGCCCGCCATGATCGCGCTGTGCCTTACGGCATTTACGTCTGTATAAGGAGTAGTAATGGATCAGGATATCTTTGTTCACGAAGAGATACGTAATGACGAGCTTTTGAAGCTTATGCATGAGATGAGGCAGGAGAGAACTTCTGAGAAGATGCTCGATGTTCTTAAGCTTGCGGCTGCCTCTGCTTTTATAGTACCTGTTGATGTTAAGCCGGACGGAAGATTCAGTTTCCATGCTGTCGGCGATAACAAAGGAAGAAGATTCATCGTGGCTTATTCGGACACGGGTTCCTTTATGACCTCAGAACAGAGTGAAGATCCTAAGGGAGTGAAGTCTTCATTCGAAGATCTTATGGAAGTCGTAACGGCGAAGGACCTTAGACTTGATGGAGTTATCATCAATCCCGGAGCTTCCGAGGTCATCTTCGGCAAAGAGCTTATTGAGTCGATCAAGGGCCAGATGGAGCCTTCTAAGGATGAGCAGACTCTTGATATGCATGTGGCAGAGCCTTCTGAGTATCCTCCGAGACTTAAGGAGATGATAGGCGAGTTTTGTCGTGATGAAGCTTCTATCTCGAAGGTCTGGGTAAGACTTCTTACTACTCCTGACGGCAGCACAATGAGATGGCTGATCGGCGTTCAGACTTCTTCTGAGGGAGAACAAAGGCAGTATCAGCTCGATACATTTAAGAGGTTCATTACACCTTATCTCCAGAACGTAGAACCTATCGTAGCCTCGTCTGACGAGGACTTTGTCATGCAGGCGATAAAGGACGCGGATCCATATTATGAACGGACGTAATGCCCCTATAGCCATAATCATTCTGGTCCTCGCCGGAGCTGTAATCTTCTATATGATGTATGCGGTCAGAAAGATCGATGCGGGTATTGGTGATGATCAGGCAGAGCAGAGGACGGAAGAGCTTACTGCAACACTTAACGAATATGATTATCAGATTTACTGGATCGGTGAGGTCCCGGAGTATCTTGACGGGATAAGTGATCATATATCGGTTCTGTCAGCAGCTCAGGTGAATGCATCGACACTGCCGGTTGCAGCAGGTGATTTCGGAATGACTATATATGATCCGGACGGTAATGTTCTAAGCCACAGTGAGCGCAGAGAATATGCCGATCACATGATGATCATAGTGAACATCGAGGAGACTTTGTCCGAGAATGTAATGGCGCTGCTTCAGGATTGTACAGTTAATAATCATGTTCCGATATTGATCATCGGCAAGAATAACATAAATGCATTCAGGGATTATCTGATATTGATACATCACGATTATGAGTCTTATTCATCGTTCTTCTTCGAGATAACCAAAGCTCCCGTAGACAATCCGATAGAGCCTTCAGTAGCTCAGGCAGGCGGCAGGGAGTATGCAGATGCGATACTTGAGTGTATAATCGAGACCTTTGAGGATCCGGCTGTGGTATATGTAACACCCGGAGCTTATCCGTCGCAGACGGAGCAATCTTATGAGACAGAGGTAATGGAGGAGACAACAGATGCCGCTTGATGAGAGCAAAGCACTTGCTATAACAGGCAGATATGACGAACTGCTGTCTTCTCTTGCCGATCCTTCCGTAGTGGCAGATCAGGACAGATATCTTAAGCTCTCCAAAGAACTGGCGCAGATCACTCCCAAGGCTGATGCCGTAAAGAAGTACTTCGATGCCAAAGCCGAGATGGAAGAGGCACTCGAGCTTCTTAAGGAGAATGATGAAGAGATAAGAAAGCTTGCTTCGGAGCAGCTTGCTGCGAGTAAGAAGGCCCTTGAAGACGGTGAGCAGGAGCTTGTTGTGATGCTCCGGGAAAGAGATCCCAGAGACGACAGGTCCGTTATCATGGAGATAAGAGCAGGTGCGGGCGGTGAGGAAGCTGCATTGTGCGCGGCAACTCTTTACAAGATGTATCAGGGCTATGCTGCAAGGAGAGGCTTCGAGATAAGTGTCGTTGATTACAATGATACCGAGCTCGGAGGCTATAAGGAGATCGTATACGAAGTTAAGGGATATGGAGCCTTCAGCAGACTTAAGTTCGAAAGCGGTGTTCATAGGATTCAAAGAGTCCCTGTAACTGAGTCGGGAGGAAGGGTACATACCTCTACGGCGACAGTAGCCGTTCTTCCCGAAGCGGAAGCGACTGATGTCGTTATCAATCCCGATGATCTTAAGATCGACAGATACAGAGCATCCGGTGCGGGTGGACAGCATATCAACAAAACTTCTTCTGCGATAAGGATCACGCATATCCCGACTGGTCTTGTAGTTCAGTGTCAGGATGAGCGTTCCCAGTTCGCCAACAAGGAGAAGGCGATGGCGGTACTTCAGAGCCGTTTGTGGGCTATCGCGAAGTCCGGTGATAAGGATGCCGAAGATCAGACCAGACGTGAGCAGGTCGGAACAGGCGACCGTTCTGAGAGGATCAGGACTTATAATTACCATGACGGAAGAGTCACAGATCACAGGATTGGCTTGACTCTTTATAAGCTTGATGACATCTTAGGCGGTGACCTTGATGAGATCGTTGATGCACTTACGGTCGATCTGGCAGCGAAGAAGGAACAGGAAGGTTCATGATGGAACGACAGAAGGTATATGACACGAAGTTTATCCGCGGAAATGATGAGGAAGGTCTTAACGAGGCTGCTTCATTCATAAGAGACGGACTTGTTGTAGGATTCCCGACTGAGACTGTATACGGACTCGGAGCTGATGCTCTTAATGCTTCTGCAGTTACTAAGATATTTGAAGCCAAGGGAAGACCCGGTGATAATCCTCTGATCGTTCATATATGGGATAAGTCCCAGATAGAGGAACTTGTAAGTGAGATAACACCTGCGGCACAGGCTCTTGTCGATGCTTTTATGCCCGGACCGATAACGGTTATCATGAAGAAGAAGGATGTTGTTCCTGATGAGGTTACTGCCGGTCTTGATACGGTAGGGATCAGGATGCCGTCCCATCCTTTGTGCAATAAGTTTCTGAAGCTTTGCGGCTGCCCTGTGGCGGCTCCTTCGGCAAATCTTTCCGGAAGTCCTTCTCCGACGACTGCACTTCATGTAATGAATGATATGGACGGTTATGTGAGCGCTGTTATAGACGGCGGAGAGTCTCAGGTAGGACTCGAATCGACGGTGGTCGATGCTACGGGAGAAGTTCCCGTCATCTTAAGACCCGGTGCGGTTACATCCGCCATGATAGATGAGGCTCTTAAGACTCGTTCTGAATATGCAGGTGCATTGAAGAGCGGACAGACTCCGGCATCTCCCGGAATGAAATACAGACATTATGCTCCCGGATGCGAAGTAAAGATAATTACTCTTCCCGGCGATATCGGTCAGATCGATCCCGGTGATGAGAAGCTTACTGATGAGCAGAAGCAGAAGCTTTTCTCCATAGCTTCTCCGTTTATCCTTGAGGCTCAGGATATCCTTAAGGAGAATCCGGCGGCAAGGATCGGCATCTTCGCAGGAAGCGAAGTAAAGGCACTGTCTGAGATGGCAGGGGATGATATCCTGAATTCTCATATCAATTTCTATATCTACGGTAATACCTGTGATGTGGAGGCGGCTTCTCATTGTCTTTTCGACGGGTTAAGGCTGCTCGACAGGCAGGAGGTAGATGTCATACTTGCGGCGGGATTCAAGGGCGACGGGCTTGAAGTCGCGTATATGAACCGTCTTTCGAAGGCTGCGGGCAAGTCCGGAGATGACGTTCCTTCAAGGGCTTACGAAGAGCTTGAGAACGGCATCAGCGATATCTCGCTTGACCATTTTGACGATGTGTTCACGGCTTCTGTCGTGTTTGTAAGCGACGACGACTGCAACCTCGGCGCCATCACGGAAGGTATCTTCACGGACCTTCTCCGTCGAAAAGGACCTTTCTGCTGTGCCGAAGACGAGAAGATAGGGGCAGAGCTCTATGCTGAGTCCGCGGGGCTCTATGCAGGCGAGGGGAACGGTCCTGATGAGACTGCATGTAAGGCTTTCTCACAGCTTATCGATGGCACGATCTCGCATCACCTCTCAAGAAGGGCGGACGTATCAGTCTACGACAGTAATGATCTTATCCTGACGATCAATGATTCCCAGGCTTATGAGATTCTGACATCATTCCCGGAGCTTCAGGGAAGGGTGTATTCATTAAGTTCCTATATGGCTTCTAAGGGTCTTGTCATGAAGGGCGACGACGGAAGGATCGCATCCCTTGCGGTAACTGATCCTTCGGGGGAAGATCTTATCACGTATAAGCATACGGTGCTGGCGCTTAAGGCTTGGATAGAGATACTTTTCCCTTATATTCTCAAAGATCTCAACGCGATGCGATTCTGCTGAGAATTGTAACAAACAATTGTTTGAAAATCATAGACAAATGATATTTGTGCCGCTATAATGTTCTCAAAACGGTTTTTGATTTGACGCAGATTACTAAGATTACGAGAAATTAACGTATTTACTTGACTTAACGGCTTTTGCTGTGCTATTCTCACCCTTGCGGTTTTTTAAGACGGCCGCATAATCCTTGTTCGATACTTTGATATCGGACCGAATGACCATAAGGAGGTGAATATTTATGGCAAATCAGTATCAGTTGGTAGTAGTTCTCGATCCTGCTTCCGGCGAAGAGGCTGTAAACGCTCTTATCGAGAGCATTCAGTCCAAGATCGCTAAGGTCGGAACAGTTGATGCTCTCGACAATCTCGGAACCAAGAAGCTTGCTTACGAGATCAATGATGCTAAGGAAGGAACATATTTCAAGGTTCTTTTCACAGCACCCGTTGAGTTCCCGAGAGAGCTTGAGCGTGTTCTCAAGATCACTGCAGGCGTTCTTCGTTTCTTAGTTGTCCGCGTCGGTGAGTAAAACCCCGATTACGGAGGAAGAGACATGAACAAAGTTATTTTAATCGGAAGACTTACAAAGGATCCTGAGGTCAAGAACACTGCTTCACAGGTTACGGTATGCAGATTTACTATTGCCGTTGACAGACGTTTCAAGGATAACAACGGTCAGCGCCAGGCAGACTTCATCAGCTGCGTAGCTTGGAGACAGACAGCTAACTTCATCAGTTCTTATTTCCATAAGGGCTCGAAGATCGCAGTCGTAGGAAGCATTCAGACCAGAACTTATGACGATAACGGCGGACAGAAGCGTTACGTCACAGAAGTTGTTGTTGATGAGGCTGAGTTCGCAGATTCTGCTAACTCTGCAGGTAACGGTAATAATACTGGAGCCCGTCCCGCTTACAATAACAACGGCGGTTATCAGAGATCCTCTTACGAGGCACCTGCAAGCGGCACAGCAGCTCAGGCTCCCGTAGCACCTAACAGGCAGATCAATGCGGATATGGGCGGTGATGATTCATTCCCCGGTTCCGATGACGAGCTTAGTCTTCCATTCCCCATCGACGATGATGCGGGTAACATCAGTTTTTAAGGAGTAATGACAATGGCTGAGAACAATGTTAGAGAACCCAAGGCCGGCCGCGAATTCAGCGGTAGTCCGATGAGACCCAGAAGAAACAGAAGAAAGACTTGTTCATTCTGCGCTGAGAAGGTAGAGCAGATCGATTTCCTCGATTCCGCACGTCTCGGCAAGTACATCTCTGAGAGAGGTAAGATCCTCCCCAGAAGAATGACAGGCACATGCGCTAAGCACCAGAGAGAGCTCACAACAGCAATCAAGCGTGCCCGCCAGATCGCTCTTCTGCCTTATGATGCAGGCTGATAGAAAAAGCCTATCGGATGGTATATAATTATCGGGCACCTCAAGGGTGCCCGATTTTTAATTTCAAGACACTTCGGAGGGATATATGAAGGTAATTCTTTTACAGGATGTTAAGGGACTTGGCAAGGAAGGCCAGGTTGTTGAAGTAAGCGACGGATACGGCAGAAATTTCCTGTTGAAGAAGAAGCTCGCGAAGGAGTCTTCCGTTGCTAACTTGAATGAAGTCAAGCTTAAGCAGGGAGCTCGTGCAGAGCACGAGAAGAGAGCATTGCAGGCTGCTGAGGATCTGAAGAAGGATCTCGAAGGCAAGTCCTTTACTCTCAAGATGAAGAGCGGTGAGGGCGGAAAGCTCTACGGTGCCGTAACAAATGCTGATATTTCCGATGTTCTCAAGAAGAACGGATACGATATCGATAAGAAGCAGGTTGTGATCAACAATGCTATCAAGATGGTCGGAACATTCGGCGTGAGGATCAAGCTTCACCCTAAGGTCTCCTGCGAGATAAATATCGAAGTAGAGTCTCTGTAATGTCTGACAGGGATCTTCAGGACAATCTTACGGATATTCCGGCACAGCCTGCTCAGACTGCGTCTTATAATGCGCTGGAAGCTGAGAAGGCTGTCCTTTCTCTTTGCATGAGAAATAAGGAGGCTCTCGAGAGTTCCGTTGTTAAGAAGGTTGTTCCGGGTGATTTTACAGACCCCAGACATCAGCTTATATTCCAGGCCATATCATCTATCTATATCGAGAACCGCCGCGTAGAGAAGGTAGGAATCTGCGAGTGGTTAAGAACTCATGACCTTATCGATAAGGCAGGCGGAGACAAGTATGTCTACGATGTTGCTCTTTATCCCGACAGCGTCATGTCACTTCTCGATACTTATGTAGGGACAGTAACTGCTAATTCCCAGTCGAGAAAGCTTATCAATACTCTTGATGAGCTCATAAAGGATGCGAAGAAGAGAACCACTCCGGTCAACGATATCGTTGACCTAGGTGTTGCCAAACTTAATCTTCTTAAGACCAAAGAGGATACGGATGGCTTTGAGCCTCTGTCGGTAATCCTTAAGCGTAATATGATCAATCTTAAGGAAGCTGCAAGGGGCGGCGGTGACAGTAATGTCGTTAAGACCGGCTTCTCTTATCTTGATAACATCACGGGCGGATTCAAGCCCGGCACGATCAATATCGTAGCAGCAAGACCTGGTATGGGTAAGACTGCGCTCGTGCTTAATATCGCGACTAATGTCGCAGGTATGTACGGTAAGAAGGTCGCCATCTTCTCTCTTGAAATGAGTAAGAGCGAGATCGCTAACCGTATTCTCGCGGCCCATTCCAAGACGAACTTCAAGAAGATCCAGCGTGCCAATATCTCTTCGGAGGATGAGGCTGATCTTGAAGCCACATTAAGCCGTATATCACCGATGCCTATCTATATCGATGAGAAGACGGATACGAATCCTCTGGATATCATGGCGAAGTGTAAAGAGTTGATAGCAGAAGGACCTTTGTCGCTTGTTATCATCGACTATCTGCAGCTCCTTACATATCCCGGAATGAACGGGGGGTCGAGACAGAATGAGATTGCAGCGATCTCCCGTTATCTGAAGGTCCTTGCCAAGGAGCTCCAGGTTCCCGTAATCGCTCTGTCACAGCTGAACAGAGGTACAGAGAACGGTGAAGATGACGATCACATTCCTACGCTTGCAAATATCCGAGATTCGGGTGCCATCGAGCAGGATGCCGACTGTGTAATCTTTATTCACAGACCCGATTACTATAACAAGAAGAAGGATTCGACGAACAAGCCGTTGTTCGAAGATGCACAGCTTATCGTTGCCAAGAACAGACATGGTGAGACAGATACCGCTTATGTTAAGTGGTATGGTGCCAAGACGTTGTTCCTCGAACCCGACCGTAAGGGTGACCCTCAGGATCCTCAGGGATCCCAGGCTCCCAAGTCATCCGGAGAGTCGTCATACACCAGAACGACTGATGCAGACAGTGCTGCCGGAGATTATCATTTTGAAGAGGAAGATCCGGGCTATCCTGAACCTGTTCCCGAAGAGGATGACGGATTCATGGATAACAGCGAGAACGATGCGTTCTTCGGCGAGGGTGATGTCCATGACGACCTGCCCGGCGATTATTAATGGCATTGACAGGATTCGCTGACAAAGTTTATGAGTACTGCACCGGCAAAGATCTCTTTGTCGGTGTTTCGTGTATTGTGGCGGGACTTTCCGGCGGTCCGGATTCAGTGGCACTGATCAGTGTCTTGTCTGAACTTGCCGCGAATATGAGGGATTTTCCGAGGATCATAGCCGTTCACGTTAATCACGGCTTGAGGGAAAGCGCGGGGGATGATGAATTCCTGTCATTAAGCCTTTGCGACAAGCTGGGGATCCCGTGCAAGGTATTTAGATACGATGTTAAGGCTGAAGCATCTGTGCTTGGAAGAGGTCTTGAGGAGACCGGGCGAATCTTAAGGTATAAGACTTTCGATAGATGTGTCATCGAGGCTTCCGAAGAACTCGGGGTCAGCAGGGACAGCATAAGGATCGCCACCGCACATCACAAAGGTGACCTTACTGAGACTTTCATGATGAATCTGTTCAGGGGAGCAGGACTCGAAGGTCTTACTGCGATGTCGTCAGACCCCGGTATCATCCGTCCGCTGCTGGGAGTAAGTAAGGACGAGATCCTCTCGTATCTTGATGAGACAGGTACAGGATATGCAGTAGACGAGACTAACTTTGAATCTGACGTAACACGTAATAAATGGCGTAATGACCTTCTCCCGATGATCAGGGAGGTGTCTGTTAAGGCTCCCGAGGATGCGGTGTGCGATACATACAAGCTCCTTGCAAGAGATGCGGATTACATTAACGAAGCGGCACGCTCTGCATACTGCGACTGCATGATAAGGGAAGGCGACTACCGTTTCTTGGATGTAAACAAGGCTTCGGTACTTCATCCTGCACTCGGCACCCGCGTCGTGCGTCTTCTGTGGGAGGACGTCTTCGGTAATCTAACCGACTTCGAGACAAAGCACGTAGACATAGTAATGGGCCTCATGAAGCTTTGCTCGGGCACGAAGAGCGCTGATATGCCTTTCGCCAGGACTGCATTGGTATGTAACGGCCTGCTCGGATTCTTCGGCGACGAGGGGAGAACGGGACTTGCCTGTGCCATGGCAACATATCTCGGTTTTTCGGCTGTGCCTTCCTCTTTTGATTGGCATGTAAGCATGAGCGAACTTGATGAGGGGGCAAAAACCTTTGAATTGCCTGATTCTAACCTTGTTATAAGGGCATCTGTCGTTGAGAATAGCGAGGCTATAGTATATAATAGCATGTTGTGGATTTGCGCCGAGGAAGACCTTGATATCGGCGTAAGCCCGGTCGAAGGGACTATCAGGAAAGCCGGAAGTCCGGTCAATGCCGATATCCGTAAGCTGATGTCGGATCTGAAAGTCCCGAGGGATGCAAGGCAGCATCTTATCGCCGTAAGCTCCGGCGGAAGACTGTTGTGGGTACCCGGGATCGGCCACACCGATGGATTTGTATCTTCCAGGTCCAGAGAGAAATGGCTCGGGCAGAGCGGCAATGCTGATAAGCATAAGCTCATAAAGCTCGAAGTCTTAAGAAAGGAACAGACGGGTGAATAAACTTGAGGTAATGATTCCCGAAGAGCAGATCGTCAGCAAAGTCAAAGAAGTTGCTGACCAGATCAGCCGCGATTATAACGGCGAGCCTGTTACTGTTATCGGAGTACTTACAGGTGCATTTATATTCTGTGCTGACCTTGTAAGGAATCTCGACCTGCCTGTGAAGATAGATTTTGTCCAGGTCTCAAGCTAC
>JAEEGL012382299.1_pt1 | contig 14440 bp, 8 predicted proteins | sample 9134231 | NCBI WGS metagenome assembly JAEEGL01 (sample SAMN16246548, study PRJNA631951) | gut metagenome | biome: gut microbiome; feature: rumen; material: fiber-attached | host: Bos | place: Iran: Karaj | collected 2018-10
CTTATTATGCATACCGAACAGGAAGAATCCGAGCAATACCATATCGCCGTACATATCGGAACCCGCCCAGATTGCACGTGACGAAAAACGCTTGCGGACGGGAGCTACGAAGGCGTAGCTGATGCTGCCTACGGGGCCTGAAATACCGCTGACAAGCGCGAGAATCGTGTTGATCATCGACTTGCCGCCGTGAACGTCAATCCAGTAGTTGCGCTCATCCGAGCCGACGCCGAAGCCGCCGAGGAAGTCGGAAAGGCACATAAGCAATACGGGGTAGTTGGTAAAGATGGCTCTGAGACCTTCCTTTACGCTCGGGCGCTCAATCGACTGCGGAACACGTTCCCTTGAAATAAGGAAGAACCACAGCGTAAATGCGCATGAGATAAGCGCTGTTGAGGTACCCATACCTGCAAAAATGCTTCTCAGCGGAACGTTGAGCTTGCCCGTGGTAACCATATCGTACAAAAAGCCCATTATGTAGCCGGGCATATCCTCGCCCATCCAGCCTGTCAGCAGCTCGGCGAGGGTGATAAGCCTGATACGTTCATTCGGGTTGGGCGTGATTGTTGACATATATCCGCTTTTAGCGACGCTCGTAAACGTACCTGCCGTCTCGGTTATTACGTTGAAGGCAAAGTAGAATATCAGCTTCGGAACGAAGGTTGCGCCCGTGTTCGGGAAGAAATACGGTATAAACCAGAAAAGCAGACCGATAAGGGTAAGCGGAATCTGGAAGCCGACAAGGTAGGGTCTGAACTTACCGAGCCTTGTACGTGTGTTGTCGACCAGCGTCGCTATAACCGTATCGTTGATAACGTCCCATGCGCCGGTGAAGAGGTTTACGATGGCTGAAATGCCGAAGTCGATTTTAACTACGTCCCAGATGAAACGTTCTCTGAAGTTGTTGATGTGGAACGAGTTGGAGAAATCGTTGAACAGATAGGCAAGTGTTTCCTTGGAGCCAACATAGTTAAAGCTGCGGTAAACGTTTGCCTGCGCCCTGAGTTCTCTTGAGTTGTTGGCATGTACCTGCCCGCCTAATTTAGGGCTCATCTGTCTTCACCTCCAGATCCGTAGCATAGACAGTAATACTGTCAGAATAAGTGTGTCCGTCATATTCGAGTGTCGCGGTAACCGTAACGGGCTTTTCCGATGCACCGACAACCTCCATAACGCCGTCGGCGTCAATATCGAGTATGCCGTCCTGAGACGCCGTGAAATTGATTTTGTAATCGTCCTTGGTAGTTTCCGAATTGACTCTTACCTCAAGCGGAAGCGCCAAGGTTCTGCCCGTCTGAAGGGCTAACTGCTTCTCGATAAAGCGAAGTCCGTAGCTGAATACGTCGATGCGTCTTGTCTTTTCAAGGGGAAGTTCCAGCTTTGCAGGTCCTTCCGATAGACGTTTGTAATCGTCCTTGAATTCGACTTGCGCCTTAACAGTGACATTTTGTCTAATCTCTATGTGTTCAAGCGAGTCGTCGGCATATCTGATTTTAAATTTTGCCGTAAAGCTTTCGGCTGCGATTTCGGCTGACGAGATGCTGAGGATTTCATCAAGCTGTTCTGCGACCGCCTTTTCGACCTCGCTTGAAAGCATCTCTTCGGTGTCAATCGCATCGGGCTTAAGCTCGAACGATATGTAGTAGTAACCGTCGTCGTTGGTTTCACCGTTTTCATCGGTAACACCCTTTTCAGCGGTGAAATCTATTATATCGTCCGACGTGAAACCGAGTTCGGGAGCTTTGTCAAGCTTGGTAACGGGAACGCTTTCAAGTGTCGGATACAACTCGCTGATTTTTCCCTGCGCCTGCTCAAGCGCCCTTGAGAACAGAGTGCTGTCAGCGTCGGAAAACGGCGTTTGCTTTTCCCCGCCGAGACTGATTCCCGTATGCTCGCTGATTTCCGCATCGTTACAGCTGACGCGTTCGGTAAACAGACCGTTTACGTAATCAAACGCTTCCTGCTTCGAAGCGGGCAGGGAGCTGACCGCAACTGTCTCGGGCGGTTCGGGAATTTCAAACTTAGGCTTGAGTATTTCCTTTTTAGCGTATATCGCAAGGCAGCCGAAAGCGGTACCCACGAGCGCCAGAATGCCTAAAACTCCGAGAAAAATCTTCATCGGTTTTTTCACTTTGCGCTCGCCTCCTCTTCCTCTTTTTTAGCCTTTTCCTGAATCTTAGCTTCAAGCTCAGCCTCTGCTTCCTCTTCCATTGCCTGCTGGAATTCCTTCATTCTCGTTGCGTATTCCTCTTCACTTTCGAAAATCGGCAACGACAAATCGTCGAGATTGACCTCGCCGGCTTTCACTTTTTTAAGAAGCTCTTTACGTTTCGGGTCGAATTCACGGTAAACCGGCTCAATACCTTTTCTGAGCATCTTGACGTTAATGAGCACCAGAATAAGATGAAGGGCAAAGCACGCAAAGCCTCCGAAGCCGACACTGAACTGTGCGTAGGGCGTGTCGGCGACTATTGCCGAATTGCAGACGAACGCGGCAATCTGAGCGCAGAGCGCGAGAACGCAGGCGACAACCGAGCAGTTTCTGAGCATTTTAGCTGTCTTATCAGGGCGCAAGAAGCTCAACAGATAGATGACGAACAGAACTACGTCAACTATTGCCAGAACTGCAAAAACTGCAGTCACGATAAGAGCGCCGAGTGTGGCGTTTTCAAAAAGCACACTCTTGAAGAAGTTCGGTAACGACAGCAGAAGGCCGTCTGAATACGCGCTTATTAGACCTATCAGTCCGACCGATAAGCTTTCACCGTAAAACGGAAGCTTATAGCTGACCGAGCAGAAGGGAATCATCATCGCGCAGATTGCGCCGACGAGAAATACCATTCTGAATATTGCAGGCAGACTTCCGATAAAAACTGCCTTGACTCTCGCTACGAGCATACGCAAAACCGCCGATTCAAGCTCTGTACGCTTTGCGTCACGTTCCAGCAGATAGTCCTGAGTATAATACAGAATATTAACTCCGCAGTGCCTGCAGTTCGGTTTCAAGTCATAAAACGGTATCTCGCCGCCGCATTTTGGACATTTCATTTATCCCTTACTCCTTTCCTCAGAATTATTTTAAGCTGAATTTAATTTCATCATCGTCGCCCGTTCTGCAGTTATACAGAAAATCCTGAGCCATTTCCCTCAGCGACGAGCCTTCGGGAATTAAGTTCTTTACGGGCTTTATGTTAAATCGGTTAACTATTCTGTCGGCACGCGCCGCAAGACCGTCGAGTGCCTTATACTCTGTCGTATTGGGCGTAAACGGGGCGTTGCCCGTGAAGATGTGCCTGAGAATCTCATAGGCTGCATCAATCACTTTTTTACTCTTTGCTTCCTGCTTTTCTGCAGGGGTTAGCTTTTTCCACGCCTTGCCGAGCTTCGCGGCAGTTGAGAGTTTAAGCTTAAGCACCTTTTTTGCCAGCATTCGTATGAGAGTTTTGTGCTTTTTAAGCTTATCTGTCGGCAGATAGCCCTCGGCAAGCTGCAGGAAGCTGTCAAAATCACTTGCCGCAAGCGGAATAAGCTTTTCCCAGATGCCGGGGAAATTGAGATGATACAGATATTCGTAAGCGGATTTGCCGCCCGTGTCAATACCGTTGAGCGTATCGATGCCGATACTCGTTACGCTTACGTCCCCGCTTTCGGCATCAACGCAGATTTTCCTCATCTTACCCGCGGAATTTGCAAGCGCGATAGTGGAAATGTCAACAAACCAGCTTTCGTTTTTGTCGGCGTATTTGCGGATGTTCTGAATATGTGTGTGACCCGTGAAAACAACCCTTACGTTATTGTCGCACATTATTTTCCACAGTTCACGGTAACCGCCGTACATTTCGTTGTCCGCCAGATGGCGGTAAACCTCCCAGGGAGGAAGCACGGGGTGGTGTGTGGCAAGCAGAACGTAATCTCCGCTTTTCTTAGCTTCTTCGATTTCGTTTTTCAGCCATTCCACGCCGTCCTCAAACAGACCGCAGTAACCGCCGCCGTCGCCGTTGTCAACGATTGCAATCAGCCGCACTTCGTCGCCGAGCTTAACCGTGTACGATCCGCTTTCACGGTGGACGCTCAGCGCCTGCTTCGGGCCGTAATCGTAATAGAAACCGAAAAGACCGCCCCTGTTCATTGATTCAATCGGCTCGGTACCCGTTTCGGTATAGCGGCAGGCCTGGAACCGGTTGTTGTCCTCGCCGCCGCCGCTGTAGTCGTGAGTGGCATAGATTACATATACTTTTTTGCCCGCCGCCGTAAGCCTTTCAAGTCTCTCCCTGAATTCGTAATGGGAATTCATATCGCAGTTGTTGATATTGTCGCCCGTGAAAAGCACGGTATCGGTTTGCTTATCGGCAATAACCTTGTCGATAAACGTGTCAAGTATTTCGGGCGTGGCTTTCAGAGCTATCTGGTCGCTTCGCTCGCGAAACGTGAACGGATTGCCCTCAACCCAGTTTTTCTTCGACACGTAGTGGGAGTCGGTCAGCAGATAAAACGATGTTTTATTCATAAGCGTTACCGCCTTTTGTTTTAAGAATCATCTTATTTCTGTTTGACTGAAATTTTATTCAGGCCCTTTTTAAGCTGATATTCCTTGCCGAAGATAACAGCAGTTGCCTTTGAGCCCTTGGGTACGGTGAATTCGAAATCCCAGCCGCCTTTGGTCTTTTTGTAATACGAAACCGCCTCGCCGCAGACGGTGTCCAGCGACGCCTTAACCCACGGTATTCTCCTGTCGGGAGCGGGGGCAAAAATTATCTTCTTATAGCCTGCGTTCTCCTCATCGGGACGGATACCTGCAAGGTGTCTGTACATCCAGGCAAGCACACAGCCGTAGGCATAATGGTTAAAGGAGTTCATACCCGCGTTTGCAAAGCGTCCGTCGGGGAATATACCGTTCCAGCGCTCCCAGACCGTAGTAGCTCCCTTGGTAACGGGATAAAGCCACGATGGGTACTCGGTTCTTAAAAGCAGGTCAACCGCAAGCTTATCCTCGCCCGCTTCGCTGAGTGCATCCAGCAGGTAGGTCGTACCCGTAAAGCCCGTCGTTATACGCCCGTGCTTTTTAACGTTTTTCGCCAACTGCGCCTTTGTAACCTCGGGCTTGTCGGTAAGGCCGAAAATTATTGCAAGCACTGCGGCAGTCTGAGTTTCCTGCTTCATTTTGCCGTTTTTCATATATTCGCTTCTGAAGAAATCGACCGTACCCTTGAGAATACCCTCGTAATCTCTGTCGTCCTTATAGCCGAGAATACGGTTAACCCTCATCAGTGTTTTAATGCCGTTTGCGAGGAACGCCGTAGAGATAAGTCCGTTGTCTGTCTCACCGGAAGCCTCCTCCTTGTCAAGATCCTCAAGGCTCAGCCAGTCGCCATAGCCGCCCGTTGTCCACGGGTGCTTCATTTCACCGCCGCCGTTTCTGATGCCCTCGTTTATCATATAGTCAACCCATTTTTTCATCAGGTTATAGTGACGTCTGAGTATTTCCTTATCGCCGTAGGCTACGTACATTTCCCACGGAGCGATTACCGCAACGTCCTCCCAGACGGGTGAATTATAACCGTCTGCGCCTCTCCAGTAAACGTTGATATACGGGCATACGTGCGGCAGCGAGCCGTCGGCAAGTTGGTCGGCTTCAAGGTCGTTAAGCCACTTGTCAAAGAAATCCTTTACATCGAAATTGATTGCCGCCGTACGGCAGAAAACAGCCGCGTCTCCCGTCCAGCCGAGTCTTTCGTCACGCTGAGGGCAGTCGGTGGGAACGTCGAGGAAATTACCCTTCTGACCCCATACGACGTTCTGAGCGAATTTGGTAAGCAGCTCGTTGGAACAGCTGAAATAGCCCGTCCTCTTCATCTCGGAGTGAACGACTATCGCCGTAAAGTCCTCGGGCTTAATATCATCAAGTCCGATTACCTGAATGTACCTGAAGCCGTAGAAGGTGTACGACGGCTTTACGGTAAAGGGCTTGCCGTCGGAAATAACGGTATATGTAGCCTTGGCGCTTCGCAAATTCTCGGTGTAAACGTTGCCGTCCTTGTCGAGAACCTCAAAGTGCTTTATTATAATTTTTCTGTTCTTCGGTGCCTTTGCGGAAAACTCAACGTAACCCGTAACCTCCTGACCGAAGTCGATAACCTTCTCGCCCTTGGGAGTTACGATAAGCTGTGCGCCACTGAAGCGCTCCTGCTCACGAATCGGCACGCCCTCGAAGGGAATCAGCTGCTTTCTCGTATAGGCAACCTCAACTGCCTTTGTCTTTGGTGTTTTCTTAATGCGAAGGTCAACGGTTTCGCCGTCGTAGATGTTGTTGAAAACTATATTGCTCGGTGCTGTTTTCCAACTCGAGTCCGTCGGGAATTCATCGGTGTCGCCATCCTCGTAAACAACCTCGAGCGAGCACATCAGCGCCGCTTCGTCGTGCTTAAGCTTATCGGTTCCCCAGGCGTCGATGTTGTGGAAGAACCAGCCCTTGCCTACTCCGATTTTAAGCTGATTTTTGCCGACCTTAAGCATATCGGTAACGTCATACGAAATGTATCTCAGTCTTTTTACGTATGCGGTCCAGCCGGGCATCAGCACGTCCTCGCTGACACGCTGAGAGTTGATAAACGCCTCAAATACGCCGTGAGCGGTGATATGAAGCCAGGCCTTCTTCACCTTTTTTTCTATCTCAACACTCTTGTAAAAGTCTGTTGCATTGTCGCCGTTATAGCTTTTCGGCTTAATCCATATTGCCCTTAAGAAGCTTATCATATCTTTCTCCTTTTATATCAGTATTTAATATCAAGTATCATGCTGAGTATATGCTTCGCACAGCGCTGAAGCTCGCCGAGGGTGATACCGTCCTTGCTGTTGTAGGATTCGACGATTGACTTGTCGATGTTGTCTCTGTCCTGCCACTGCGCGCCGGGCATATACAAATCAATGCCGCCGCGGATTCTGTATGCGTTGTTCCAGATGTTTTCAAAGTCGGGACTCTCGTAATACTGTATAAACCAGTCGGTCATAACGCTGCCCTTATAGCCCCACTCGCCTCTGAGAATAACGGTAACAAGGTCATAATTGTAATGTCCCCATACGCCGTTTATAAGATTGTACGAGGTCATGAGATTTTTGGGAGCACTTTCCTTAACGGCGATTTCAAAGCCCTTGAGGTAAATCTCGCGAAGCGCCCTTTCCGAAAGACGCGAATCGTTTCTCGTACGGCTGTATTCCTGATTGTTGCAGGCGAAATGCTTGACGCAGGCGGAACCTCCCAGACTCTGAGAGCCTCTGACCGCCGCTGCCGCCATTCTGCCGCTGATTAACGGGTCCTCCGAGTAATACTCAAAGTTTCTGCCGCAAATCGGGTTGCGGTGAATATTCAGCGCGGGGGCAAGGAATACGTCAGCAAGTCTTTCCTTAAGCTCCTCAGCGACCGCACAGTGCAGTTCCTCAACAAGCTGTTCGTTATAAGTGCAGGCGAGAAGCGTAGCCGAAGGAATCAGTGACGAATCGTAATCGAGTGTAACTCCGGCGGGTCCGTCGCAGGTTATGGTAAGCGGAACGCCCTTGGCGATAAGCTCCTTTGTAACTCCGCCGAAACCGCCTGCGCCGCCGTAGGGCTTCAGATTCTCCTCGGTGTGATAATCGCCCCTTGTCAGCAGGTCAAGCTCGTCAACGGTAAGCTGAGCGACAAACTCGTCGAGAGTGTTTTTGCCGTCCTTGACGTCCTTAAGCTTGATTCCCTTATCGCCCGTGAAGGGGACTGCTTCGGGAAGATTGTCAAGTATTCTCTGACGAAGCGAATACTGACGGGTTGTAACGGGTCTCGTTGCCATAACTCTTTCGCCGTCTTTCTCTTCGGCACAGATGACGTCGAAGTCCTGCTGCGGTGCGCCCGCCTGAGTGAGCTGAACAAAAAGCTCCGTCTTTTCCTGATAATATGTAAATGCCTTTTCTGTATCTCTTACGTTTTTACCGACGTAGAAATTATACTCGCCCTGCTCGGTTACATAGGCGAAGGGATAACCCGTAACGCCGCTGTCGTCGTATGACGTGAGCTGATAATCGGAAACAAAAAGATTAAGCGTTTCGCTCTCGCCCGGCGCAAGCTCCTTCGTCTTGCCGAAGGCTACGAGCGACCTCGACGGATTGCCGAGCTTTCCGCAGGGCTTTTCGAGATAGACCTGTGCTGTTTCCTTTGCAGGGAAGCTGCCGACGTTTTTAACCGTTACCGAAACGTCAAAGCCGCCTTCGGCACTTGCAGCCGAAATGTCGGAATACTCAAATTCGGTATAGGTAAGACCGTAGCCGAAGGGGTAGGCAACCTTGTCCTTTGCAAAGGTTTCAAAATATCTGTAGCCTACGTAAATATCCTCTTTATAGTAATTGAAATTCCTGCCGCCGAAGTTTGCGCTCGACGGATAGTCGGGATAAGAGTGTGCAATCGTGTCAACGAGCTTGCCCGAGGGACTTACCTTGCCGCTGAGCATATCGCAGACTGCATCGCCCGGCTGATTGCCGCCGAGCCAGACGTACATTATTGCGCCGATTTTGTCGCCGAGCTTTTCAAACTCGCTCATATCCATTATCGCACAGCAGTTGATGATGACTGCGACCTTATCGAAAGCGCCGCAAACCGTATGAAGCAGTTCAATTTCCTTATCGGAAAGGTAATAAGTACCCTTTTCGACCTTTGCTTCATTCTCCTCGCCGTAATGCCTGCCTATCGTGATTACGGCTGCGTCGCTCATCTCAGACGCTTTTTTTGCCGTTTCGGGAGTAACCGTCATTTCCTCTATACAGAAATAATCGTTTATATCATCAATCGGGTTTTCTCTGTTGTATTTTTCGTAAATTGAAGCGAGCTCCTCATTAAGCTCAAGGTCAGCGCACTCTCTCAAAGCAACTGTAAGATTTCTGTCGTCCTTACTTCTTACCGAGCCGCCTGAACCTGTACCTCTGAAAAACCAGATATCGTTAACTCTTGAAAACAGCGAAAGCTTCGTTCCCTTATCAAAAGGAAGCAGGCCGTCATTTTTCAGAAGCACCGCGCCTTCGCAGGCACTCTGTCTTATGAGCTTGTTGATGTCGTATTTCTTATCCATAACCCTTTTCCTTTTACTGTATCATTTCAGTTGTAATTTCATTTGTCATATACGTAAACGTGATTTTTACTACCGTATTGTCCTCGGGGATGACGAGCTTTGCCTTGCCGCCCGTACCGCTGAAGGCAAAAGGCTCGGCAGGACTTACACACGCCGACAGTGTACCCCAGGTGGATACGGCAAAATCGTATTCGCCCTTATACGGCATTATGAAGCTGAGCGAATATTTGCCGTCACCGATATAGTACATCCTTGTAATTTCACTGTTGGAGTCGTTTGCGACTGCGCCGACATACGGCTGAAAGCTGCCGTAAAGCACAACCTTTTCGGGAAGTCTGACGCCCGTTTCGGGGTCGTCAATGTCTTTTCCGCCGAAGTCGAGTATATCGGAAGGGTTGGCGTATTTCCTGTATTTTTCGTAACCCTCCGATAAAAGCCGCTTAACCGTTTCCTCCTGCGAGTAGCCGTTTTCGCAGGACGGCGAACGGGTGTTGAACTGATAGTAGGGATAAGTACCGACTACCTCACCGCTGCCGAGCGGTCTGCGCACGGGAAAAGCAAAATATGCGTCGGGGTTATTTATTGCAGTCCACTTAAACGTATATTCAAGGAATTTGTTTCTCTCATCTTCGGGCTGGTGCGCAAACCATGATATCTGGTCGCCGCCCCACCACTGGGACCACGCGCGTTCCTCGTAGCTGAGGTTTTCCTGAGCCCAGACATCTCTGCCGCCCCAGTTGTCGTATTCATACAGGAAGGGGAGAGCCTTTTCATAAACGCCCTCGGGTGAAATTCCGCCGCCCGATTTGCCCTCACGCACAAGGACGAGCTTTTCGCCGTCTCTGTCGAGTAGCGGAAAGCGCGTCAGCGGCATGGCGTTGTAATCAAGAAGGCTTTTGCCGTTTACGACGAGCGAATGCGAATGAGCGTCGAATATGACCTTGTGCCGCCTTGCATTTTTACTGCCGTATTCGCGGAGCATTTCAATAACCCTGCCGATTGCCGTGTAAGCGCGGTCGCGGAAGGTGTACAGATGAATCTGCCCCATGTGAAAAGCTTCGAAGCCGCAGTCGATATATCTTACACCTCTGTAGTAAAACCACAGCTGAGTTTCAAGGCTTGAAATGTCGGGCATACCGCTGTCTTTCTTTTCGGAAGAACCGAAAACGCAACGGTCGAAATCGAAGCATCTGTCCTCAAACGGAAGATTGAACGCGTCGAAAACAAACCGCGGTATTTTTACGCTTTCCGTATCCTCGCGGTAAATCGCTTCAAAAATGCACGCCTGAAGAATTATCTCGGGATCGGCGGCGTGTACCTTTTCGGCAAGAATACGCGTTTTCTCAAAATGCTCCTCCTCGGGCATTTCGCCCTTCCAGATTCCCGACGCTCTGCCGAGAAACTTTACGCCCGTGTTTACTATCGCACGGATGTCGTCGTCGAGTGTGTTGCTCAGATACAGCCACTGTGCGGTGGAAGCATGTGAAAGATAGTATTCAAGCACCGCTCTGGGCATAGTCGTATCAAAATAACCTTTGTTCATATAAACCTCATTTTATGTATTAAAAAAGAAAAATGCCGCAAATCAGCGACTCGGCTTTTTAACCGAGCTGATTTGCAGCAGATTGAATATAATAATCCGGTGCAACCGACCGTTTTCCCCTTTTTTCATACATCAAGTGCCCCATATTGCTTATATATAGATTTATTATATATTACATTTTAGTGAAAATCAACAATAGAATAAGGAAAGAGCCCGATTTTTTCGGGCTCTTTTGCGTGGTAATATATTTGCTTTTATTCGGCCGTAAAAGTCAGCTCAATCGGCTCGGAATAAAGATGATATGCACTTTCGGCACGGACCTTCAGGGTGTAGGTCTTGCCCGATTCAAGCGTGTCGTTTCCGATTCTGAAATCTGCGGTGCTGTCGCCGTCGATTACGTAGTAGTCGTCAATAAAGTTCTTTGAGAAAATCTTTTTGCCGCTTTCGTCCTTTATAACAACCTTGTAATCGTGAACGATATAGCCTTCAGCCGCTCTGGCCTCGTCAAATGAAATTACCCATTCGCCGGCGTCGTTTTTGAACGCTCTCGCCTTGGTATCGGGCTCAAAGACCGGCGCTGCGTCGTGCGCCTTCATATTTTTGAAGGTGTAGGGGAATTCGGACTTTTCGTTTACGTTGTCAATGTAGTAGTCGCAGAAATACGTGTCGGACAGAAGGTCGTAACCGCGAATTCTTACGCTGCCGTCGTTGTCGGCCTCGACAACGCAGACCTGAGCGGCGTCCTCATAGCCGTCGGGATGCTGTCCTACGATATAATTGTTGTCGAGCTCGAACCTTGCCATTGCGCCGCAGCCGACAGCGGTATATGAAGCCTGATTTATGCTTCTCGGGTCGTTGAGCGGGAAATGCGAATGACCCGAGAAATCGACTATATTCGTATGACCGTTGAGCACTACGTTAATCTGCGGGTCGCCCCAGACAGTACTTCCGTAAACCGTACCGAACGGATGCGGATGCTGGAATACGAATATCGGCTTGCCGTCAGCCTTTGCCTCTGCGTCTTTAATGGATTTTGAAAGCCATTTCAGGCTTCCCGGCGTAAAGGTCCATTCCGTAAGTGAACGCTCACCCGAAAAGGCGATGAGTGAAAATCCGTTTATATCGTAAACGCCGTTGGGCTCATAGCCGAAGGTGTCCTTAAAGATATCGTAATAATCGTCTTGCTTGAATTCGTGATTGCCGTGAATCGTGATGCAGGGTGTTTCCTCTCTGACGTGCGCGTCGAGAGTTTCCTTATATGCGGCGTAGTCGTTGCCGCCGCCGATGCTTGAAATATCGCCCAGGCAGACAAACGCGTCAACACCCTTGTAGGTTTCGTCATTGTCGAACAGTTCATACGAGGTGTCAATCGCGTCCGCAACATTGTCGTTTTCGTTGTGAGTATCGGTGAAAACAACCAGACGAACCGTCGGCGTGAAGTCGGCAGGCGTTTCGGGAAGCATATTGTAAACGTTTCCGCGCGAGTGCTGAACCGCGCCCCATATCAGCGTGATTATACACAGCACCGCAAGAAATCCAACAATTGCCGCAAGCGTTATACCGATGATTTTGCCTGTTTTTTTCAATGCTTTTTTCATAGTTTTCCCCCCTGATTTTGCAATTTTCACATATTTAATTCTATCACAGTTTGAAGTTTTTTCAACTTCCATTTTTCTTTTGCTATTGATAAATGTCAAAAAATTATTATAATAAAGGGGTAAACGGAAAACCCAAAGCTGATACAAGGTGATGAAAATGAAGTATTATCTTGCAATTGATATCGGTGCTTCAAGCGGAAGGCACATACTCGGATGCGTTGAACACGGGAAGCTGAAGCTTGAGGAGATATACCGATTCGAAGATTATCTTCTCAATAAGAACGGCTCTCTTGAATGGGATATCGAAAAGCTCGTCGCAGAGGTTAAGGCGGGTATTGCAAAATGCGCACAGCTCGGCAAAATTCCCGAAACAATCGCTATTGACACCTGGGGAGTTGACTACGTTCTGCTCGACGGTGACAGACGGGAAATTCTGCCCTGCGTTGCTTACCGCGATCCGAGAACTTCGCTCATTCAGGAGGAATTCTCCCAAATCATTACTCAGAGAGAGCTGTATGCGAAAACGGGCATACAGAAGGCTGAGTTCAACACCGTCTATCAGCTTTACTGTGATAAGAAAAGCGATAAGCTTGACGGGGCTGAGTACTTCCTGATGATGCCCGATTATCTTGCGTTTAAGCTTACGGGCGTTATAAAAAATGAATACACAGACGCCACAACGACAAATCTCGTGAATGCCGAAACCAAAACATGGGATTTTGATATCATAGATAAGATCGGCATAAAGCGGGAAATATTCAGCGATATTTCGCTGCCCTGCACCGAGGTCGGACCGCTTGACGGCTTCGACTTTGAAAGTACGGTTGTTCTTGCGCCGACTCACGACACGGCAAGCGCGGTTGCCGCCTGCTCGGTGGGAGATAACGGCGTTTACATTTCATCGGGCACGTGGAGCTTAATCGGTACGGAAAACTTGCAGCCCGTTTTGACCGATGAAGCCCTTGAAGCGAATTTCACCAACGAGGGCGGAATCAATTACCGCTTCCGTTTTCTGAAAAACATAATGGGTATGTGGCTGCTGCAGAATATACGTAAAAATCTCGGCAAGCGCTATTCCTATGACGAGATGATGAATATGGCGAAGGCTTGCGGAGAGTTTAAGATAATCGATCCCAATTCACCGCTTTTCACCGCACCCGACAATATGCTTGACGCCATACGGACCTATCTCGGCGACGCGGAGCTTTGTGACGAAGCGGCTATCAATTCCGTCTATCATTCGCTCGCAAGAACTTATGCGGACGTTGTAAAGGACATTGAAAGAATAAGCGGCAAAACGGTTAATGTGATTAATATTGTCGGCGGCGGCAGTAAGGACAGCTATCTCAACGAGCTGACCGCAGAGTATACGGGCAAGCGTGTGCTTGCAGGTCCCGTTGAAGCCACCGCTACGGGCAATCTTATATCTCAGCTTCTGTATTCGGGCGAGGTCGCATCGCTCGAAGCGGCGAGAGAGCTTGTAAAAGAATCATTTGATACTTCGGAGGTAAAATGATGTCATATTCGGATGCTAAGATAATTTATGCCGATTTCGGTGTCGATACCGATAAGGCGCTCGAAGCTCTTAAAAACGTTTCCGTGTCGCTTCACTGCTGGCAGGGCGACGACGTTAGAGGTTTTGATACCGATCCGTCGAAGCCGCTTACGGGCGGTATTCAGACCACGGGCAACTATCCCGGAAGAGCGAGAACTCCAGAGGAATTAATGGCGGATATTGACGAGGTCTTAAAGCTCGTTCCCGGTAAAATCAAAATGAATCTGCACGCCTCATACGCAATTTTCGATGAGGAAAATCCGTGGGTTGACCGAGACAAACTGGAGCCGAAGCACTTTAAGAAATGGGTTGATTTCTGCAAGGCGAGGGGACTCGGCTGTGACTTTAACCCGACCTTCTTTTCGCATCCGAAATGCGACCCGCTGACGCTCTCTTCTCCGAATGAGGAAACGAGAAAATTCTGGATTGAGCACGGCAAGGCGAGCATCAGAATTTCGCAGTATCTTGCCGAGGAATTAGGTCAGCCCTGCGTTATGAATATCTGGACGGGCGACGGCTTCAAGGATATCCCCGCAGACCGCATCGGACCGAGAGTGAGATATAAGGAAGCGATTGACGAAATTTTGTCCGAGCCTTATGATTTTAAGCTTGTAAAGCCGTGTATCGAGAGCAAGGTTTTCGGCATAGGCGTTGA
>JAEEGL013229381.1_pt1 | contig 14440 bp, 15 predicted proteins | sample 9134231 | NCBI WGS metagenome assembly JAEEGL01 (sample SAMN16246548, study PRJNA631951) | gut metagenome | biome: gut microbiome; feature: rumen; material: fiber-attached | host: Bos | place: Iran: Karaj | collected 2018-10
ACTATCTTCAAAAGTATTTATACCATTTATAATTATGTTTGTTGGATTAGATGCGAATTCATCAAATTCGTTACATAAATCAACAACTTCATTATAAGTACCAAGTTCAAATACTTTAGCAAATGTTTCTCTTTTAAAGAAATTGAAACTATAATATAACTTAACTACATCTGAAATAAGTAATAAGGTATCATCTTTTAAAGATATTATTGTATTTTCAAATTGTAGTTTTTCTTGTTCATAATATAGATCGTATAATTCTTTAGCAATCTTTAATGATTCAATCTTTAAATTTTTTAGTGATTCAGGTTTCTTTTTGTTAAAGAAACTTAGAATTGGTATTGGTTTTTCATCATTAAATATTTTACTGTTTATACTATTTAATTTTTCTTCTTTACTTGCTATTTGAGATTCTATTGCTTTTAAAGCAGAATTATTAGCCTCAACAGATTCTTGCTTTTCATATTTTTCTTTAAAATAATTAAATAAAGGTTTATATTTTAAATAATTAGAATACTCTATAGCATTCGTTCTAAGTCTTTTTAATGTATCAAGAAGTTTTTTCATAGTTTCAGAATCACTATAATCGATTTCATTTATAGTTAGATTTTGATAAGCAGTTGCTCTAAACTTACTATCTTCAAAATAATTATTGATTTCAATTTTGCTTTTCTTAGCCATCTCAATAATATCGCACAAATCTTCTTCGTTGCTATTAACAAGTTCATCATACTTTTTATCAAGTGCTTTATTGAATTCATCATAATTCTTAAAATTGTTTTTGCTTAATAAAGTTTGTTTTTCATTGTCTATGTATTGTTCAAATTCTTTTTGATGCTTTTTAATTAATTTTCTGAAATTTAATTCTATATGTTCAATTATATTAGGATTATACCAGTATATTCTTTCAAATGTATTAGATAATTTACTGTAATCCCCATTACAAGTAAAGAATTCTGTCATATAATCATTAACATAACATGTGTATTTAAAGTCGTCACTTTTAAGATTAATTCCAGTTTCTCTAAACTTATCTATAAGTCTTTTTATTATTTTATTTATATCTTCAAAAGTGAAATTAGAATAATTGTGTATATCATAAAGCAGATTATCAAGTCCCATTTTTTCTTTAAAAGAATTCATAGGATTTAATATAAACTTTATATGTTTGTATTCTTCAAATTGCTTCATTAACTTTTCTGTGTTCTTTATTTCTTTAGAACGTTCAAAAGATTCACTTTTAGCGTTTATATATTTAAGTAAACTTTCCTTATAGTATTCATAATCAGTACGAATAGAAGCTATCTTCTCATTAAATTTCTTTATGTTTGTTTTGTTGTTTGTAGGCATAGAAAACAATAAAGTTTTTTTACCCTCAATATCATTAGTAATAAACTCTAAAAAATTATTCATTCTTAGCCTCCTCTTCCTCAACTTTAGTTTCATCTAGAAAGTCAAGAAATGAGTTAATAGTTTCATATGTTTCTATTAGTTCTTTTAAGCTAAGATTAGAAATATCAAAATTTGTTTTCTCATCCATTTTACTCACCCTTTTTATTCTTTTCTTTTAAATTTATTTGCATCTACTTCTTTAAATTCAGAATTAAATTCCATATGTACTTTAATTTCTCCACCTAAAATATTATCTGTACAATCTAGATCAGATCCTTCAACCCACATAACTATTGTATATTTATCTATATCTCCAGGTTTGAAATTTTGAATATGATCATAAGTTACTAATTCTGTATTTACAAATGGTGCAGTATCTTTTTCTGCCAAACCATTCATTCCTATTTTTGCGTATGTTACATACGTACCATTTCTATATAATCTAATTCTTACTGCTTCATCAACATTTTTAATTACATCATCGATAATTATTTGATACCAATAATCAGATACATCTGAACCAGTATTTTCTACATAGAATGTATAAGCTACATAATTATCACCATTATGTGAACTATTTGTTTTATCTAAGTCATCTGGTAACCACTTGTATGAAATATTATCAAAATAGTCTACTGATTTAGCATATAATTCTGTTCTAAAAACTTTATAATCTGGGTCATCATAAATAACAATACCTCTAGAAAAATACAAGTTCTTATCAAGAGTAATACTAAAGTTACCATTATTATATACAATGTTCATAACAATATAAGAAAGAAGAAGAACTAATAAAACGGAAAGAACTATAATCTTAGTAATCTTTACTGCTTTCTTTTTTCTTTTTACTTTTCTTACACTCACTTCGATTTCACTATTTAAAAAATCCATGTTATCTACCACCAGTGACTACTATCATGATAATTATATACCCAAAAGGCATTAAAGTCAATTGTTTTTTAGGTGTACACCTAGTCCTTTTTAATTTACATCACTTGACACATCAAAAATAAAAAAATGTAAAAAAGTGTTGTACTTGTCACTTTTACATATTATAATGAAATCAGAAAGGTGATATCTATGAGAAAAAGAATAAGCTTTATATTATTATTAATATCATGTTCTTTATGCCTTAGTTTTATGAGCAGTACATATTCAAGATATGTTGCAGGTACTACAGGTAATATAGATATGTTATTTGCTAAATGGCAAATACTTGTTGACGACTTAGATATTGCTAATCAAAACAATTCTACAATAACATTTACTCCTGTAATAGAAGTAAATGAAAATGTAAGAGCTAATACAATAGCACCTACATCTAAAGGATATTTCGATATTGAAATTAATCCAACAAATGTAGATGTATCATTCCAATATCAAATTGAACTAGATATAGACAATGAAGATATCCCAGATTTAATGATTACTAGATACGCTATACTTGATAGTGATTATGAAGAAGGAGATATTATTGAATATACTACATTAAATACAAATACTATATCTGGTGAATTAGTATATGATAATGAAACAGATAACTTTAGTTTTGAACCATTTACAGTTAGAGTATGCTTTGAATGGTTAGAAGGAAATAATGAAACAATGGATGATTCAGATGATACAGCTATAGGAATTGCTGCCGCTGATGATGATGTTACATTTGCAATAAATGCTGATATATCATTTGAACAAATAATTGATGCTAATTAAATAATAACCTAATGAAACTTATAGTTTCATTCGTAGCCATAAACACATTAAAAAATAACGAAGGACTCCCTACCCTTCGTTATTTTTATTTTTAACAAAATCTTGAAATGCATTACCTTTTTCTTCAAAGTTCTTATAGAATTCATAGCTTGCTGCTGCTGGAGAAAGTAGACATATTTTCCCTTTCTCAGTTATTTCTTTAGAAAGTTTAACAGCTTCTTCTAAGGATTCAATTCTATATACATTAATATTATTTTGTATACTATCAGCAATAATATATCCAGTTGTTGGCATACATATTAAATTTCTTACTACGCCAGTATTTAAATAGTTAATAAACTCACTATAATCTATATGCCTATCCATACCACCAAATATTAAAGTATCTACATTTTTTAAAGCCTCTATTGCATTTATTGTAGCATCTGGTATAGTTGCTATTGCATCATCATAGAATTCTATATCATCATATTTACCTACATATTCCATTCTATGTTTTAATGGTTTAAACTCTTCTATAGATTTTAAAACACCCTTTATATCAAGTTTATATAATGATGAAATAAGTAATACAAACAATATATTCTTAAGATTGTGTTCACCTTTTAAATTGGTCTTAATATCACTCTTATTTAACAAAAATTCACCATTAAGATATATTTTATCATCAAGCATATATATATTTGCATTATTGCCTATACTAACAGTTAATTTATTACTATTTACAATATCAAAGTTTTGCTTTTGTAAATAAGTGTTGTCTAAATCATATATTGCATAATCATCACTTTTTTGATACCTTACTATATTCATTTTAGAATTGTGATAGTTTTCTATAGTTCCTGCATGATCTAAATGATCTGAATATAAGTTAAGTATTACTCCAATATGTGGTGAATAATCAAGTGTTTCTAATTGATGTGATGACATTTCTGCAATAATTATAGATCCATCTAATTCATCAATTTTATCTAATACAGGTACACCTATGTTTCCTACTAAACACACTTTTTCTAATTGATCTTTAAACACTTCATATAGGAGTGATACAGTAGTACTTTTACCTTTAGTACCAGTAACACCTATTACATTTTGATTATTAAATTTAAGCAATAATTCCATTTGTGAAGTCATATTAGAACATATATCTTTAGATAGTCCTAGTATTGGTACACCTGGTGTTTTTATTATTAAATCAAATCCCATTAAATCCGCATCCGTACCATTATACTTTTTATATACAGTATTTTGATCTGGAGCAATTATTTCTCTCTCATCTAATATAGTTAATTTTATATTCTTATCAAAACTTCTTATAAAATTATAAGTAGATAATCCTTCTCGCGCAAAGCCTAAAATAGCAATATTGTGATATTTTTTTATTTCATTTATTATTTTATCTTTCACTTGATATCGCTCCTTTAAGAATATCTAAGTATTCATCTATTACATTGTTTTCATAATATAACTTTGTTAAGTCTATATATTCAGGTTTATAATATTTTTCTTTATAAATATTTGATAAATAAGAATCATCATTTTTAATTATTTTATTCATTGCAAATCTTACTTCTTCTATAGTTCCTATACATTCAAAAGGTTTAGTATCAGACTCTCCTATTAATTCTAAGAAACTTTTTAAAAGATCCTTGTTATCAAGTACATTGCTACCAAATATATTAACGGTGTCTTCCTTAGATAAGAATGCTCTAAGTATTATAAATACAAATAAGCATTTAGGGCAATTACAACACCATTTCCATGGTTCTGTTTTACTTCCTACATTACAGCTTTTAAATACAGCGTGATATTTAGTATATTTTGAAAATAATTTTGCTATTTGTATTTCTTTAATAGGTCTAAGCAAACTAAAATACTTAATACCAATATTAAAATATTTTTTAGCATATTCATCAAAATCACATTCAAACTCATAAGTTTTAGAATATTGATGATTTATTTTAGTCCCTAATACTGTAGGTTCATTAGCACTTCCTTCATTAGAAAGTACTATATATTTTTTATTATTTAAATAACAAGCTAAATAAGATATGAAAGCTACTAAAGATGAGAATGGAGTATGTCCATTTAAAAAGCCTTCACTATTTAGTTCTATTATTTTTTTATCTAATATTCTTGTAATACCATAATAATTTAATCCTGCTATATCACATATATCTATACTTACTTTTTTAGGATTAATCATAAAGCATTTATTATCTAATCCTTTTAGTAATTCTAAACTAACAATAGAGTCTTTCCCTCCACCTATAGCAATCATATTACCAATACCGTTATAGTTAGTATCAAAATTAAACTTTCTATTGCTTGTACATGTAATATTCATTAAATCATTCATAGAACAATCTATGTTATTAACATACATAAATTCTCCAAGACCATAATAGTATAATTTTTTAAACCAATTGATTTGATATTCATCTATATATCCAGCATTTATTTCTACATTAGGAGAACAAGTACATTTAAAATAACTAACAAGTTCTACTAAACCTATATGAAATACTAAGTAATTAACTAATTCTTTATCATAATCAGTTCTTTCTATAGGAAATTTTACTACAGGAGTAAAAGTAGTTAAACCTGGTATATTAAAGTAAAATGTACATACTAATTCATTATCTATTTCTTCTACTTTAAAATCTTCATATATAAATTTTGGATATTTAATACGTAATTCTTCAAAACTCATCGGTATCACCTATTTAATTATATCATATTATTAAAAAAAAGTATTATTACTAATACTTTTTAGTTTTAACTGAGTGAAAAGTTGGTATTCTTTTTTTCTCTTTCTTACTATATTCATATATAGCATATTCTTTAAATCCAATACCAAGTAATACTTCTTCTGCGTTATTGAAACCATATCCTAAATCTTCTGCTCTATGAGCATCAGAACCTATAGTTATTAGTTCTCCACCCTTTTCCTTATATCTTTTAAGTATTTCTTTATTAGGATGCATTTCACTTAAACCATAACGTAATCCTGAAGTATTAAGTTCTAGTGCGATATTACTACGTATAAGTGCTTCTAATATTGCATCTAATATTTCAAGATATAAATAATATTTAACTTTGTGGTCTTTAGATAATCCATAGTCTCTAATAGCATATCGTATTGCATAATCTAAATGGCCATAAGCATTAATAACATCTTTATATGTTTTTATACTCTCATATACATCTTCAAAATAACACATCATAGCGTCTACTTCATCTCGTTTTACAAAGAAATCTGTTTTACCTGATATATCAATACCTTTAGTAATGTGAGTTGAACCAATAACATAATCATAATCTTTACTTTGAATTGCATTCAAAGTGTCAGATATACACTCTATATCAGGTCTTAATCCTACTTCAATACCAAAGCGTGTAGTTAATTGATCAGGTTCAACACTTGAAATGTATTCATCATAATACTTATTAAGATTTATAGTTTTTAGATTTGTTTTAACATTTTTATAAGTATCCCAATGATCAGTAAATGTTATACCATCTACTCCCTTACATCTAGCGATGTATATATAATCTTTAAAACTTGATTTTCCATCGTGACTCATATTTGTGTGTACATGACAATCTTGCATATTTACCTCTTTCCAATAACCCCTAGTCTCATTCTATCACAATTAATATATCTGTTTCAAGTATTAAACATTTAATTTTTGATACTCTTTTGGTCCTTTTTTCATAAGTACCATATATAAAGATATTGATATTATAAATAGTATCAATATATGGATAAATGGAAGTATTGTATCATTTATATATTTATCAAAATATCCCATACCAAAGATTCCAAGCAAGAACACTACAAATCCTGCCATTACTGAAACAGTTGCGCTCATACTTTGTTTTATCACTTCTGCATCATTGGATGCATTAAGTTTTGGAAATTTTAAATTAATAATAAGTCCTACTACAGCATTAAATAATATCATACCTATAGTTAAACCAATTAATTGTAACAAATAAATTATTCCCATATTAAATCTAATTACAAATACAATCTCTGAAATAAGTACAAAAGGTAACTCAAGTATAAAACATGTAAGTATTTTAGAATTAAATATCGTCTTGTAATCTATTGGAAGTGTTTTAGTTATGTTAATAGTTTTTCCTTCCAAAGATATACTCGAAGATGAAATAGATGTAAACGCTAAAGCAAAGTACACAATAACATAGTACATTGTATTTAACGATGTTATAACCTCACCATTATTATCTTTAAATATATTTATTGCACCTTCACCTTTAGTACATAAAAGAATGGTTGCAAACACAACAACAAACATACCTACTGCCGTATTAAATATATATATAGTTGATGAAAAATATCTTTTTAATTCTTTTCTAGTTAGTGTAACTATCGGCTTATGACTTACAATATTGAGCTTTTTATTTTTACTCTTTTTACTTATGCTGTTGCCTTTAAAATTAGAAATTATTCTAAAATAGAAAATTTGACCTAACAAAATAAATAATATTAAAGGTATTATATGTATTAATATTAATTTAACAAGTTCTAATAAATCAAGCTTAGTAATTAAATTTATATAAGCTCCTATGGGATAATATAATTTGGTTAAAAAATCGTTTATACTAGTTGCATTTTTTGCAATATTATTAACAAAATTATTCATCTTACTACTTAAAATTATTAATCCTACCATAAGTATTCCAGTAAGAAGTGTTTGTATTAATTTCTTAAATCTAACTTTACTTGATAACATCTTAATTATATAACCTAAAAAGCAAGAAATTATTGTTGGTATTATTGGTATTAATATAGTTATTAAAAGTGTTATAAGATAGAAGTTTATTCCAGGTGATTCAAAATAAGCATAAACAACTATTGCTGGCAAAAAGAACATTAAGTTATATAAATATTCAAATAGTAATAATTTAATTATTCTGACAGTCAATATACTACTTCTTCTTATTGGAAGTGAAAATAATAAATCATTATCTTTACAATCGAATAGTATACCTTGCGATTTATATATACCTTCCATAAATGTAAATACAGTAACACCTGCTAAAAAAATAGTAAGCATTATATATGTTAAGTTCAATGGTTTTAACATTTCTGCAATTTGATATGCATACATACCTACGGAAAATCCAAGTAATATAAACAAAGATATTGGTAATAGTATTTTCTTTAATTTACTAGAATTTGATTTAGTTTTATACCTAAACAAATTCATATCTTGGGAAAGAACCGCTTTTAAAAGTGAGAATGTTTTCATATTACTCACCTTCTAATTCAAGGAATACTTGTTCAAGAGATTCATCGCCCTTAATCTCTTTCATGCTTCCTGTTTTAACTATTTTACCATTTTTAATAATAGCTACTCTATCGCATAATTTCTCTGCAACATCTAATATATGTGTTGAAAAGAATATAGTTTTCCCTTCTTTAACCATTTGTTTCATAACTTCTTTCATATCAAATACTGCCTTAGGATCTAGTCCTACAAATGGTTCATCCATAATAAGTATTTTAGGATTATGACTGATAGCTGCAATTAAAGCTATTTTTTGTTTCATACCGTGTGAGAAAGAAGATATGTCATCACATAAATTATTTTCCATCTCAAACATTTTAGAATATTTTTCTATATTCTTTTTTCTCTCTTCAAGTGGTACTTCATACATATCACATACAAAATTAATAAAATCTATTGCTTTCATATTTTCATACAAATCAGGATTATCTGGTACATAAGCCATTTCCATCTTGCAACCAATTGGGTCTTCTTTAATAGACTTACCATTAATTAATATTTCTCCACTATCGAAATCAAGTATACCCATAATAGCCTTTATAGTTGTAGTTTTACCTGCTCCATTATGACCAATGAAAGCAAATATTTTTCCATCGTCTACAGTAAAACTAGCATTATCTACTGCTTTCTTATTACCATTGTAACTCTTTGTTAGATTTTTAATCTCTATCATGTTAATTCTCCTTTAATATTTCTTTTTAGTTAATATTTCTTCTTCCTCTAATTCATATTTATCTAATATTTCTTCATGTTTTTCTGGATTTTGTGCAAGGACATCTGCTCTTTTTAATTTAAAAAGCTTAATTATTTCTTGTTTAGAAAAATATCCTAATTGTTCTGGAGTCATTTTAGAAGTAGAAAGATCGTGAAAATATATTAATCTAGATACTAGTGTTCTTGTTTTACTATCAAGATTACGTTTTTTAGCAAACTTTAAAAATATATCTTTAGATACTTCCCAATGTCCATAAAAATGTCCAACACCATTCTCATCTTCAGTATAAACATATGGTTTACCTATATCATGGAAAAGTGCAGCTAATCTAAGAATTAAGTCATTTTCTACACCATCAACAACATGATATGTATGTTCCAAAACATCATAAGGATGCCATTCATTATTTTGATTAAACCCTTTACTCTTTCTTAACTCAGGAATAAAATTAAATAATTCATGCTCTTTTGCTTTTAACCCTTCACTTGGTTTTTCACTCATTAATATTTCCTTAAGTTCTAAATATGTCATAAAATCACCTCATTGTTTATAATATTATATCACATTTTTACATTTTATTGTATAATTGTTATAAGGAGGTGTAGAATGAGAAAGTATATCGCAGAAGGCGTTGGAACTATGTTTTTAACTCTTCTTGCATGTGGTGTTGCTTCTATAACTGATGGAAACCTAATAACTACTCCATTAGCATTTGGACTTGTTATTGTAGCTGCCGCTTATAGCATCGGTAATGTTTCTGGTTGCCATATTAACCCTGCTGTATCTATATCTTTTACAGTAGCTGGTAAAATGAAAATAGATGAATGCATTAAATATATAGTTGCTCAAATAGTTGGTGCATTTATCGGTTCATTATTACTTGCTACTTGCTTAAAAGGTTTTGATGCATTAGGTGCTAATAGTTATGATGGCCATGTAGTTACTGTATGGATAGCTCTACTTGTTGAAGTTATTCTTACATTTGTATTTGTAACTACTATACTTGGTGTTACTGACAAAAAAGAAAATGGTCATGCATCTGGTATTGTTATAGGTTTAACATTAATGCTAGTACACTTATTTGGTATTCCATTTACAGGTACTGGTGTTAACCCTGCAAGAAGTTTAGCTCCTGCCGTATTACAAGGTGGAGAACCACTTAAACAAGTATGGGTATTCTTACTTGCTCCAGTTGTAGGTGCAATTCTTGCTGGATTATTCTATAAATACGTTTTAAAAACTGATAAGAAATAATCAGTAATTAAAAAATCAAGTTTAACTTGATTTTTTATTTTTCTCCATACATAATTCCATTTGAGTCAAGTTGAATTTCATATCCATATTCAAATATATAAGATATTACAAATATAATTAATATTTCTAATACACTAAAAGTTTCAAAATTTATGTTAAGATCTCTTTTAATTATTAATTCAAACATGACTGCACTTATACTAGGTATTATTATAAGTGCTATCATTAAATATGCGACTTTTTTAATATGGTCTACATTTTCTAAGGTAAATGGAGTATCTCCAGAATTAATATTAGTAAATAGTTTATCTAAATGTTTAAATAATAATATAGTTAAATATAATGTAGCAATCAAGAATGCTATTCCTAATTCAGAATAAGTTATAATTAACACTTTATTATTAATATTTTTATCAGCTATATCTTGTATTATATTTATTGTTCTTACATCGTCTATAGTTGCAACTAGATGATCTTTAAACTTTACTGTCATCTTATTATCTTCATCTACAATTTTAATAGTATCATTTTTGAATACTATTTCATCATCTTTTACAGTGATATTTTTAACTAATATAGGAATCATAATAGCTAAAAAAGCAACTACAACAATACCTACTATACAGCAAACCTTTCCTATCTTTGAAACTATTGATATTATTTTAGATAATACCTTAACTTTCTTTTGTTTGTCTTCTTTAAACTTAACAACGCTCATTTTAACTTCTTCATCTAATGAATCAATATCAGACATAGATTCATGAACTAAATTATTAATCTTACATTTAAATATATCACATAGACACATTATATTATACATACTAGGATAGTTCTCACCTGTCTCCCATTTAGATACAGATTGTCTAGATACTCCTAATTTTTCTGCAAGTTCTTCTTGAGATATATTTTTTGATTTTCTAATTTGTTTTAAATTGTCTCCAAATTTCATTAGATTTCTCTCCTTTCACGATTAAGTTTATCAGAATAGTTATTTTCGTTCTACCAACTTTTAAGTGCATCTTTAAATGCACTTAATTCTTTACATTAAAAATATATGTATTTAAATCCTAATTTTTTATATATAGTACTTGCTCTTGGAAGTGATAACATATGTGCAAAAACTAAATTATATAATTCATCAAATAGAACAATAGATGCAAGAATTATTGTAATTGTTAAAAATACTTTCCTATTACATTTAAGTGCTAATTTAGTACATAATGGAATAATTAAATACATAAGAATTAAACCTGATAATCCGAAGAATAATACACTTCTTAAGCATACAAAACCACCTATATTACCGAAATTCCACATTTCTACATTATAATTCCAACATCTTGGGCCCATATCAAGTACTGAATATAATATATATCCAGAAATAAGTTCTAAAACTCCACATGTAATCGCACTAACTAAAAACACAAGTATTGGTTTATCTTTTAACTTACGAGTTAATATATATATTAAAAATGATCCTGTTGCATATATATTTATCCATGGTAAGAAATTACCACCTCTATAATAAAAAGTTTTCATACCACTATTTAAGTAGTAAAAAACAAATTCATATATAAAGCCAAATAAACCTGCTATAACGAATATTAAACATCCTATTCCAAATATAGTTAATTTATCCAATTTATTCTTCATACTACCACCATTATAATTATATCACGTATAAAAAAAATAGTACACAAGTGTACTATTTAATTTTACCTATCTTGTTAAATGGAAATAATCTAAATGAAGTAGTACCTGATATTTCGCTTTTTTTAATAAGTCCAATATCATAATATCTACTATCCTTTGAAACTGTTCTGTTATCACCCATTACAAAATAATATCCTTCTGGTATTCTATCTATATCGTATAATTCGTCAAGAGTAAAATCACCAGTTCTAATTAGAGCAACATCCTCTATCTCTTTACCATTTATATATAATATATTATCTTTATATTCTATATTTTCTCCAGGTAGACCTATTATTCTTTTAATTAATCTAATATCTCTCTTATATATAACTACTATATCAAATCTTTTAAAAGACCTATCTAATTTATTTAAAATTAGGATATCACCATTTTTTAAAGTATCTTCCATAGAAGGGCCATCTACTCTAATTGGGGTAGCTATAAAAGTCCTAAAAAGAACTACAACAACTATTATTACTATATAAGGAATTATTTCTTTTATTATTTTTTTCATATCTCACCTAACAAAAAAGGCTCATAGAGCCTAATTTCTTTCTTTAATCTTTGGTGTTTTAGAAGATTTTCTAATATGATTTAATTTAGCTCTTCTTACTTTACCTTTTTTAATTACAGTAATTGAATCAATTTTTGGTGAATTAACTGGTAAAGTTTTTTCTACTCCAACGTTTCCTGAAACTTTTCTAACTATAAAAGTTTTACTAATTCCAGATCCTTGGATAGCCATAACTAATCCTTCAAATGCTTGAATTCTTGTTTTCTTGTTACCTTGTGAATCTACTTCTTCGATTTTTAAATCTACTTTTACAGTATCACCAACTCTGAACTCTGGTAAATCAGTTCTGATTTGTTTTTTAGTAATCTTTTCTACTAAATTCATAATGTCACACTCCTTTATTTAATTTATGATCATATTTCATTAAATATAATAAAGACTAACGTCCCAACAGCGGATCACGTTATTAATTCTAACATATAATTTAATTATTTTCAAGTATTTTTAATAAAAAAGAAGCATTATTTTTGCTTCGTATATTTTTTTACTAATCTGTTTACTTTTCTACCATAATCATATGTCATATTCATATAGAACCAACCATTGTTTTCAAAGAATTTTTCAATTATTGATTCTTCTATATTTTCGCTATTTACTAGATCATCACCAAATTTTATCTCAAAATCAAGACGCATCATATTTTTAATGAAATCTTTAAGATTTACAGTACCACCAAATATATCATATTGTAATCTAAATATAATATATTGTGAAGATGATTCTCCCATACTAATCTTTGACTTTTCTTGAAGTGATAAATTAGTACAATTTATTCTTTCTATTCCATCATGATACTCTATAATATTTGCTTCTTCTGTACCAGTCTCACTACAATCTCCACATATTTCTAAATCCACACATTCTGATAAATCATTTTTAAAATATTCATATATGTAATGTTTAATAACATCACTTGTAGTATTTTCATTAATTATTTTTTTTAGTCCATCAAATGCATCTTTCTTTAGATATAGACGAACACCAGCTCTTATTTGGATTTGATCAAAAGGAATATTATTTCTTTCAAAGCTTTCTTTAATAGATTTTACAAAACTAGCACATTCTTTTGATAATTCATATGAATTATCTGTTTTATCAAAATGTTTTAATTGTGGTGTAGAATCACTTGTAAAACTATCCACAGAACCTATTTCATAATATTCACTACTTGAATTAAATGATTTCCTATTTATAAAATTTAGAAAATATAACATATCTGTTGTATTAGTATCAAGTGCTTTACCTTCTGGGTATTCTAAATGCATAGAAGGTATAGTCTTTATTGTTTCCATAGTCTTTTTGGATACTTCTTTTGGATCTGTTTTTTCTGTTATTTTCATAATATCACTCCTATATATGGTATATTATAGCATATTTAAAAATATGAAGTAAAGAAAAAGAAGCATTATTTTGCTTCTTCTATTGCACGTGTTTCTCTTATTACAGTAACTTTAATAGTTCCTGGATATTGTAATTCAGATTCAATTCTGTTTTTAATATCAAGTGCTACTTTATGACTTACAGCATCACTAACTTCTTCAGGTTTAACAATAACTCTAAGTTCTCTACCTGCTTGCATTGCGAATGCAGTTTCAACACCTTTTTGATCATTAGCTATATTTTCAAGATCAGTTAATCTTTGAACATAATTTTCTAATGAATCATTTCTAGCTCCTGGACGAGTTGCTGATAAAGTATCTGCGATTGCAACAAGTTCTGCAATAACACTTTTAGCTTCTGTATCACCATGATGTGATTCTATTGTATTAATAATAGTAT